>JABNAD010000124.1_pt7 | contig 21583 bp, 20 predicted proteins | sample 7240381 | NCBI WGS metagenome assembly JABNAD01 (sample SAMN11332834, study PRJNA596920) | anaerobic digester metagenome | biome: digested sludge; isolation source: digested sewage sludge-derived enrichment culture grown on H2/CO2 | place: Germany: Goettingen
GACCCCGGAGAAGATCTTCAGCGCCATGACCGCCTTGTCCAGCCAGACAGAGGACTCCTCCGTTCGCTGACCGCCCAGTCCCATATCAGTCATCAACCAAGAATCCGGAAACCCATATCACCTTTGGCTTTCCGGATTTTTATCCCGTCATTATGTTTCATAATTATCATCAGCCCCCTTGATCTAGTGAAAGTTCTGACGTAATCCCCCTCTCCGACCCCCTGTTTTTCAATAGTTCTGGCTGATATGTTACGCATTCCGGTCGTACCTGGGGGAATCCGGTTGGAATCCGGATTCGGGAGTCGTCCCAGTGATATATCAAGTCCCACTGTCAATGAGCACTGAAACAGCTCTTCAACAGGGTTTGCCATTACAATCTTGATGGAATCACTCTAAAATAATCAGACCATTGATTTTATTTATCGAAATGATAAATTCATAACTATTTTTTGACCGAGTGCGGTCTTTTTATCAATAATTTGATATAATACTATCAAACAATGAATTTTATCCTTCAGGAGGAATTGAACATGTTTAATCTCAAAAACAGAGTGGTTGTCATCACCGGCGCCTCATCCGGACTGGGAGCACAGATGGCCAGAGGTTTCGCCGCCCAGGGCGCTGACCTGGCACTTCTGGCCAGACGTAAGGAAAAGCTGGACACGCTGGCGAAGGAACTTGAAGAACTCGGGGTTCGCTGCGTCACCGTCCAGTGCGATGTGACCGATCCAAAGGCTGTGAATCAGGCCGCTCAGGAAGTAGAAGCTGCCTTTGGCAGAGTCGATGTCCTGGTCAACAATGCCGGTTCCGCCAAAAATGCCGGCGTTCTCAACATGACCGATGAAGAATGGGATTTCACCATGGACGCCGATCTGAAGAGCGTATTCCTGGTAACCCGCGCATTCGCAAACATCATGAAGAAGAACAACTACGGCCGAATCATCAACATCGCCTCAATGTATGGCCTGGTGGGCAATACAGCCATCGATACCGTCGCCTATCATGCCTCCAAGGGCGGAGTCGTGAACTTCACCCGGGCCGTTGCCGCTGAACTGGCCAAATACAGCATCACCTGCAATGCGATCTGTCCCGGCTATTTCGCAACCGAACTCACGGTGGACACGCTCAATACGGAGTCATTCCAGGCCTATATGAAAGGCACCGTCCCCATGGGACGCTACGGCAAAGAAGGCGAACTCAATGCCGGAGCCATCTTCCTGGCCAGTGACGAAGCTTCCTATGTCACCGGCGTGATCCTGCCGATTGACGGCGGATACACCGCAGTCTAGGCTACCAAAAGAAGATACCATCATGCAACAGCAAAAGCCGGATTCGCATCCGGCTTTTGTTTTGCATTGATTTAATTCATTCGACGCCATTCGACGCCATTCTGCGACATTCAACGGTTTACTCTGTCGTTCATCCAATGATTCATTCAATGGCTCAATAACAAAGCACCTCTCCGGTTATACCCATCAATATACCAGGAGCTCAGCCCATGGCTTAACCCGGAGATATTTTCGGGACTTATTATCCTGGCATTCACTGATGATCAGATCCGGAGTCTGCACGGTCAAATCAGCCTCGCTAATTCAAAGAAACCACATGGATCTTCTTATATTGCTGTTTCTCTTCTTCACTTGCAGATTCAAAGGCTGAACGTCTTTTCTCATTGGTTTGCTCCAGGAACTTACTCAGGTTTTGGAGCAATGCCGGATCGAGATAGTCCTTCAGGATCTCCTCGAACGTTGAAAAAGCCCGTTCGTCGAGAAGAAGATTTACCTCATCTCCAATCGATTGCCAAAGAAGACCGTTTGATCCTTTTCCTTCCGGCTGCTCCTCTTCCAGAAGCCGGATTCGCTGGATAATCTCATCCTCGTGATATATTGCATGGGTTTTTTCCAGCAGATGTGCCAGTTCAACCATGACCGGATAATACTCTCTTTCCTCGTAGATCACCGGGGGAGTGTCCTTCACGATTTTTCTGGCTGTCGTTTGTCCTGCAAGATTTGCCGCGGGCCGGTTCGTCAGTTTTTTCGCCTTCATTCTTTCTCCTCGTTTCTGAGTAATCTTTTGTGTTTAATCATTCATTCTAATATCATTTTATCATCCAAATAGTCCATCTATCATTCTGCCATTCAATTGTTCATTCACTCTGCCTGCTCCAGGCCATGTTTCTTCCAGGCTTCTAAAACAGGCCTTTCTTCTCTGCCCGGTAATTCATCAAATCCCATAATGTGGTCATGCCCAGGAGCTTCTCGGCAGAATTTCCGTTTTCTGTGATGAACAGCACTTCCAGTCGCTGATTAGGGCGTCCGGCGGCAAATTCGGCCTCTGCTTCTGAAATCGACAGGGATTTGGGAATAAATCCAAAGCTTTCATTCACATGTTTTTCCGATTTGATGTAGGTTTCAAAATCACGCAGCGGCAGTTCTTTCTCCAGAATGTATTCATCTTGATCGGCCAGCATGTTAAACAATGTTTCCTGGCTGAAGACGCCAATCAGACGCCCATTCTCCAGCACCGGAATGTAACTGAAATTTCCTGCGATCATCCGGTTTACGACGGACTGCAAACTCTGATCCAGGGTGGTTGCAGCCATTGCGTGCAAAGGGACTGAAATGGCAGGATATACTTTTGGCGGATTCATGATCACCCGGCAAATTTCTTCAAAGCGATCCACCGTGGTTTTCAGCGGAATGGCGATCACCTTCGGGTTCACACCCGGTGCTTTGCCATAGCCGTGGAGGATCGCGTTGCGCAGCTGAGCCATTTCCCTCAGTTCATGAAGATGTTCCGCCCGAATGACCTGATATCCGGTCAGTTCCCTTAGTTTATCCATGAACGGGATATGATTCATATCGCTCCATGACCCATGCTCCTGACAGAGTCGGGTTCCCATATAGTCATCCAGCTCGTTGAACAGTGAGATAAACCGGCTGGTGTCTCCGTACTGGTCTGTAGTCGTATTGAAATCCATGCGTTCCTCCTGCAGTGTTCCATGACTTTAAGGACATGTCAGTAGCCTTCTGTTTAAGCCTGTGGTTCCAGACAGAATCTTCGGTTTCAACTGATGGGACTGAGCCTCACTATGAGCTGTCCGCCCAAATCTTGAGCGGCCGTGATTTTAATTATCTATCTGCCGAAGTTGATCACAAACGCGAACACGCCAATGCCAAGACCAAGGACAGCAAACATCAGATTCTTGACCCCTTCGGATGTCTTGCTCTTCATATACTGAATCGAAGAAACCGTACTGATGGCCAGTGGGATCAGCAAGCCGGGAAGCTTCGGAAGCGTGTTGCTGCCCTTCCCATCCAGTCCAATTTGAACGATCATTACATCCGGCAGCATCAAGTAGCTCACCCCGGCGATGATTAATGCAATCGCGATCATAATCATCCCAGTCAGTTCTTTTCTGGATCGTTTCACAATAAAATTCCTCCCTGAAGGTTCGTTTCGTTAAGAATCACTCGGATCCTTTGAATCATTGTTCTGCAGTTTCGTCCCCCGCTGCCCGGCATTGCCTGGTTTTGAGTAAATTGGTGTATAGGTCAGTGTCCCTTCCATCTGTTCTGATTTCATCAGTTCAACAGTATGAACTCTGTCCACTAATGGTTGAATAGTCCAGGGCGGAAAGTTCGTGAGGATGTCCCGGCCGAGTGTGATATGGGGCCTGTACGCGCGCTGTTCCAATGAAAACCCCGCCCGTAAGAGCCGCTCCGTCAGATCCAGCTGCAAAGCCTGCAGCGCCTCATTCTCACCCACGCCGGCCCACCAGATGTCTCGGCGATTGCGCTGGAATCTGCCCACCCGATTTATGATGATGGGGAACGGATCGAACCGCACCTCATCCAGGACTGACCGGACGGCAGCGGTCTGTCTTTCATCGCACTCGCCCAGAAATACCAGGGTCAGGTGCAAATTTTCCGCAGTGGTGAATCTGCCGCGCTGTGAATGAAGCCGGACTTCATCGCGCAGCCCAGTGAGTTTGGAGCCGGTTTCCTGAGAAAAGCTGATTGCTATGAATAATCGCATCAATCTTCCTCCCGAGCCTGAGATCCGGTTCGATTCAAACTTCGATGACCGTTCCCGGCATCTGTTTAAGTTCATTCTAGGGGACGAAGGAAAGAAAAGGAAGTGTTTTTCATGACCGCTGGACTGCGACTGATGATGCTCCGGTCAAAAAATGGCCGTTTTTGACCGGAGGCTTAAGTTCCATCAAATAATAATGATTCACAATAATATTCTTATGATTTTGATATTCTGGTAAGCTTTACATGCATTCATTATTGAACTACTCGCAATAATTAGAAAACGCTATTGACTTCATTAATCACCCATGATAAATTCTTGGAAAGCGATGACGAAGAAACGCTGAAGGAACAATGGTTGCAGAGAGTCCGTACTGGCTGTGAGCGGATACCGGAAACCTTCAGGGATCTCTCTTCCGAGCGGCGGAAGAAACCAAAGGGCTGAATATCCCAACGGCAGTAGACCCGCACGCTGGACGGCGTTAACGTCCGGGACCGATAAAGGCCCAACGAGCGGCATGGTAAACAGCCATGCAATTTGAGTGGTACCGCGGAGCTGATCAGCAGTTTCGTCTCAAAAGAAGGATATCTTCTGAGACGAGGCTTTTTTATTTCCTTATTCAGAAGATCAGGCAAGACCAGGCAGGTTCCACCGGATGGCACCTGTCACTGCAGGAAACCACTTATTTGAAACGAGGAGGATTTATCATGAACAACACGACCAACAACAATTTGAACAAGGATTTCGACTTTTCCAACAGCTTCCGGCATGAGATCGTACAGGAGAACCTGGAATCATCCGCCACCGGCTGGGACATTTTCAGCCAGGCGTCCGCCGGTCTGCTGGAATTTAATTACAGCACTGAGAATTAGGTCAAAGTGACCGCACCAAAAGAAATGAATGCAGCATCGGGATCCTGAGCCGCCTGTCAGTCAGACGCTCCGGATCCCCTGTTCCTTTTTGGGAACAGGTTGGTTCCTGTCATTGCTTCTATCTTTCCGTTTCTAATTTCAGGCTGCGATCCTTCTAAATTTTAGGTTGCAATCCTTCTGATCCGGTAAATATCTGTCCGATACCCACTTACTTTCGGTATAATGAAGGAAAAACAACGAGGAAGGAGATTATTTCATGATCAGCAGCACAGACCGAAAACACCTGGAGCGATGCGTCGAACTGGCCAGAACGGCCCTGGAGAAGGGAGACCAGCCCTTTGGATCAGTCCTCGTCGCGGAAAGCGGCGAAGTATTGGCAGAAGATCACAACCATGTCGGCGGTGGCGATCACACCAATCATCCGGAATTCGCGCTGGCGAAATGGGCGGCAGCCCACATGACCCCGGAGGAACGGAGCCGGGCTACGGTTTATACCTCCGGGGAGCACTGCCCCATGTGCGCTGCGGCGCACGGCTGGGTAGGATTGGGTCGGATCGTGTATGCCAGCTCCTCCCGACAGCTGGTGCAATGGCTGACAGAACTGGGCGCAGCCCCCACGCGCGTACGAAATCTTTCAATTGAAGAAGTAATCCGTGACACTTTGGCAGAAGGCCCGGTTCCTGATCTGGCAGAGAAAGTTCATGAACTCCACCGAAGCTACTATTCCAGATAAATCCATCACTGATCATACAAAAGCAGCTTGGCCTGAGTTGCCAAAAGTCCTTGAACTGCATTATTTCTCGTGACAGACTGTCCGGAATCAGCATAAGATGAAAAGAAAGAGAGTCCGCAATGAATATGATGCGATGGCTCAAGGCGGAGGAACGATGAAACGCAGCGACGGCACCCGATTAACCTCATTGGATCCCTTTGTGGAGATGATTCCCTATATCATGGAACGGCGCAGTGATGCGCAAAATTTTGCCAAGCGAATCTTTTTCACAGAACCGATTGACCGCTATATCCTGGAAAAGAAAGAGGAAGGGCGTCAGCTTCGCTATCTCCATCTATTCATTGCAGCCTGTGTTCGAGTGCTGGCCGAACGTCCTCAGCTGAACCGCTTTATTATGAGCAGCCGCATCTATCAGCGCAAGGGCATCAGTATTTCCATGGCCATCAAGCGCTCGTTTCGGGAGGACGGTGAAGAGACAACGGTCAAGTTCCAGTTCACCGGCCAGGAAACAATCTTTGAAATGGCGCAGATCATCGATGCAGAGATTGCGAAAGCCCTTTCCCATACCGACACAGAGGAAGATCAGCTGATCCAGACCATGATGTCCCTGCCCCATTTCGTCAAGAAGATTCTGGTTAAGACCTTGAAAGGCCTGGACAAACTCAATCTCCTGCCGGAAAGCCTCATTAAAATCAGTCCCTTCCACACCAGTCTGTTTATCACCCATTTGAAATCCATCAAATCAGACTATATTTTTCATCACTTATATGATTTCGGAACCACAGGCATATTTATCGCCCTGGGCAAGAATATGGATCTGCCGGTGGTGGAAGGCCATTCTATTGTCATTAAAAATTGTGTTCAAGTCGGGATCACCACCGATGAGCGGATCTGTGACGGTGTCTATATGACCCGCTCCTTCCGCCTTCTCGAAAAGTATATTTCAGATCCGAAGCTGCTTGAGCAACGGCCAGCCAGGCCGGTCTCGGAGTAAATGTTCTGGAACCTCCGACCCATCCGGGGACAGGATCGTCGATAAAATAAAATGATTCGGGATAGAGCGACCAACTCTGTCCCGAATCATTTTTTGAAGCCTATGACAGCATTCTTCAAGATGTTCGTTTCAAATTCTTCCCTGACAGACTCGGAAGCTGCCATGGCATAAAATGCCAGATCCAGATCCTCGTCTTGAAAGGAATGGGAATATATTCTTCCGTTCATCTTACTCAAGGGGTGATCAACAGCCGCCCTGGGCGGGGAGTCGAGCAGGATATCGGCCGGAGCAGAGACGGCAGAATCATGCATCGGACCGTTCGTCAGGACTGAACCGGCATGCACCGTAACCGGTTATGAGGATATTTCCAGGTTGCCGGCACTTATTTCCTGCCGGGAGATTTCAAAAACCGCTCCATCGGCAGTCAGCCCGGAGGATGGTAATACAAGCCGGATGATGTCATATTCAAAAATCCGCATTAGATCTCCTTCATTGCGAGCCACCCCGTATCCCAGGCAATACCGTCAGCAGGCAATACCGTCAGCAGGCACCGGAATGCATCGTCTGATGCGTTCCGGTGCCTGCTCAATTATGGGGAGATAATTGGTGTTTATTTTACTTCAGCAGCTGCGGTCTGACCGGCGATCCGTCCAAACACGATGATGTCGGTGACGGCGTTGCCGCCGATGCGGTTGGCGCCGTGGATGCCTCCGGTGACTTCACCGGCAGCGTACAGACCTTGGATGATCTCGCCGTCTTCGTTGAGGACATGAGCCTGCTTATCGATCTTGAGTCCGCCCATGGTGTGGTGGATGCTCGGTGTAACTTTGAGAAGGTAGAAAGGACCTTCCGCCAGGGATACTGACAGATGCGTCCGGCCAAAGAGCTCATCTTTTCCTGTCTCTACCGCCTTGTTGTAAGCGCTCATGGTTTCTTCCACGACCTTGGCATCCACCTTCAGGAAAGCCGCGGCATCAGCCAGTGAAGCGCATTCCTGGGCATAGCCCTTGGTGATGTAGCCGGCCAGAGCGGCATTCTCTTTCCGCATCGCTTCATTGGTCACCAGATAGGCAACGCCTCCGGTCTGTTCCAGAATGCTGGCAGATACCACATCGCGCGTCTGGAGTTCGTCAATGAAGCGCTTTCCATCCTGGTTAACCAGGATGGCCCCGTCGCCGCGCAGGCCTTCGGTGAACATGTAGCCTGATTTGGGATCCGTAGTCGGGTGAATCTGGATGAATTCGATGTCGTCCAAATCGGCTTCCAGATCCTCAGCCAGCTTCAGTCCGTCTCCGGTGGCTCCGCTGTGGTTGGTGGTGGAGAATCCGACCAGGTCGGGACGGAAGGATTTAACCATTTCGCTGTTGGCACCGAAGCCGCCGGTTGCGAGAATCACAGCTTTGGATTTGATCTTGAAGGTGGAGCCGTCCTTGGTCTGAGCAACAACGCCCGTGCATACTTCCCCTTCTTCCATCAGATCCACGGCAGTAGTTTCCGTCATGATCTGAACCTTCTGCTGAGCCAGCTTCTCGGACAGGACACGAACGACGACGGGGCCGACGGCCGAACCGTCTTCCGGCGTATGAATCCGGGGGTTGGTGGCGCCGCCGGAAAGAGATACCCGGGTGAGACCGGCTCCCAGTTCATTTACCCAGTCAACGGCCGAAGCGGATTGGTCCACAAGAATTCTCAGCAGCTCCGGATCATTCTCTTCCTTGCCGCCGGCAAAGGTGTCATTGTAGAACGTATCCACATCATCCTTGATTCCGGCAGCCGCCTGAATGCTGGTACCGGCTGCGTTCATCCCGCCGGTGGCCCGGCTGGTGTTTCCGCCGACAATCGGCATTTTTTCCAGAACGATGACTTTCTTTCCGGCAGAAGCCGCTTCCACGGCAGCAGCCATTCCGGCACCGCCGGCACCGATAACGACAATATCTGCTTCCTGATCTTCCACCTTCACGGCATTGGCTGCCGGCTTGATGGTCTTGAGATGCTCTACATCGGCACCGGCCTGAGTCAGGGCGCTGACCACCGCCGCGAGAAAGCCCTTGCTGGAAACCGTAGCACCGGTCACCAGATCAACGCCCAGTCCCTGGCTCTCCAGAATCTGTCCCTTGATCTTTTCTACGGCAGCATCGCCCAGTCCCTTGGTCTCAAGGCTGGCATCGGCTTCAATGGCCTCGATGGCCGAATCGGTGACTGTGACTTTGACTTTGATCGGACCGTTATGGCCCTTTTCTTCCGCTTCATAGGTGCCCGCTTGAAAAGCAGTCCCGGCAGCGCCGGATCCGGTGGCAGTGGTTCCCGCAGCTGTGACTGCTGCGCCTGTACCTGCCGCAGTGGTGGATGCGCCTCCTGCGGAGCAGCCTGCAATCCCCAGACACAGGACAGCCGACATCAATGCTGATACGAATTTGTTCATGGTATATCCCCTTTCCTTGCTTTATAGAGGAACTATAGCATTCCCGAAACCCGGTCACAATCACCTGCGCCGTGATATAAATGATTTAAATAATAATTAAACAATCTTTATTCATTTTGCTGACAAATTAACGTTCGATAATTCTCCGACCTGACTCCTATTGCCCGGATGTAAGCAGAGCTTTCTCTGTTGCAATCTTGAAAAATTTCCCTCAGCGAAACATCGTCTTTCCCGCAAAGCGCAAAGGATCCGGCTCTTTCATGTTCTGATCCCTGTCAGGCAGACAAGGGGCAGATCATTGAGAACCAGATCCTTTGGGTCGTTTTTATGTTATGGGACTCCCTGTGAAATCACTGCGAGTGAAGGGTGAGTCTCTCTAGAAGAAGATTGGGACGATGAGGGTGGCGAGAAGGATGATGAACGCACCGCCCAGGCGGGAAGAAATCTGCGCAAAAGGCATCAGTTCCATCCGGTGTGCCGCGGTAAGAACCGCCACGTCGCCGGTTCCTCCCATATTCGCCATGCACAGGCCTGCCGTAATGGCTGCTTCGATGGGATAGAACCCGACCATTTTGCCAACGATGGCTGTACCAAGGACAGCACCCAGGACAACCAGGAATACCAGCACCAGGTAGACCGGACTGAAGGCCGAGATGACCTGTCCCAGGTCGGTGTAGGCAATTCCTATTCCCATGAGCAGGGCTGCGGTCCAGTTGGTGGCTACGAACTGGTACCAGTTGGCGCAGGCATCTTCCAGCTTGGCTGGCAGCAGGTTCACGGATTTGGCAATCGCAACGGAGATAATCATCCAGGCGTAGGGATGGATATCAAGGTTGAGGAAGCGGACGAACAGGTCGCCTACGATGTTGCCGAAGGTAAAGAAGGCGGTGGCTACGGCAATGCCGATGCCGAAATCCTTCAGGGATAATGAAGTTTCCTTGTCAGCGACTTTCAGATCTTCTTCGCCGATTTCCATGAGCTTGCCATTGCCGGTAAGGCCGGGGTATTTTTTCCCCACCCGATCCAGGATTCCGCCAAATACGATGGCGATCGCATTGCCCAGGGCAACCGCGGGTACCAGACGGGACAGAATGTCTTCCGCGGGCATGTTCAGGCCTTTGCCGAATACTTCAGCCAGAGGCACCGCTCCGGCACCCATTCCGCCGCCCATGATCGGAATTCCGATGTATGCGATGGATTCAGCCGGTGACTGCCCGAAAATCAGGCCGCCCAGGGCAACCAGTCCCAAGGCAACCGCAACGCCGCCGAGAATGGTTGGGAAATAGCGGATGGCCGCTTTCATCAAGAGCTTTTTGCTCATGCCCAGGATGGATCCGGTGATCAGAGCCGCAATGTAGAAATCAAGGAATCCACCGCCCTTCATGAAGGTCGTGACATTATCGGTGACTTCTTTGGGCAGGATGTTGAAATAAACGAGCGCTGCCGAGCCGAAGATGATTACAATGGGGCCGCCGCCAAAGAAGGTCTTGACGATGGGGGTATTGTTGCCGATGACATCCAGCAGGGCCCCGACAACCATCATGAAGAGGAAGGCACCGATCATTCCCTTGGGCAGAACCCCCAAAGCGATGGCTCCCAGCAGAACGGCCAGAAGTCCGAAGTAAACGGGGAGCGAGAGCCCCATAATCTTATAATCTTTCATATTTCCTCCAGTAATATCTATATTTTTTCTATGTCCTGTCTACCGTCTGGCGACGCCGGTCGCTCTGGCCGCCTCGCTCGTCGCCTTGGCGACAGCATCCGCTACCTTTTTGTCCAAGGCCGATGGGATGATGTAATCCTCTCTCAGATCCTTTTCATCGATGTAGTCGGCGATGGCTCTGGCCGCCGCGATTTTCATCTCCATGTTGATTTCACGGGCACGAACGTCCAGTGCTCCGCGGAACACACCTGGGAATACCAGTACATTGTTGATCTGGTTGGGGAAATCGGACCGGCCGGTACCCATGATGCGGGCTCCGGCTTCCAGTGCCAGGTGCGGCATGATTTCCGGTGAGGGATTGGCCATCGCCAGAATGATCGGATCCTTGGCCATGGAACGGACCATATCCTGAGAGACCGCGTCTGCCATGGATACGCCAATGAAGACATCGGCATGTTTCATGACCTGAGCCAGGTCGCCCTGCTCCTTGTTGGGATTGGTGACTTTCGCCAGCTCATTCTTCGCGTCGTTCATCTTTTCCCGCCCCAGCCAGAGTGCTCCGCTGCGGTCGCAGGCGATGATGTTTTCAGCACCCGCTGCCGTCAGCAGGTTCGCAATGGCTGTTCCGGCCGCTCCGGCGCCATTGATGATGATCTTGAGCTCACCCATGGTTTTTCCGGTCAGCTTGAGTGCATTGAACATTCCGGCCAGGACCACGATGGCTGTGCCGTGCTGGTCATCATGGAACACCGGAATATCCAGTTCCTGTTTCAACTTCGCTTCAATCTCGAAGCATCTGGGCGCTGCGATATCTTCCAGGTTGATGCCGCCAAATCCCGGTGACAGCAGCTTCACCGTCCGGACGATTTCGTCCACGTCGGTGGTGTCCAGGCAGATCGGGAACGCGTCGACATTGCCGAATTCCTTGAACAGAATCGCTTTTCCCTCCATGACCGGAAGAGCGGCTTTGGGACCAATGTCTCCCAGCCCCAGAACCGCAGTGCCGTCCGTGACGACTGCTACCAGGTTTCCCTTGGCGGTGTACTTGTAGACATCCTCTTCATTGGCTTGAATCCGGCGGCAGGGTTCCGCCACACCGGGTGTATATGCCAGGCTGAGATCATCGCGGTTTTCCAGCTTGAGCTTGGAGACCACTTCAATCTTTCCCCGAACCTTTTCATGCAGTTTCAGACTTTCTTCAAAATAGTTCATCTTGATTCCCCCGTTTCGTAATCCTTTTCTGTGACCATCCTAACACTGTTTAAAAGCCAAAAAGAATTAAGAAGGTTTATTCTCTATTAAATTCATAAAAACTACTTTGAATAATGAATGACAGAGCCACCGGTTTGCATCAAGTTCTCAGTGCAATCCGGCGGCTCTGTATCATTTATTATTTCTTTCTGTATAAAAATTATCCACCCCGATGGTTCTCCGGAGGGGACGATCCTCGAATAAAAAAAGCTTGGCGCAGCGTTAAGACGGATCGGATTCACCGGCAAACCGGCGGCGCATCAGAGGCTTGATTCCTCCGGCCCTCAGGATCTCCAGCGCCTTGTCGCTTAAGGGTTCCGCCGGCAGGATCTCGCCCGTGGACTCAATGGTCACAGTTCCCTCTTCCAGGTTCAGCGTGACGGTCGCTCCTTCGGTCAGTTTGCTGCTGAGTCCCTTGCAGACGATCAGCGGCAAGCCCAGGTTGATGCCATTGCGGTAGAAAATCCGAGCAAAGCTGTCAGCTATCACGGCGGCGGCTCCCATCTGAATCAGCGCGATGGGGGCATGCTCCCGGCTGGAGCCGCAGCCGAAGTTCTTCCCGGCTGCCACCAGACCTCCTTTGGGAAACTGCGGCGCGATGGTCTCGCTGAGGCCGGCCAGGCAATGCCTGCCAATGGCCACAGGATCCGTCAATTCCAGAAACCGTCCGGGCAGAATGACATCCGTATCGATATTGTCCCCTAAAACCAGGACAGGCCCTTTGATGATTCGTTCCATGCTACTTCACCTCCCGGCTCAGATAAGGTCTGGGATCGGCAATGCGGCCTTCCAGCAGGCTGGCTGCCACCGCCGCCGGACTGCCCAGGTAGAGGCTGGCCTCGTTCGACCCCATGCGTCCCTTGAAATTCCGGTTGGTACTTGTGATGCAGACTTCTCCCGGCCCCAGAATCCCCTCATGAGTACCCAGACAGGCGGCGCAGCCCGGTGTTGTGATGGTGGCACCCGCCTCCATCAAGATTTGGATGTAACCCTGGCGCATGGCTTCCTGCATCACCTCGGCCGATGCCGGTACCACGATGAGCCGGGTGTACGGGGCGATTTTCCGCCCTTTCAGGACCCGGGCGGCTGCCGCCAGATCCTCGACCCGGCCATTGGTACAGCTCCCGATATAGCCCTGATCCACCCGGATGTCCTGCCGGGCCAGTTCCGCCAGCGGTTGAATATTGTCCACCTGATGGGGACAGGCCAATACCGGCTCCATCTGATCCACCCGGAAGAGATAGGATTCGTCAAACCGGAAGTCCGGATCCGACGCCACCACGTCAAAGGGTCTGACCGCACGCTCGCTGACATAGTCCAGCACTGCCTGATTCGGCTGCATATACGCGGTTTTGGCGCCCATTTCCACAGCCATGTTGCAGATTGTCATGCGTCCGGGCACGTCCAGCGACTCCACATAGCTGCCGGTAAATTCAATCGCCTTGTAGACCGCGCCATCCGCCTTCACCCGCCCCAGAACATTCAATGCGACATCCTTGGGAAACACCCCTGGCTGAGCCGGACCGTCCAGCCGGATCTCGATGATCTCCGGTACCCGGAACCACAGCTCACCGGTCGCCAGGATGCAGGCCATGTCCGTGGCACCGCAGCCTGTGCCCAGCGCCCCGAACGCCCCCTGGGTGGTCGTGTGGCTGTCCGTGGCCACCACAATCATGCCGGGATAAATCAGTCCGGCCTCGGGCATGACCTGATGACAGACGCCGGCATTCACGTCAAAGTGATATTTCAGCCCCTGCTCTTTGGCGAAATCACGCATTTCCCGATGATTGGACGCCGTCCGGATGGTCGGACAGGGCGAATAATGGTCAAAGACAAAGGCGGCTCGGGCCGGATCCCAGACATGGGTCGCTCCGATTTCCCGAAAGGAGTAGATCGTCTGCAGGTACAGGTCGTTGATTTCGGCAAAGTCCACCTTTGCCGTCACGATTTCACCGGTTCTGACTATGGTCTGACCGCTGCCGCGAGCCAGTATTTTTTCGATTGCGTGCATCTTTTGTTCTCCCGTGAAGTATTTTTTCACCCATCCCCGATGAGCTGGTCCGTTATCTTTCAGAACGCATGTGCGGCAGCAGCTGATAGCGGTGCTGCGGCCGGCCGACTTTGCCGTATTCCACGAGCCGCTCGATCTGGCCGCTGCGCTCCATGTAGTTGAGATACCGCCGCACCGTCACCGTGGCTACCCCGCTGGATTCAGCAATGGCTTCGGCGGACAGCGGCTCCTCCTGATGGAGAATCAGCGCTTTCAGGATCAGCTGCAGGGTATACTTGTTGATGCCCTTTTCCAGTTCATGGTCGTCTGCCGACGTACCCCCTCCCTGGATGAGCTCATCCAGCTCAGCCTGGGTCAGAGCGCTTTTCTGTTCCAGTTCCCCCTTGCGCTGAAGATAGCGCCCCAGAGCCTCCCGGAACCGGTCAAAAGTAAACGGCTTGATCAGGTAGTCCACCGCGCCGTAGCGAAAGGCTTCCTGGACGATGGTGCTGGTTTTGTCCGCCGTAATGAGGATGACATCAGCGGACAGATCCTGCGCCCGGATCCACTTGAGCAGATCCATCCCGCTTTCGCGAGGGAGAAACAGATCCAGCAGCACCAGATCGGGCTGCTCTTGCGTCAGCACGCGCTTTGCCTCCTCCAGCCCCGGCACGGCTGCGGTCAGGACCATGCCCTCTATCTGTTTCAGGAATCGGGCATTAATGGATGCCACCATCGGGTCATCCTCAACGATCAGTACTTTGATCATGAAACTACATCTCCTTTGATCGGAATCTTGATATCCCAGGTTACATCCTCCGTCTGAACCAGGCGGATCATCCCCTGATTTCTGTCGATAATCCGCCGGATGAAGTGAAGACCGTATCCACGCTGTCCGGCTTTGGTGCTGAAATTCGCCTCAAAGATTTTCTCGCGGATGGCTTCCGGAATCGCCGGTCCGTTGTTTTTCACCCGAATGATGAGCTGATCCGGCTCCTGTCGGATCAGCAGCGATATTGAACCGGATCCATCCGTGGCCACCGCATCCAGTGAATTCTCCAGCAGATTGCCAATCACAGTCTCCATCTCATCGGTCCGCAGCCCCCTGGGCTGCTCCTCCAGGCAGGAAGACGGATCCAGGGCCAGACTCACCCGGCTTTCCTCCGCTTTGTAGTATTTGGCCAGGATCAGGGCGGCTATGTTGACGTTCTTGATTTTTTCGGTGATCAGACTGCTGAAGCTGGCGTTGCCATGGGCGGTGGCGGTAATGTAGGACAGAGCCTCTTCCGGTTCATTCAGCTGAATCAGCCCGGCGATGGTATGAAGCTTATTGAGGAATTCATGATTCTGAGCCCGCAGCGACCAGGCCATTCGCTTCACGCCGGTCAGCTCCTCCGCCATTTCCCGAACTTCGGTGGTATCCCGGAAATTGATGACCTGTCCGAGAACCTTACCCCTGGCATTTTTCAGGACGGAGTATTTGTAAAGGATCGACACATCCCCCAGCGTCAGCTCCTGATCAATCCCGGGATGGACTGATTCGGTTCGGACATCCTGGCGCAGGGACTGGATAATCCCCTCCGCGCTCTGGTCCGCCAGCTTCAGAATCCGGGCAGCCTCCTGATTGTGCTGGATCAGGTGACCATGCTCATCCAGTGTGATGATCCCCTCTTTGACATGATCGAGAATGGCTTCCTTTTCCTTCAGAAGCAGCGCGATCTCCTCGGGCTCCAGGCCAAAAATGGATTCCTTGATATTGGCCGTCAGCGCAAAGGCTCCGCCCACCCCAATCACCAGACTGAGAACAATAAAGGGGGCAAACTGATTCAGCTTGGTGGTCAGCTGATGATTGATCTCCACCAGTGTCGTACCCACACTGACCGCGCCGATCTGCACGCCTCCGGCCAGAACCGGAACAAAAGCCCGCTTGGATTCCCCCAGGGTGCCGGTGGCTTCCGAGACGTAGCTTTCCCCCTTCTGCAGAACTCTGGCTTCGTCGCCCCCCTCAAAGGGACGTCCCACGTTTTCCGCCACGGGGTGAGTGAGCCGGATGCCTTTCTGATTGATGACGACGATGAAGTCAAACCCGGCCCGGCGGCGCCAGTCCTCAGCCATCCCGCCGATCTTCTGTCGTTGGATCGGATCCCCTGACAGCAGCGCTTCCTTTACATCCTTGTCCTGAGCTGCATAGTATGCGGTGTCCAGCAGGCGGTCTTCCAGCTGCTCCAGCAGCATCCGCCTCATCTGGTAATAAGACAACCCGGCCAGACTGCCCAGTGTAACCACCAGGATCAGTGTAACCAGGAGTGTGGTTTTTGTTGCGAGTTTCACAGAAATCTCCCCTTTCAGTCTTACCCATTGTACAATGTTCCGGTCAGAAAATACAATTTCCGTTTTTTATCGCATCCCTGTCTTTCTCTTCTCATTTCACCCAGTGTCTTTGATTGAATTCGGGTCATTGAACCCGGCAGGAGAAAAAGTCCGGGGCATATCTCACACAACTCAGTCCCTGATCGAACCTCAGAGTGACTTTTTCTCCCAGGCTGTCTGCCTGAAGAGCATTTTGGTGCACAACGACCCCAGAATGACAAGCAGGTCCGCAACCATCAGGACCCCTGGGTAAATACTGCTTCAAGCGAATCAGCCGTGACAAGGAGTGTGATCTGATCCCCCAGGAATGCTCAGATATCCCGGGATCGGCTGTTTGAGAGGGGATCGCTGCAGACCGGACTGCCAACAACTTCCCAAGACCGATATTTGCGAACAGGAAGCACGCCCCGACTGTTCTGCGGGCCCCGGGACCTCCACCGATAATGCCTGAGGATGGAGCTGATCATTCCTGTTAAGAGCTTGAACCACCGGATTTCAATGCGGAATCCGATCATCTGACTTTTGCATGAAACGATCGTATTGCACAAAGCCGACCCACCTATGCAACTGGCTGATGCCAGTTCAGTGAAAATGACTCCCCCCCTTGGCTGCATGAATCATGGCAATTTTCACCAAAAATGAAGAACTCATCCGGTGGGATCAGAAGCAGTATTGCCCGGGCAGGGACTAAAAGAAAATCGTCGCTGCCTGTCAGGAGGTCAATAAAAATTGAAGTCAAAAAAACTGCCGCATAAAGATGGGCAGTTTCGTGACTTCGTGTTGGATCCTTGCATGATCTGAAAGACAAGCGCCGGAGCATGATCCGACGGCCTCTGTTTTATCTGTATATCAGTTTTCTGCCCATTTCCTCAGCATCTCCCGAACATCCTTTTCTTGCCGAATGTCTGTCAGCACAATCAGCATGTCCTCTGCCTGAATGGTCGTCATTCCCCCTGGCGTCAAATCCATACCTTCGCGCCGAATTGCAATCACGAGGTTACCCGTTGAAAGTCCGATGTCCTTGATCTTTTTATCCTCCAGCCAGGATCCGTGATGAACCATTGTTTCCACAATGATTTTACGGCATTCTGGTTCCTCGCAGCTGTTTTCTTCTCGGTTTCGCAGCTGCAGCTCCAGCAAAGATTCATAGATCGGGGTGCTTTTTACCAGATCTGCTGTCAAATAGGCAATGATTGACACCACTGCCAGGGGAAGAAGGTGTTGAAAAGATCCGGTCATTTCTGTCAACAGGATAATCCCGGTGATGGGAGCCCGAACAATGGCAGTGAAAAAACCAGCCATGGCCAGAACCACGAAATGGTAAAACAATTCGGAATCGATTCCGATTGCTGAGATTGCTACATGGCCAAAGACTGCCCCGATCAGGGATCCGATCACAAGCAGCGGGAAAAAGATTCCGCCGGGGATGCCTGACCCGAAACTGATCATGGAAAACAGAAATTTGAGCAGAAGAATCAGGATAAGCCACTGCAGGCTTCGGCTGGCATTGAGTTCCTTTATGATATGTTCTCCACCACCCAATACCATTGGGAACGACAATCCCACCACTCCGGCAACAAGAAATGGAATAATCGTCTTCAGATGAACATTGAATCTGGCAACTTTGTGGTACAGCCCAATGGTATGGATCAGAACGAAGTTGTACAATGCGCCGGCCAATCCAACGACCACACCAAGGATCAGGAGAATGCCATAAAGATTCAGCGGCATTGACCCAGAGATGGAAAAGTGAAACACCGGATCCAAACCGAAGATGACCTTGGACAAATAATCTCCTGCTATTGCAGAAAGGATGGTAGCTAAAAGAATCACCGGGGAAAAGTATCTGAAAATCTCCTCCAGAGCAAACATTACTCCAGCCAATGGCGCATTGAAGGCTGTTGCCAGTCCTGCACCGGCTCCGCTGGCGATCAGGATTTTCTGTTCTGTCCGGGTTGCCGACAGACGGCTGCCCAATCCCTGAGCAACACTGGACCCCAACTGAATGGATGGACCCTCCCGGCCAACGGACAGTCCGGCCAGAATAGAGACGGCACCCCCGAAGAATTTGGCGAGCAAAGTGGACAACCACTGATTTTCAAAATACCCCATCAACTGCCCGCGAACCTGAGGTATTCCACTACCACTGATCATAGGATATTGACGGACCAGTTTTCCAATCCCCCAACCGGTCAACCCCAGAATCAGAAACAATATGGGGATCTGAGCTGTTCTGTCTCGAAAATAACCATAGATCAGAAGACTCCATTCTTCTGCTTGGGACAGCACCAGCCGGTACAGGATTACTACCATGCTTACACTGAAACCCACCACTATACTCTTCAAAACCAGCGGAAGTTTTCGGGAATGCAGCTGGATGGCTTTCTGATAATTATTAATATTTGTCATGCTTACCTCACTTACACAATTAGAAATTCCCTTTTAAATTATACTCTTGTTCTCCTTCCAATGTTTGCAAACAATCATCACACTTTATGTACGGATGGTGTAATACCCTCCTTGTCCCTGTTCTTGTTCACCTGATCAGGATTCGGAGGATTCTACCTGCGGATCTCATGGGAAATGGAACCGGCCGGTGATCCGGGAGGGATCTCCTCCGCAGGAACATCGACCGGTCTGATCAGTTGCCGTAGAGCATTATTAATTTATGAGGTGCTATGATTTTGAGGCTCGATTTTAGTCTGAAGCGTGACCTTCATGGTTCCCGAAGCCGAGCCTTCCGCGCTGGCGTTGAACACCAGGAACTTGACGCTGAAGGGCCGGATTTTGAACTCCACCAAGTGTATCGTGCCCTGAGTCTTCTGGCTGCTCACAGCAGCGCCATTGAAACTCAGGTCTATCGAAACAGCCTCAAGGCGGTGGATCGCAATACCAAGGTTCTCTACTATGACTGCACGAACTATTTCTTTGAAATCGAGCAGGAGGATGATCTGAGAAAGTATGGCCAATCAAAACAGCATCAGCCCTCGCCCCTTGTCCAGATGGGACTTTTTATGGACGGCAGTGGCCTGCCGCTGGCTTTCTCCATCAACCCGGGGAATCAGAACGAGCAGCCTACGCTCAAACCCTTAGAAAAGCGAATCATCAAAGACTTTGAGCTCTCGAAATTTATTGTATGCACCGATGCCGGCTTGGGTAGTATCAGCAATCGTAAATTTAATGCCATTCAGGACAGAGCCTATGTGGTAACCCAGTCCATCAAGCAGCTTGTGAACCATCTGAAAAGCTGGGCGCTGGATCCGAGCGGCTGGAGCCTCTCGGGCATAGATGCCAAGATCGATATCCGAAAGATCCATGACAGCCCCAGAAACAACCGGATCTACTTCAAGGAGCGCTGGATCAAGGAAAATGGATTGGAACAGCATCTGGTCGTGACCTATTCCCCCAAATACAAGCACTACCAAAAGAACATTCGGGACCAGCAGGTCTTGCGGGCTGAGAAGCTCGCCACTTCTCCTTCTACGGTGAATCGCAAACGGTCGAATGATCCTAAACGCTTCATTGAATCGACCCACTGCACATCGGAAGGAGAAGTGGCTGAAAAAGAACTCCTCCAAATCAATTCAGATAAGATTGCCGAAGAAGCCCGGTACGATGGTTTCTATGCGGTCTGCACGAATGTGGATGGTGAGGTTGAACAAATTCTGGCCATCAACAAACAGCGCTGGAGGATTGAGGCATGCTTCCGGACTCTGAAAAGCGAGTTCAAAGCGCGACCGGTCTACTTGCGGAATGAGGATCGGATTCATGCGCATTTCCTAACCTGTTTCCTGTCACTGCTGATCTTTCGGATCCTGGAGCTAAACTTGGGTGAAGAATACACGGAAAGTGAGATCATAAGCACATTGAGAGGAATGAGCTTTCGAAAATTGGGAAACAAGGGATATATTCCGGCTTACACCAGAACGGATCTGACAGACCAACTCCATGAAGTCGCTGGTATTCACACAGATCGGGAAATCATCAGCTCGAAAATGATGAAAAATATTTTTAAGCAAGTCAAGGAAGGCAAGAAATTACGCAAAAAAGACAAATAGAAAAACTCTGTAGAATGGCTTCTAAAGCCACTCTACAGATTTTTTTGCTCAATTAAGTGTCAAAGACGAGATTGTACAATGTCCCGGCCAGAAAAAACAAATTTGGTTTTTAATCTCCCCAAAACAAAAGCACCTTCTGATTTGAAATGGGCAGTTGGATTTCTGCCGATTGGTTCGCTGCAAACTGGTCCGCTGCAAACTGAATCGCAACCATCTGGAAAACCTTCAGACCACTGATCCGGTAAATCAGAGGTCTGAAGGTTTCAGAAAAAAAATCAGGAAAATATGATGCGGTCCGATCCGTCAGAAAGAGGAATGCAATTCCTCACGGTACCTTACGAACTCTGCTGGAGCGTATTCTGGCTGAAATCAGGGGGAATTACAAAAAAAGAGACAGCCACCAGTCCTGACCGCAGTTCCCATGACAGAAGGTGAATCAGGTCAATTGAACGGTTCTTCTTTTAAAAATGTTCGTCCGAGACTTCCTGATTGGATTCACTATGCCCAATCCGCCTCATTCTTTGGTTTCAAGATCTACCTGGTGATTCTTAAGAAAACTTCTTCAATTCGCCTGGCTTCCTTGGGTGTCGTCTGGTTATCGATTCTCAGCACATATACCCCGTTATGATAAATATATTGCGTTGCAAAAGACAGATTTTTGGATACTCCTTCAACATATTTTTTTCTGGCCAGGGCATCCGCTTCCTTCTCAAAGACTTCGATGGTATTTTCCGGATCTTCTCCCTCAAATACTTCGTCTTTTTTCAAGGCGAAATTTACTTTGGACGTATACTGATTCGGCCTTCCCAGCAGATTGTTGGCGTCCGTTTCCTCTGTATAGGATACGGTCCGGACAATCTCAATCCCTTCAGCCTTTAGCTTCTCCACGAACTCTTCCGCATTCAGAATTATGGCAGATGGCAGCGCTGCAGTCTGTGCAATGGTCATCTGAGTCAGTGAGCTTTGACTAATTGAAGTTCCGACAGCCGCTGTATTGCCGCTCGCAGCCGGTACTGATCCCGATGTTCCGTTGGAACACCCAACCAATATAGCCATGGCTAGAATTGACAGTGTTTTTTTCATAGTTCCACCTCTAAATGAATGATTGATACCAGATCAAAAAGATAAACATTCGAGCCACTGATATGCTCCCCATAAAGTAGACAGTTAAAAAACAAAACTGCTGCTTTATGGG
>JABNAD010000521.1_pt1 | contig 21515 bp, 15 predicted proteins | sample 7240381 | NCBI WGS metagenome assembly JABNAD01 (sample SAMN11332834, study PRJNA596920) | anaerobic digester metagenome | biome: digested sludge; isolation source: digested sewage sludge-derived enrichment culture grown on H2/CO2 | place: Germany: Goettingen
CCCTGCATGCTGATGAGCCCGATGAGCGTTGCGCAATACCTCAAACCTCAGGCGGATCTGTTTGACCTGGTGGTATTCGATGAGGCGTCTCAGATCCCAACCCCGGAGGCCATCGGCGCTTTGGGCCGCGCCAAGGCGGCTATCATTGTGGGTGACCCGAAGCAGCTGCCCCCTACCAGCTTTTTCCTGACTCAGTCCAACGGTTCTGCTGAACCGGAAGAATTCCAGGATCTGGATAACATCCTGGAAGACGCCCTGGCCCTTTCCATGCCGGAAAGCTACCTGCTGTGGCATTACCGGTCACGCCATGAGAGCCTGATTGCCTTCTCAAACCGGAATTTTTACGACGGCCGCCTCTATACTTATCCTTCACCGGATGACATGGTCTCCAAGGTCAGTCTGAGAACCAATGACGGCATCTATGAGCGGGGAGGGGAGAGAGTCAATCGCAAGGAAGCAGTGGAAATTGTGGATGAAGTGATCCGACGCGTCAATGATCCATCTCAAGCCCGGCGTTCCATCGGAATTGTCACGTTCTCTGTCGTTCAGCAGAATCTGATTGAAAAAACACTGAACGATCGGATGCGGGCGGATGAATCCCTGGAACAGGCTCTACAGAACCTCCCCGAGCCCCTCTTCATCAAGAATCTGGAAAATGTTCAGGGAGATGAACGAGATGTCATTTTGTTTTCTGTCGGTTACGGACCGGATGAGGACGGTCGCCTGACGATGAATTTCGGCCCGCTGAATCAGGAGGGCGGCTGGCGCCGCCTCAATGTCGCGGTATCGCGCTCCCGGCAGGAAATGATTATATTTACGAATATTGAGCCCGCTGGTTTCCAGGTTTCAGATACCACCGCCCGTGGTGTCCGTGAACTGAAAGCATTTCTGGAATTTGCCCAGAAGGGCAGTCGAACGCTCAGCCTGTCGGATCTGAAGCATCAAAGCGAAATCGAAAATCTGAACGATCAGATCGCCGAACGGCTGCGGGAGCGCGGGTGGAAAGTGGAAACTTCCATCGGAACCTCCCGGTTTAAAGTCGATCTTGGCCTGGTGGATCCCCGGGATTCCGGCCGGTTCCTGCTGGGTATTATGTGCGGCGGAGAATCCTTCCGGGAAGCCGATGCGGCCTATGATCGGGAAATTCTGCAAAATTCTGTATTAAAGGGACTGGGCTGGCAGATCCGGCGGGTTTATGCCATGGACTGGCTCGATAACGAAGTGAAAGTAATTGATGACCTTGTAAAAACTGCTCAGGATCTTCTGGCAGCAGAGCCGCAGGAGTCTCATGTTTCGCCTGAACCGAAGAATCTGGCTCCTGTCACCCGTCAGACCCCCTATGTTCCTCATGATCTGAAACAGCGCAAACTGATGATGGATGACTTCCTGAATGTGAACAACGCATCGACAATCGCGGCTGAACTAAAACTGATGATAGACACCGAGGGGCCCATTCCGCGATCATTGCTGGCCAAACGAGCCCGTGCTCTGTATGACTTGAGCCGGGTTACTCCTAAAATGGAAAAGCAGGTTGAGCTGATCCTCAATACCATTCGACCGGTCACGACAAGATCCGGAGATATGCCGGTTTACTGGCCGCAGAACATCAGCCCTGCCGAATTCGACCAGTACCGCAGGACTCTGCCCGATGACACGGACCGGCAGCTGGCGGATATCGCCCCGGAGGAAATCCTGGCCGCCCTCAAGGATGGCTTGCCGGAACCTCAGTCTGAGCGGTCACTGATCCGCCAGACGGCCGAACGGCTGGGACATCCCCAGCTCAATGTTGACAATGAGCATCTTCTCGAAGCTGTCATTAACTTCGGGATTCTGACCGATGTGCTGGAAAAAACCAGTGAGGGCCTGATTCGTCAGATTATGCCCAGGATTTCTAATCCCGTTTCGGAAATACCGTCCGAGCGGATGAATCCGGACAGACAATGATTTTTTGTCAGACGGGAAGGTGAGCTTCCCGCCTGCTTTTTCTCAAATATAAACAGTCTCATCGATAATTTCAAAATAGTTCAATTTTCTTGTAACATTTTCAGCGTAAGATGGGTATAAGGATGATCCCCGCACAGGCCTCCGGGCAGGCGAGACATCCATAGTTCTAATGTTAGGAGAAGATGATCAGTATGAAATCTAAAATAATGGAAATAACTCTGGGTACAGCGCTTGCATTGTCAGTTCTGTCAGGCTGCGCGGTGACACAAGGTCCCGTCCAGCAAACCAGTACGCTGAATATTCAGACCATGCCGCAGATTCAGACAACTCAGTCTGTTGTGACAGCTCCCGGTAATGTGGCTCAGGGAAATACGGTGCCTGGCACACAGGCCCAGACCAAAGAAAGTGAAATCAACATTGACCGGTCACTTTCGATTCCTGATCTGGTGGAAGCCAACGCACCCGCTGTGGTTACAGTGGCTGTTAGAAAAATTACGGACGGCGGTTTGTTCGGTTCCGGCTATCAGGAAGGGGTCGGCACAGGATTTTTCATCGACGCCAACGGCATTATTGCGACCAACAATCACGTTGTGGAAGGCGCGAAAAATGTCACAATCATCCTGCACAACAGTCAGGAAGTCCCGGGCGAAGTTTTGTGGCGGGATGCCCGAAACGACCTGGCCATTGTCAAAGTCAGCGGCATTCGCGTGCCTGGGGTCGTCACCATCGGCAATTCTGACAACATTCGAGTGGGCGAGGGCGTCATTGCCATCGGAAATCCGATGAGTGCCGAATTTGCCGGAACCGTCACTCATGGCATTATTTCTGCCAAAAACCGAAAGGTACAGGTGAGTGGAGGGGTATTTGAATACATTCAGATCGATGCTGCCATCAATGGTGGAAATTCGGGCGGTCCTCTTTTCAACATGAAGGGGGAGGTCATTGGGATTAATTCCGCAAAGATCGCCCAAACCGGGATTGAAGGAATTGCCTTCTCCATCCCCATTAATGTGCTCATGGAAAAAATCGGAACGAGTTCAGAAACGAAGAATCAGACCAATGAACCGGTCAGCATCGGAGTGGCCGTCCAGGATATACCAGAGGATTTGAGAATCCAGTACGGCGTTCCGCAGGGCATCATGGTGATGGAAGTCATGGCAGGATCACCGGCTGAGGCTGCCGGCATATTGCCGGGAGACATTCTGATCAGCTTCGGCGGAGAAAAAGTGACATCCACGGTCCAGCTGAACACCATCAAGTCCCGCTACAAACCGGGCGACCGGGTTAAATTCACGATCTACCGCGACAGTGACAAGCAAACGTATGAGGGAACCATACAACTGGTCTCCGCCATGCGAAATTAGTTCGGGTTCAGAAAAAAGACAGGCTGCAGTGTGCTGCAGCCTGTCTTATCGTTTCATGAGGCTTGAAGATGAAAATATTTTTGCCAGGTCATTCGAATGAAGCAGAGAGTTCGCCTACTGATGTTTCTGCAGGGAGTAGATCATGAAGTCAAATGTTACGGCGTCGATGACTGCAGCGATCTGCGCGATGCGTAGGTCATTTGGGGAGATCCATTGCCGGAGCAGGATTTCTTTTTGTGGGACCGTGGGCTGAAAGCTTTTCCGAAAGCGCTGTGCCCTCACCATGCCGCCTTCTTCCTGCAGTTGGTACAGTTCCCGAATTAATGCCGGTTTTTCTCTTAGACCAAGCCGGCGGCCGGTAAACAGATGACGGCGCAGTTCCAGAAGATGACCCGGTCCCGGGATAATCCGGAACATCCGATGCCCACTGGCCAGAATTCGAAGACTTTCTTCGATTCCGGACTGATCATCCAGCCGGATGACCCGGTCCATGGAACCAGTCGGAAGAGGCAGTCGATCAGCCAGAGCAGTAAAAATCAGCCGGTCCGGATTTTCTTTCAGCTGTAGGTCGACCGAAGGTTGGGCTGCTTCAAAGCCAATTCCGCTGCTTCCCAGAAACGGAGACAGAGAGGAACCGGTCAGGCAAAAGGGTTCCGTAGTTTGATCTGTCACACTTTCCAACAATTCCCGAAAGGGCGGCAATTGATGGAGCGCGAGTTCATTGGCGTAATAGGCTCGATCGCGGGCGTGGATTTTCACGGGGATAAAATTGATCGATCCTGATTTGGAGACATTGAAACTATGATTCGAGGTGCAGCGAACCTCATGGGAGATCATTTCCAGCGGATTGTGGCAGATCGGGCATACCATCATTCCGTTCAATCGGGCAAGTTTTTCATTGAGTTGGTTTAATTCCATTTTGCATCACCAATCTGAGTATATCATGCGTTATAATAGGGTTGATTTAATTTTGAAAGGACACGATTGCATGCGTTTGGTCAATTTGTTGAATGAAACTGAAGTGCTGGAGGAGTTTCGGCCTCTGGATAACCTTGATATTGAACGGATCACCAACGATTCCCGCCAGATCCATGCCAAAGCCCTGTATATAGCTATCCCCGGTACCCACGTGGACGGCCATCGATTTCTGAGTGATGTCAAAGCACGCGGTGGGGAAGCGGCTATAGTTGAACGGATTGACCCATCCGTTCCCATCGCACAGTATCGGGTGGTTAATTCGCGACAGGCCTGGAGCAGCCTGTCGGCGGCCTATTACGGGCATCCCACGCGAGATCTCTTTGTTTACGGCATCACGGCTACGAATGGTAAAACCACCATTTCCTTTATGCTCGATGAGATTATTCGGGCGGCCGGCATCACTTCCGGACTCATTGGTACGGTAAAGATCCGGATCGGCAGAGAGGTGATTCCGGCCGCGATGACAACTCCGGAAAGCTTTGAACTTCAGGGTTATTTTGCCCGGATGAAAGAGGAGGGAGTCAACACGGTGACCATGGAAGTGTCCTCCTCTGCCCTGGAACAGTTCCGCTGCGCGGATGTTCACTTTGATGTCGTTTCATTCAACAACTTTTCCAGGGAACATATAGACCAGCATGGATCGCTGGAAGCCTACTGGGAGGCCAAAGCTTCTCTGATTACCGGGGCCCGGGCCGAAACAGCAACAATCATTAATCTGTCGGATCCGGCGATTGCCCGTCTGGAGGGGAAGAGCAGCGGACAGGAAGTGACCTATTCTCTGACACCGGGGGTTGGCGATATCTATCCGGAAGCAGTCGATTTGTCGGGTGATTCGCCCCGCTTTACGCTGGTTATTTCCCGGGCGATTGTACTGCGGGGATCTCAACCGCTCACAATAGAACCGCAAAAGATACCAATAGAACTTTCTACACCAGGTCAGCACACGGTCGCCAACGCGGTAGCCTGCTGTGCCATGGCGCTGTGTCAGGGAATCGACCGTGCCGCCATTCAAATGGGTCTGAAGAATTTCAAGGGACTGGAACGCCGGTTTGAACTGATTTATGATGATCAGTTCAAGATCATCGATGATCACTTTGCCAATATGAACAATATTGAGACTTCGCTGAAAAGCCTCTCCAGCCTGCATTACCGGAAACTGCGCATGGTCTACGCCATTCGGGGCAACCGCGGTGTTACGGTGAACCGGGAAAATGTTCAGACGCTGGCTCGATGGCTGCCGCTGCTGAATCTGGATGAAATCATCGTGACGGAAACTCTGGGGGAAGTGACTGATAAAGATCGGGTCCTGCCGGCGGAAAAGGCGGTATTTTTTGAGGAGATTGAAAAGACTCCGTTGAAAGTGACCTTTCGGGCTGCTATGGATGAGGCCCTGCAGTATGCTTTAAGCGTAGTGGAGCCGGGCGATATCATTTTCCTGGCCGGCACGCAGGGCATGGATCTGGGAGGACGAAAAATTCTGACGATGCTGGCTCACCGGCATCCCGAGCGGGCGGAAGAAATTCTTCGCCCCATGACGGGAAGAGTTTGCGGTTAAGAAATAACACCCATTGAGCCTCCGACCGGTCGGATCCACGGGGGATAGCAGATGAACTGTCTAAAAATCAGACTTATTCAAATGATTTTCATTTCGAGAACAAGAAGAGGAAGGAACCAAAGATTATGACGAAAGTGGTACTCACCGGTGGCGGAACAGCCGGGCATGTAATGGGCAATCTGGCGATCCTGCCGGGACTTCGGACCAGGGGCTATGAGCTGTTATACATCGGATCTCATAACGGGATTGAACGGGATTTGATCCAGAAGGAAGGAATCCCTTACCATCCGATTTCTTCGGGCAAACTGCGCCGCTACAAATCGCTGAAAAACCTGACCGACATCTTCCGCGTAGCGAAAGGTCTCACCGATGCCCTGCGGATTCTGAAACGGGAAAAACCGGATCTGATCTTCAGCAAAGGGGGATATGTTACAGTTCCAGTCGCTATGGCGGCCGCTGCTCTGAAGATCCCCTTCATTGGCCATGAATCCGATCTGACACCTGGTCTGGCCAATCGGATCGCCGCCCGCTATGCTACGAAAATGCTTGTGACGTTTCCTGAAACCAGGGACTCCTTTGGAGAAAAGGGCGTCGTAGTTGGCTCGCCGGTTCGTGATGAACTGTTCCAGGGCGATGCCGGCAGTGGACGGGAATTCATGGGCTTTACTCCGGATAAGCCGGTGCTGCTGGTTATGGGCGGATCTTTGGGCGCAAATCTTCTTAATCAGCTGGTTTGGGCAAATCTGGAACGACTGCTGCAGGATTTTCAAGTGGTCCATCTGGTGGGAAAAGGAAATGTGAATTCACAGCTGGAGCGGACTTCGGGTTATGCCCAGTATGACTATATTGGATCCCGCATGAAGGATGTACTGGCTGCTGCGGGCTATATTGTATCAAGGGCCGGATCCAATTCTATCTTCGAGTTTCTGGCGCTGAAAAAGCCGAATCTGCTGATCCCGCTGGATCTGAACCAGAGTCGGGGGGATCAGATCCACAATGCCGAATCGTTTCAGAAAGCTGGCTATTCGTTGCTGCTTCGCGAGAAAGACCTTACGGCAGAAAGCCTGTTTCAGGCACTGCAGGAGCTGAAGGCCAGGACGGAGGAATTCCGGGACAATATGGACCGGGCGATAGTGAAAGGTGGGGCAGAAAAAATACTTGCTGTCATCGAAGATACTCTCGCCAGTCGTCACCAGGATGGGAAACGGCCGGAACCCTCGGAAAATCCCCCTCTGTTCGAAAAGAACATTGTCAGAAGCAATTTGCAGAAACCTGAAGATCAGTAACATGCGGTTAATTTTTATTGAACGATGGCCTGCCGGCGAGATTCCGGCAGGCCATTCGTCTATAATGAAAGCAGAGTTGGCAATATCTTACTGAGAAAATTTATTTAAAAGACTTAGACCCATTTCGATGCTTAGACCAAATACGATGCATTACTGGAGGTAGGAATGAAATTAAAATTTTCTGGTGCAGCCGGTTCAGTGACCGGTTCGTCCCATCTGCTGGAAGTGAACGGACATCAGGTTCTTCTGGATTGTGGTTTATATCAGGGTGCGGATGCAAAGATCCGTGGAAATGACGTATTCCCGTTTGATCCGGCGAAGATTGAATACCTGATTCTGTCTCATGCCCATATTGATCACTCGGGTCGAATTCCGATGCTTTATAAAAAAGGTTTTCGCGGACGAATTATTTCTACCCCGCCGACGTACGATCTTTGCGGGATCATGCTTCGCGACTCCGCTTTCATCCAGGAACAGGATGCTGAACGAGAAAACCGCCATCGCAAGAGAGGCCGGAAACCGCTGGAAGAACCGATTTACACCATCGAGCACGCCGAAGCCGTGCTGAAACTGTTTGAGACCCTGGATTACAATGAGCAGCTTGACCTTTTCCCAGGCTTCCGGCTGCGCTTCCAGGATTCAGGTCATATGCTCGGTTCGTCGTTTGTAGAGATGTGGATTCAGGAAGAAGGCAGCGACGAGATCAAGGTCGTCTTCTCCGGAGATATCGGCAACCACAACATTCCCCTGATGCGGGAACCTCGCTACATTGACGAAGCGGATGTTCTAATCATGGAATCCACTTATGGAGATCGATTCCATGAACCACAGGTAAATGAAAATCAGAAGCTGCTGGGTATCATCAATTCTACGATTCGAAATGGCGGAAATGTGATTATTCCATCCTTCGCAGTGGGGCGTACGCAGGAAATCCTCTACGTTCTGAATGAATTCGCCGAGAACGGTCAGCTGGACAAGCGTACCCGCGTGTTTGTTGACTCCCCGCTGGCAAGCAAGGCAACAGCCGTTTTTGAAAAGCATAAGGCATATTTTGACCGGCATGCTCAGGAGCGAATGGAGCATGGCGATAATGTGCTGAGTTTTCCACAGCTTCATTTCACGGACAGCGTGGAAGACAGCATGAAGCTCAACCGGACCCGGGAAGGGCTGGTCATCATCTCCGCTTCAGGCATGGCCGAGGCTGGGCGAATTCGCCATCATTTGAAACATAATCTCTGGCGTCCCGAAAGTACGGTGGTTTTTGTCGGGTATCAGGCAGAACAGACCTTGGGGCGACTGATTCTGGACGGAAAGAAAGAAGTTCGGATATTTGGAGAGGAAATTGCCGTTGAAGCCAGAATTGAACAGTTGACAGGTTTATCCGGTCATGCGGATCAAAGAGGTCTGATTGAGTTTGTCGAAGCCTTTACCGTCAACCCGCCAAAGAAAATTTTCCTTGTGCACGGCGATGACGATGCGCAGGCGGTTTTGTCAGCCAGACTCCGGGAAAAAGGCTATCAGGTGGCCATACCGAAAGAAGGCACCATTGTAGACTGTTGTTCCAAGGAAGATCTGGAGCGACCGGAAAAGACAACGATTGTTCCTGCAGAACATGTTCGTTTTACCTCCCGGTTCAAGGAACGGATTCTGGAATCCATCGGTCAGATGGATCTGAACAATATGACGGATGAACAGATTCTGGATGAAATCAGAGCGCTGCTTCATGCCAGAAAAACCAATCATCACTGATTCGATTCCATCCATTGATTTGTCAGCCTGTCCCACAGGGAAGAAGCGGGATCTGTTACATTCTTCAGGTAATCGCTTCCAGGGATGTCGTATATCTGTATCAATTAACTCGGATATCTATATCATTCAGAGAATGCTCCGCGGGTTTGCTCCGGAGCATTCTTTTTCTTCTGAGTTCTGACAATTTGAACAGAATTGTGAACTAAATCAGCGCGTGATGTTCCGGTTCGGGAGATTTTGGGCTGTTTTCTGCACGGACCAATGATTCCGTCGGTTTAAATCGATTTAATTGAGGCAGGCCAATCTGTTGCATTTTATTAACAATAGTATATAATTATAAAGACGGAGACGTTTTTTATAACAAAATAATCGTGTATCATTGAAATGAGTGATCCCGTGCCAGCTGTTTTATTATTGAGCTGTCCGCCGGAATCAGGGAATTTCAAAAAAATTTCATGTAAGGGAGAGATTACAGACATGAGACAAATCAAAACCATGGATGGAAATACCGCTGCTGCTCACGTATCATATGCGTTTTCAGAAGTAGCTGCGATCTATCCGATCACACCGTCTTCCCCAATGCCTGAGTCAGTAGACGAATGGGCCTCCAAAGGAAGAAAGAACTTATTCGGCACGGTCGTAAAAGTCGTGGAAATGCAGTCCGAAGCAGGAGCCGCCGGAGCAGTTCACGGTTCTTTGCAGGCAGGTTCTCTGACCAGCACATACACAGCTTCCCAGGGACTTCTGCTGATGCTTCCCAACATGTACAAGATTGCCGGTGAATTGCTTCCCGGTGTATTCCATGTTGCGGCCAGAGCACTGGCAGCCCATGCACTGTCGATTTTCGGCGACCATCAGGACGTCATGGCAGCCAGAGCTGCCGGATTTATCATGTTGGCTGAATCCAGTGTTCAGGAGGTCATGGATCTCTCCGCAGTAGCTCATCTGACGGCTATTAAGGCCAGCCTTCCGGTTTTGAATTTCTTTGATGGTTTCCGTACCTCTCATGAAGTTCAGAAGATCGAAGTTTGGACTGATGAAGAATTAGCCAAAATGGTTGACTGGGACAAGATTCAGGAATTCCGTTCCAAGTCTCTGAACCCGGAACGCCCTGTCACCAGAGGAACCGCTCAGAACCCGGACATCTATTTCCAGGGCAGAGAAGCTTCCAATCGTTACTACAATGAAGTTCCAGCCATTGTTGAGAACTACATGCATGAAGTCAGCAAAGTAACCGGCAGAAATTATGGTCTGTTCAACTATCATGGAGCAGCAGACGCAGAAAATGTCATTATCGCTATGGGATCTGTCTGTGACGCGGCTGAGGAAGTTGTAGACTACCTCGTAGCCAAGGGTGAAAAAGTTGGACTGGTCAATGTCCATCTGTATCGTCCGTTCTCAGTGAAGCATTTCCTTGATGTCGTGCCAAAGACTGCCAAGAAGATCGCAGTTCTGGATCGGACAAAGGAACCAGGCGCACACGGCGAACCCCTTTATTTGGATGTCCGCACCGCTTTCTACGATGTTGAGAATCGGCCGGAAATCGTTGGCGGACGCTATGGACTGGGATCCAAGGATGTGACCCCGGGCCAGATCATTTCCGTATTCGACAACCTCAAGCGCAACGAAGTGAAGAACGGATTTACCGTAGGTATCGTTGATGATGTTACCTTTACTTCACTGCCGACCGCAGAAGAAGTTAATATCACTCCGGCAGGCACTGTACAGTGCAAATTCTGGGGTCTTGGATCCGATGGAACCGTTGGCGCTAATAAATCCGCCATCAAGATCATCGGTGACCATACCGATCTGTACGCACAGGGTTATTTCTCCTATGACTCAAAGAAATCTGGCGGTATTACGGTTTCCCACCTCAGATTCGGAAAGAACAGAATTCGGGCACCTTACCTGATCCAGCAGGCTGATTTTATTGCCTGCCACAATCCTTCCTATGTTAACAAGTATGACCTGTTAAAGGGCATCAAGGACGGAGGAACCTTCCTGCTGAACTCTCCCTGGGCAGCAGAAGAAGTTGAAAGCAAGCTGCCGAACAAACTGAAGAGAACCCTGGCTGAAAAGAACGCTAAGTTCTACATCATCGATGCCCAGGCCATTGCTGAAGAAATCGGCCTTGGAACCCGCATCAACATGATCATGCAGTCTGGATTCTTTAAGCTGGCAAACGTTATTCCGGTTGAAGATGCCGTGCGTTATCTGAAAGACTCTGTGGTCAAGAGCTATGGCATGAAGGGCGAAAAGATCGTCAACATGAACAATGAAGCCATTGACAAGGGTGTAAACGCTCTGGTTCAGATTGAAATCAAGCCGGAGTGGAAGAACCTGCCGGATGATGCTGCCGCCAAGGCAGAAGTTCCGGAGTTCATCTCCAAGGTTCTGGTTCCAATGAATGCTCAGGAAGGCGACAACCTCCCGGTATCAGTTTTTGCCGATATCGCCGATGGTACCTTCCCGCAGGGAACTGCTGCCTTCGAAAAACGCGGAATTGCAGTCAATGTGCCTGAATGGCAGATCGATGCCTGTATCCAGTGCAACCAGTGTGCTTATGTTTGTCCGCATGCTGTCATTCGTCCATTCCTGGTAAGCGAGGAAGAAAAAGCCAACGCACCGGAAGGATTTGCAACCAAGAAAGCAATGGGCGGAAAGGCCTTCGAAGGTCTTGACTTCAAGATCCAGGTTTCAGTCCTCGACTGTACCGGATGCGGAAACTGTGCTCAGGTTTGTCCCGCACCGGAAAAAGCTCTGATCATGAAGCCAATCGAATCTCAGATGCACGAAACGGCAAACTGGGATTACGCAATGAGCCTGGCTCCTAAGAAGAATCCGATGAACCGGATGACTCTCAAGGGATCCCAGTTCGAGAAGCCGCTTCTGGAATTCTCCGGCGCCTGCGCAGGCTGTGGAGAAACTCCTTATGTCAAGCTTGTTACCCAGCTTTATGGCGAACGCATGATGATTGCCAACGCCACCGGCTGTACCTCCATCTGGGGAGCTTCCGCACCGGCAACTCCTTACACCACCAACCACCTTGGAGAAGGTCCGTCATGGGCTAACTCTCTGTTCGAAGACAACGCGGAATATGGCCTTGGCATGTACCTGGGTTATAATGCGCAGAGAGAACGGATCAAGGGAATGGTTGAAGCTTACCTCGCATCAGGCAAGGCAGAAGGCGAACTGAAGGCTGCCTTCGAGAACTTCCTGGCAAACTACAGCAAGGCCGATGAATCCAGAGCTGCCAAGAATGCAATCCTGCCGCTCATCAAGGATTCCAATGACGAGACCTTGAAGTTCCTCTACAAGAACAAAGAATTCATGTCCAAGAAGAGCCAGTGGATCTTCGGCGGAGACGGATGGGCTTATGACATCGGATACGGCGGACTGGACCACGTGCTCGCTTCCGGTGAGGATGTCAATGTTCTGGTTCTTGATACCGAAGTTTACTCCAACACCGGCGGACAGTCTTCCAAGTCCACTCCGACTGCGGCAATCGCTAAGTTTGCAGCATCCGGAAAACGGACCAAGAAGAAGGATCTCGGCATGATGGCCATGAGCTATGGTTATGTCTATGTTGCTCAGATTGGTATGGGTGCTGACAAGAACCAGGCGATGAAGGCCATCACGGAAGCAGAAGCATACAACGGACCGTCACTGGTTATCGCATATGCTCCCTGTATCAACCAGGGTCTCAAGAACGGTATGGGCATGAGCCAGGAAGAAACCAAGCGCGCCGTTGAATCCGGCTACTGGGTACTCTACCGGTACAACCCGACCCTCAAGGATCAGGGCAAGAATCCGTTCACACTGGATTCCAAAGAACCCAAAATGCCATTCAGAGACTTCCTTATGGGAGAAGTTCGCTACGCTTCCCTGCTCAAAGCATTCCCAGAAGAAGCAGAAGCGCTGTTCGCCAAGACCGAACAGGACGCACGGGAACGCAGAGACAGCTATGTTCGCTTAACAGAAATGGATTTCTCCAAATACGCTGTTGCGCCAGAGCTGAAAAAGAGCGAAGACAAACCGGTTGAAACGGTTGTTCATGCATCTGCGGTAGCAAGCCCGGAATCAGCTCCCAAAGCTGGTCAGGACGTGCCCAAGGCTGAAAACAACGACAATCTGGAAGGGGAAGAGGCTGCTCCGACACATCATGCCGGAACAGACAAATAAACCCTGAATAAGTCAAATAAGGAAACCGGGAATCCTCCTGGTTTCCTTGCTTTTGCCCACGCTGCCATGAATCGCCAGGGACAGCCATCCGGCAAGGCGGCTCTGTTCGGGATCGAAGGATTTCCTCTCGACTATGAAAGAGAATATGGTATGATGTTATTGGAAAAAAATGATCTAATCTGGAGGTAGCTATGAAATATTTTATAGACACAGCAAACGTTGAAGAAATCCGCAAGGCAGCAGAGCTCGGCCTGCTCTCTGGCGTCACCACCAATCCTTCCCTGATCGCCAAGGAAGGCAGAAAATTCGAAGATGTCATTAAGGAAATTACCGAACTGGTCGATGGACCCATCTCAGCGGAAGTAGTCTCACTCGAGGCAGACGGAATGCTGAAGGAAGGCCGGGAACTGGTTAAAATCCATCCTAATATCGTCATTAAAGTTCCGATGACGGCAGAAGGTTTAAAGGCGACTCATCAGTTCAAGAAAGAGAACATCAAGGTCAATGTAACACTGGTCTTCTCCGCCGAACAGGCTCTGGCAGCTGCCCGTGCCGGCGCAGCCTACGTTTCCCCGTTCATCGGCCGTGTCGATGACATGGGCATAGACGGCGTTCTCCTCATTGAAGAAATCGCCACTATTTTCAACATGTTCGATATCGATACCGAGATTATTGCGGCTTCGATCCGCAATCGCCGTCATATCGCCCAGGCAGCACTGGCTGGCGCTGATATATCAACGGTTCCCTATAAAGTTCTCATGGAATCACTGAACCATCCGCTGACCACGTCTGGAATCGAACGGTTCCTGAAAGACTGGGAAGGCGTTAAAAACCTGTAATCCATCAGTCTGAGACCCCTCTGTCAGTCTGGAAATGTTTCCGACCTGACAGGGGGTTTTGTATACGTTGCGTGAACTTTCATGGTGAAAGGCCGGCAGATCAATTTGATGCAATCAAATTTTGGTATAATGGGAGGAAAGAAAGACTCCCGGAATTAAGAATGAATGGATTACCGACGGAGTCAGAAGGAGATTGACCATCATGAATAAGCAAATCAAATCAATTCTGGCGATCATTGTTTTTATCGCCATTCTGGGAGGCCTGAAACTCGTTTATGACGCAAACGTGAAAAAAGGAACTCTGGAAGGGGTGGCCGGGAATATAACAACCTCGGGTCCGAATGTGACCCAGCCGTCAGCGGCTACAATCCCGCCGGCAACAGGAGCTTCTACTCAGCCTACGGGTTCGACCGGAGAGCGTCCAACGGTCATGCTGCCCGATGCAACAGTCTATGATGCTCAGGGCAACACAGTGAAGCTGTCCTCGTTCCGCGGGAAAAAGACCATTATCAATGCCTGGGCCAGCTGGTGCGGACCATGCAAGGCTGAGATGCCGGATTTTGCGGAACTGGACCGGGAAGCCGGGGATGACTATCAAATCGTCATGGTAAATATCCAGGGTGGACTGGAGACCAGGGAAAATGCAGATCGATTTTTGAAGGATAATAACCTTGAGTTCACCACCATGCTGTACGATGAAGATATGGATTTTGCCCAAATGCTTGAGATCAGCAGCATTCCCACCACAATTTTCGTCGATGAGGAAGGTCAGATCCATATCTATCAGCAGGGCATGCTCAAGAAGTCACAGGTTCTTGAAGGCCTGAGCTACCTGGAGTAAGCCATGGATGCATCGGAACTGATCCTGTTGCTCATCGAAGGGATGCTGGCATTCATTTCACCTTGTTTTCTGCCGATGATTCCGGTTTACATCAGCTATCTGGCAGGTCAGGGAGAACAGAACCAGAAGACCCTGATAACCAACGCCCTGGGCTTCATCCTGGGTTTTACGGTGGTTTTTGTCAGTCTGGGTCTGACGGCCACCACTCTGGCCAAATTTTTAATTGCCGAGCGTCTTCTCCTGCAGCGCGTCGGCGGGGGACTCCTGATCCTGTTCGGGCTCAATATGACGGGTATTTTGAAGATCAGCTGGCTGAATCGTGATTTTCGATTCCATGGCCCGGCGGCCAGACAGACCTTCTTTTCATCCTTGCTGTTTGGTGTTATCATATCTTTTGGATGGAGTCCCTGTCTGGGAGCATTTCTCGGCGCGGCTCTCATCCAGGCCGGGAATTCTGCCACAGTCTGGATCGGAGGATTCAAACTGCTCATTTTCAGCCTGGGGCTGGGCATTCCTTTCCTTGTTACCGCACTTTTATTCAACAATCTGACCGGCGTGTTTCAAGGTGTCCGCCGACATTATGCCACCATCAGCCGAATTTCTGGGATCTTTCTGATAATCATGGGAATTCTGATGGTATTGGACCGTTTTACTTTTTATGCCAATGTATTCTATTAAATCTGTTTCTGACAGCATGGAACAGGCGGGTTCATCGACAGGATGTCCCGAATCATGGAGGTTTGAATTGCAAAAGACAAAATTACTGATCATTCCGGCAATCCTGCTGGTGCTTGGCGGCTGTGCCATGGAAGTTACACCGGGAAACCCGAACCAGACAGTTCCCGTGACCCAGCCCGCTCAGACTCAATCCGTCGCGACAACTGTACCGGTGGCAACAAAACCGCCGCTGGCACCAGAAGATCAGGCGAAACTCAAAGAGTGGGAAGAAAAGATTTATCCAGGAACCACCATTAATAAAATTGATGTTTCCGGACTTACACTCGATCAGGCAAAGAAAAAAGTGGAAAAAGAACTGATGGATCCATTAAAAGACCGCCGGGTTCGTTTTTCCTACGCCAACAAGAAAAACTACATGAGCTACAATAAACTGGAAGTAGCAATTGATGAAACCGTCTATCAGCAAGCCCTGGCCAACGGCAAGGATGCCACCGACGAAGAGAAACTGAAGTTTATCGAGGAGGGAAAACCCCTGGAACTGGACCCGGTTCTGGTATTCAATGATGCCTATGTGCTGGAAATGATGGAAGAGATCCAGGAAAATCTGACAGCTCTGTCTCATCAGTTTGCCGCCAAACGGGTTGATGGCAAAGTGGTGCTCAAATCCGGCGCCACAGAAGAGGTGCTTGATCGGGATGCCTTCCAGGCAGCTGTCCGCGAAGCGGTGGACTTCAGTCCGAAAAACAATCCCTACATAGAAGTTCCGGTCACGAAAATTCCGGTTACCATCACTCAGGCACAGCTTGATGCGATCGACAAACGGATTGCCAGATTTTCCTCTAACTACGGCTGGTCCTATGACGCGAGAAAATTCAATGTCAAGCATGCCGCGGGCAAGATCAGCGGCAGTCTGATCATGCCGGGTCAGGAATTCTCCTTTAATCAGTCCATCGGCGGCGGTGCCGGAACATCCAACGGCTTCCAGAACTCCGGTGTATATGTCGGACTGGACATGGTTTCGGAACCAGGCGGCGGAGTCTGTCAGGTTTCTTCCACCATGTACAATGTTATTCTGAAGCTTGGCATTACCCCGACTCAGCGGAAAAATCACGGAATGAGCATTGGGTACCTGCCTCCAGGCATGGATGCCGTCATTTATGCACCAAGTCTGGATCTGCGCTTTAAAAACCCTTTTGATGATCCGATCTACATCACGACAAGTGCCGACGGAGACACATTGACCTTCAATGTCTACGGAGCAGCCGACGCCATGGGCGGTTATTCCTACAAGTACGAACAGGAAGTGTACAAAGAAGAAAAGGCTGAGATCAAGGAAATGAAAGACCCGACGATTCCCAAGGGAGCCATTGTGCTGGATCCCGTCCCCCATAACGGTTCGTCAGCCCGAGTCTACAAGCTGACTTATAAAAACGGCAAGCTGATCAGTCGCAAACTGTATACGGACAATACCTATCGCCGTTCGGACGGAATCCGCCGGATCGGAACGGGCGTCGGCAGCCAGGTGAATAAAAAATGGTATTTCGAGCGTAAAGTTCTGCAATACCCCAAAGGCTGGGATGGTCCAAGATAAATAAACCACATTAAAAAACGAATGAATCGAACAAGGCCTGGAGCATTCAACTGCTCCAGGCCTTGTTCGGTTCTACATGCGATAGAGAAACCACTCGCCGGTGGAAATCTCATATTTCAGTTCAAACATCCGGATCTGTTCCTGTACCGGTCCGCTGCAGGTATAGATGTCAATGAATGATTTTCCGCTGCGTTCCCGGCGGCGGCGGCTGATCTGATCAACCATGATCGTTTCATAACCGGCATCGGACAGAATAACGCGGAAGCGAAGGGGGGTGATCCGGCCGTCTCTGGAAAAGGTGGCTACCACCTCAATGGGAATCAATAATACTTCCATGGTTTACCCTGCCTTACAGATTACTGTTCATAAATTTGAAGCCCGGTTCATCCACTCCGCCGGAGAATGGTTTCGTATCAGATGAGATGAAGGTGCCCCGGATGAGTGAATCATCCCCAAAACGCTGCCGGATCTGCAGTACAGTATCGTCCAGCTTCTCTTTTTTTTGAATCTGTTCCAGATCAAGCAAAGACAGTTGAACCACCTGATTGGATCTCAGATGGGAGAAGGAGACGCCGAGTTTGCGAACAGCCTGACCCTCCCATATTTCATCAAAGAGGGCCCTGGCAATCTCATAAAGCGCAGTCATGGAATCCGTCTGCTGGGGCAGCTGACGCTGACGCCGCCGGGTTTTGAAGTCAGTGGTGGTGTAGTGAACCGCAACGCAGGTCGTATGGAAACCGGCTGCCTTGAGTCGCGGCACCAGGGTTTCCAGCAGAGACAGCAGCGTGCGGTGGCAGGCTGGACGTTCGGTGAGATCGTGAGGCAGGGTGGTTGAATTTCCCATGCCTTTTGTCTCCAACGTGCCCTCCGGATGAACTTTGGAGGAATCTCTGCCCCAGGCAAAATTCCAGATAACCATGCCGATTTTGCCGAATTGACCGGCCAAAAAACCACGATCGCAGCGAGCCAGCTGACCAATGGTTGAGAGGTTGATGTTTCGCAGCCGTTTGGCCAGTGCCGGACCAACCATAAAAAGGTCTTCAATCGGCAGTCCGTGCAGTTTGACTTCGACTTCCTCAGGATATAGCGTATGGACCAGATCAGGTTTTTTAAAATCGGAGGCCATTTTCGCGCACAGCTTGTTGGTTCCGATTCCAACATTCACAGTGAAACCCAAAGTCCGTTTGATTTCACGTCGAATCTGGTGAGCGATGCGCAGCGCTTCCGGTCGGGCCAGCGGCCCCATATCCAGAAAGCACTCATCGATGGAGTACCGTTCCAGCACGGGGCTGTAAGCGGACAGGATTTCGACCATGGCCTCACTGGCTTTGACGTAGACCTGATAACGTGGAGGCACAATCACTAGATCAGGACACTTCGCCAACGCAGAGAACAGCGTCTCACCTGTCACGATGCCAAAGGCTTTGGCAGGTACTGACTTGGCCAGAACAATGCCGTGCCGGTTTTCCGGATCCCCGCCCACGATGGCAGGCAGCTTCCGAAGATCTCGGACAGCACCGTGAGCCAGATCCCAGACGGCGCTCCAGGCCAAATAAGCTGAGTTAACATCAACATGCAGAATAATGGATTCCATGAGCCGCCTCCTGTTGGTTTCACTGGATCCATGAACTGGATCTTCAGCTTCATTATATCGAACAAATGTTCTAATGTAAAGCGGAAGACTCCAATTATTCGTTGAGATCAGTGCGGATCAATTATCACAAAATAAACATCCAAGCTAACCACTCACCACGGGAACATCACAGTCTCCATGTGTACATCACAGTCACCATGAGTACATTACAGTTTCCCTGGTTACATCACACACCGTATACAGGAAACAGCCGGCTCCACTGGAGTCGGCTGTTTCGTTAAATATACGTTTTGTGGAATCGACGGTAAAGGTTCTCGGTGTTGTCAAGGAATGCCTCGACTCTTCGTTCATATTCTTCCCGATGCTGATAATAGCCTAACAGGTGAGGGGAGTCGGGGGCGATGTAGATCTCATTGTATCCTAGTTTGAAGCTGGCCAGGATCTTGGACATTTTGGGGGGGACCATCTGATCCGCACCGGAATGGATGAACAGGACAGGCACTTCCAGGGCCTGAATTTCGGTGAGGGGTGAAACATTTGCCAAAGAAAAACCGGCACGCCGTTTGATAATCTGGTCAATGAGCATCAGCAGCTTTTTGGAACGGGTTCCAAGGAGTCGCTCCTCAAGTCCCAGCATGACTTCCAGAAGTTCTGAAAATGAAGAATCGGCAATGGCAAAGCCGATCCGTTCATCCTGATAGAGCGTCATGAGAGCAGTAGCAGCTCCGCCTGATTCCCCGTGAAAGCCAAGGAGCGAGTCGGATCCATACCGCAGGAACATCAAATCAGCCTGAGCTTTCAGATCCCATCGCTCGAAATAGCCATAGGTATAGTTCAGTCCGCCACTGGTACCATGATATCTGGCGTCGCACATCAGGACGTTGTACCCAAGCTTTCGGTATAACTGGAGGAATTTATAGGAGGCAATGAGGTTTCGGCCTTCGCGGTGCAGCAGAATAACGCTTTTATCTGACTTTAGATCAAATAAGCGGCCGTTGATCTGATAGCCGTAATTTGAAGTAATCGACACTTCTTCATATGGAATGCTTTTTAGCTGGGCAAATTCCGATTCGCTGTAGCCCAGGCGCTTTTTCAAGTCGGCTTCAATGTCTTCATAGTCATCCTTCGGGGGGTGGATAATCCGCTCAGCAATGAGCCAGGCCCCTCCGGAAGTGAGCAGGGCACTGGCCGGGACCAGACCTGCCAGAATCATGAGGATTGTCTGAAATGGCATGGGGACCTCCTTTCCTGCATAATGCTGATAACAAATTGATACCATTATTCTATCGCATAATCATGAACTAAAAATAGATTATTAAATTTATCTTGAAAATGACTGAATCAAGGCCTGGCAACGATGAAAACATTTTCGTCCGGGGATTGTAGTACCCTCATTATTTGAGACATAAATATTCAGCGGTTTGGAGGAGTTTATTGAGTATTTATGAACATGAGCAAAAACAGACCCTCTTTTTGAAAAAAACACTCAATAAACCCGCAAAAAGATTATGATTATCATTAAAACGTTGGTACACCTAGGAAATTCAGGATTTTCAGTTATGAAGTCTATAATTTTTATCCATAACAAAATTATTCTTCTTGATTCTTATTGTTTTAAGCATTATTGTTGTATTTGGAATTGTTATAGAAATGTACCGACTTACGAATTGAACTTCCCCAAACCGGACTCAATCCAAGCAATACCGCTTCTTCCAACGAAATCGAAAGTAGGCAATGAATGAATCATAACGTAAAAAGAATATGGAATTATTTTACTTCGCTTCTGGTTGCGCTGGTAGTTATTCTGGCTCTCCTCCTGGTGGGTGTCCGCCTCATCGGCTATCAGGTATACACCGTCCTGTCCGGTTCCATGGAACCGACTTATGCAACCGGTTCCCTGATCTACGTCAGGCCGACTGAGGCAAAAGACATCATCGTGGGAATGCCCATCACATATGTATTGGATGAAAAGCTCACTGTGGTCACGCATCGGGTCATCATAGCTGACCCGGTCAATCAGCAGTTTACTACCAAAGGGGATGCCAATCAGACACCGGACGGATCACCGGTTCACTTTAAGAATCTCATCGGCACTCCGGTCTTTACCATTCCCTACCTTGGGTATCTTGCCAATTATATACAGAAACCCCCTGGCATGTACTTTGCCATCGCAGCAGGTCTCATCCTGATTCTCTTAGTCTTCCTGCCGGACCTGTTGGGTGAAGATACAGAAAAACCCAAGGCCGAGGAGTCCAATTCCTAACCCAGAGGGCAATGCCGCAAGGCTCCCCATAGATTCTTTATTATCGGAGGTAAATCATGAAATCAAAACGCAAAGCACTACTTCTCGCCTTCAGTGCGATCCTGCTCGTCGCAGCCTCAGTACTGGGCACGTACGCCTTCCTGACCGCCCAGTCACAAAAGGTTGAAAATACCTTTACCGTAGGAAAAGTAGCAATCACTCTTGATGAAGCCAAAGTCACAGCCATGGGCGTTGTGGATGGCTCAGAGCGTGTTCAGGCCAACAGCTACAAATTGATTCCAGGTCATAGCTATGTCAAGGATCCGACGGTTCACATCACTGCAGGCAGTGAGAACAGCTGGCTCTTCGTGCGAGTCAACAATGGTCTCTCCGCCATCGAAAAAGCCGGGGACACGACCATTGCCAAGCAGATGGAGAAACTTGGCTGGACTGCTGTTGCCCCAGGCAGCGATATCTATGCCTATCAGAGTACCGTAACGGCCGATGCCAACATCAAAGTATTCGAGCAGTTCATCGTAGATGGCACAAAAACCGGAACTGACCTGACAGCCTATCCATCGGCCAAGATCACGGTTGAGGCTTACGCCGTCCAGGCGGATGGATTTGACAACGCTGCTGCCGCTCTCACAGCCGCTCCGTTCCCCGCTCCGT
>JABNAD010000522.1_pt1 | contig 21504 bp, 20 predicted proteins | sample 7240381 | NCBI WGS metagenome assembly JABNAD01 (sample SAMN11332834, study PRJNA596920) | anaerobic digester metagenome | biome: digested sludge; isolation source: digested sewage sludge-derived enrichment culture grown on H2/CO2 | place: Germany: Goettingen
TCAAATATATGTAAAGCAATTCATTTCCCAATTGCTCTATATCTCAAAAGCTTTTAGACATTGTTTTTTATAAGACGGACCTCAAAGAGGGGACCGTCATTTTGCTTAAGTAGATCATCATGTTAAAAAATTGTTAAAGGCAACGCTGTTAGAATGGATCAATGTGATACAAAAAGGTTCTATTCCTTTTGAGGTCGAGGAGGACTTATATGAAAGAAAAGGCAATGCAATGGGTTTTCTTGGCTGCTGCCAGTATCTCCATATTTGCAGTGGCATTAATCTGTATTTTCTTGTTTGCAAATGGCGTACCCGCAATTCATGAAATCGGCGTGGTTCAATTTCTCACGGGGATGAAATGGAAACCTACCAATAATATTTTCGGCATTTTCCCAATGATTATAGGTAGTATCTATGTAACGGCTGGAGCAATTATCATTGGTGTGCCGATGGGGATTCTTTGTGCTGCTTTTTTAGCGCACTTTTGTCCCAAAGGACTTTATAAAATGATAAAGCCTGCCATTGAGCTTTTGGCGGGAATCCCCTCTATTGTGTATGGCTTTTTCGGATTGGTGGTAATTGTGCCTATGATGCAAGAGTTGTTTGGAGGAAGCGGCAAAGGTGTTTTGACAGCTTCTATTCTTCTTGGAATTATGATTTTGCCCACCGTAATTGGAGTTTCCGAAGCGGCAATTCGGGCGGTACCTAAATCTTATTACGAGGGGGCACTGGCTTTGGGCATTACCCATGAAAGAAGTATATTTTTTACTGTTTTACCTGCAGCAAAGCAGGGGATTTTTGCGGGGGTTATTTTAGGAATTGGCCGTGCCATTGGGGAAACCATGGCGGTTATTATGGTTGCAGGCAATCAGGCAATTGTACCAAAGGGATTGTTCAGCGGCGTGAGAACCTTGACGGCAAATATTGTTATGGAGATGGGTTATGCCGCAGACTTGCACAGAGAAGCTCTTTTAGGAACAGCGGTTGTTCTGTTTGTGTTTATTCTGCTGATTAATCTTAGCTTCTCCCTCTTAAAGAGGAGGGATTTCTGATGGATGCAATCAATAGAATTACTTGGAGAGAAAAATTAAAAGGATATAAGAAAGACCCATTTTCCGCTGTGCTTTTACTGTTAGTTGTTTTGGCGGCTGTTGTTACCGTAGGTGTATTGGTTTCTCTGGTTGCTTATATCGTGATAAAGGGTGTTCCAAACATTACTCCTCAGCTGTTTGCTTGGACATATAATTCCGAGAATGTTTCCATGTTGCCGGCCATTATCAACACGATTACCATTACATTGCTTTCTCTGCTTTTTGCAGTGCCTATTGGCATTTTTTCTGCAATCTATTTGGCTGAATATGCAAAAAGGGGAAATCGATTTATTCCTGTGGTTAGGTTGACAACAGAAACACTGGCAGGTATCCCCTCCATCGTATACGGTTTATTTGGTTATCTTTTGTTTAATATCCATTTGGGCTGGGGTTATAGTATCTTAGGTGGTGCACTGACCTTAGCGATTATGATTTTACCTTTGATTATGCGTACCACGGAGGAAGCCTTGCACTCTGTTTCTGATGCTTTTCGAGAAGGAAGCTTTGGACTTGGAGCCGGAAAGCTGCGTACGGTGTTTCGCATTGTGCTACCTTCGGCAGTTCCTGGTATTTTATCTGGTGTAATTCTGGCGATTGGCCGAATTGTTGGTGAAACGGCGGCATTATTGTATCCCGCGGGTACGGCTCCCGTTGTACCCGGCAGTATTATGGAATCGGGCAGAACCTTGGCGGTACATATGTATGCGCTGTTAAATGAAGGGCTTTACATGGATCAAGCCTATGCAACGGCAGTCATTTTATTGGTTTTGGTAATTGGTATTAATGCGCTTTCTGCGTTTATTGCTAAAAGAGTAGGAGTGAAGGAATGAGTAAAATATCCATTTCCGATTTGGAATTATATTATGGCAATTTTAAAGCGTTAAAAGATATTTATTTAGAAGTGCCGGAAAATGAAATTACAGCCTTTATCGGACCTTCGGGCTGTGGAAAGTCTACGTTATTAAAATCTCTAAACCGTATGAACGATTTAATTGAAGGTTGTAGAATTACAGGGCAGGTTTTGCTAGATGGAGAGGATATCTATAAGGGAATGGATATTAACCTTTTGCGTAAGCGAGTGGGGATGGTATTTCAAAAGCCAAATCCATTTCCTATGACTATCTATGATAATGTTGCCTTTGGGCCTCGAACCCATGGTGTACGTTCCAAGGTAAAACTGGACGAAATCGTTGAAAAGGCCCTGCGTGATGCGGCGATCTGGGATGAAGTAAAGGACAGATTAAAAAAGAATGCATTAGGCATGAGCGGTGGTCAGCAGCAAAGACTTTGTATTGCCCGTGCTTTGGCAGTACAGCCTGAGGTATTACTTATGGATGAACCTACAAGTGCCTTGGATCCTATCTCTACATCTCGTATTGAAGACCTTGCCTTAGAGTTGAAAAAGGAGTACACTATTGTTATGGTAACGCATAACATGCAGCAGGCGGCACGAATTTCTGACAATACGGCGTTTTTCCTTTTGGGCGAAGTAGTTGAATTTGGCAAGACGGAAGAGCTGTTCTCCATGCCAAAGGATAAACGCACAGAGGATTATATTACAGGGAGGTTTGGCTGATTATGGTTAGAAGTCGTTTTGATTCACAATTAGAACAACTTGATGTAGAGATGATAAAGATGGGTGCATTATGCGAAGAGGCAATTAACGCATCTATGAAAGCTTTTTTAGAAAATGACGAAGTTGCTGCGCGGGTGGCATCTGAGAAGGAAAGCGATATTGACCGTAAAGAAAGAGACATTGAAGCCTTATGTATGCGTCTTTTGCTTCAGCAGCAACCTGTTGCAAGGGATTTAAGATTGATTTCATCCGCCTTAAAAATGATTTCTGATATGGAACGTATTGGCGATCAGGCGGCAGATATTGCAGAAATTACTGCTTTCTTAAAGGATAATGATACGAAAAGTAAATTGCACATTCGAGATATGGCAGCGGCAGCAATAAAAATGGTAACCGAAAGCGTCGATTCCTTTGTGAATAAGGATTTGAAGCTAGCGAAAAGTGTTATGGAATATGATGATGTTTTGGATAATCTGTTTGTCGAAGTAAAACAAGAATTGATTGATCTAATAGGTAAAGACAAGAATAATGGCGAACTATGCATAGATTTAATTATGATTGCAAAATATCTGGAGCGTATTGGTGATCATGCTACAAATATTGCTGAATGGGTTGAATACTCCATAACCGGATGTCATGCAAAAATGGGATTGGAAGAAGGGAATAAATGATAACATACGAAGAAATTAGACAACACGAAGGAATTCGCACATATATCAGTAAAGCTGACGAATCTTTGGCGGCATTGGGTTATACGGAGCATTCCTTTGCTCATGTAACCAAGGTCGCCGAGTCGGTAAAGTACATTTTGGAAACGTTGGGCTATACGCACCATGAAGTTGAGTTGGGGCTAATTGCAGGATATTTACACGATATTGGAAATTTGGTAAACAGGGTAGATCACTCCCAAAGCGGAGCGGTTATGGCCTTTCGAATTCTAGATAATTTAGATATGGAACCAGAAGACATTGCCACTGTGGTCACTGCCATCGGTAATCATGACGAAGGCACGGGAATTCCCGTGAATGCCATTGCGGCGGCGTTGATTCTGGCAGATAAGTCTGATGTACGCAGAAGTCGTGTAAGAAATGAGGATAAAACTTCATTTGATATTCATGATAGAGTAAATTATTCCGTTAAAAAGGCGGTTTTGAAAATCAATGAGGAGCACTCAATTATTAAGCTGAAACTGACGGTAGATACGCATTATGGTTCTGTAATGGATTATTTTGAAATTTTTTTGGGACGTATGATTTTATGTCGAAAGGCAGCGGAAAAGCTAGGCTTAAACTTTAAGTTGATGATAAATGAGCAGTCTTTGGTCTGAAAGGGTGTTGTGCATTGATTTATTTGGTTGAGGATGACAACAGTATACGAGAACTTGTGGCATATACTTTACACAGTGCAGGCTTTGCTGCGGAAGGGTTTGAGAAACCCTCCGCTTTTTGGGCTGCAATAGAAAAGGAAATACCCTCTCTCATTTTGCTGGATTTGATGTTGCCAGAGGAAGACGGAATTAGTATTTTGAGAAAGCTTCGGGCTTCTTCAAAGACAAAAAAAGTACCAATTATATTATTGACGGCAAAAGGAAGCGAATTTGATAAGGTAATTGGACTTGACAGTGGCGCTGATGATTATGTTGCCAAGCCTTTTGGCATGATGGAGCTTCTTGCACGGGTGAAAGCTCTTTTACGTCGTGCGGAGGGGGAAGAGGAATTGTCAGAGCATACCCTCGGCGGTTTATCCGTCAGCCAAGCGCGCCACGAAGTTATGGTAGATGGGAAAGAGATAATTTTAACACTTAAGGAGTTTGAGCTTCTGAGCTTGCTGATAGAAAACAAAGGAAAGGTTCTGACCAGAGATCAATTATTAAACAGTATTTGGGGATATGGTTTTGATGGAGAGAACCGGACGATTGATGTGCATATTCGTACCCTCCGCCAGAAATTAGGCGATTGGGGACAAAATATTGAAACGGTGCGAGGCGTTGGATATAAGATTGGAGGAAGTCTGTGACAAAACGCATTTTTCGAGCCATATTTGGAGTGGCTATGATTATGATGCTGTCTGTTGTTGTGCTGGTATTGGGCATGATGTATTCTTATTTTTCAGTTCAGCAGCAGGAAGATTTGCGCAATCAGGCAATCTACATTGGTGCAGGGGTTCAAAAGAGCGGATTGGCATATCTTGAGCAGATGCAGAATCCTAATGACCGAATCACATGGATTGATGAGAATGGCGTCGTTCTGTTTGACTCTAAGGCAAACCCAGCTAATATGGAAAATCACAAGGAACGTTACGAAGTATCTTCGGCTTTAACAAAGGGGGAGGGCTTCAGCCAACGATATTCAAGAACCCTTTCCGAGAAAACGGTATATTTTGCTCTACGTTTGCAGGACGGAACCGTTATTCGCATTTCAACTTTAACAACGACACCTCTTGCCCTATTTTTTACTATGACACAGCCATTACTTCTCATTTTAGTTGCTGCAATTATACTTTCTATTTTATTGGCTTTCCAAACTGCAAAGAAAATAACTAAACCAATTAATGATGTTGATTTGGAGCAGCCTGAACTGGCAGTTGTTTATGATGAATTGACACCGTTACTGAGGAGAATAGCTGTACAAAATAAGCAAATTCACCGTCAGATGCGAGAGTTAAAGTGCCAAAAACAAGAGTTTGATACAATAACCTCCAACATGCAGGAAGGACTTTTGGTTTTGGATGCCCAAGGGGATGTGCTTTCCTATAATATGGGCGCGCTTCATCTTATGGGAATTGAAGCACCTAGGGGAAATGTAAGCGTGTTTCAATTAAACCGCAGTGAAGGTTTCCGTCGTTCTGTTGAATCTGCCTTATCAGGAAATCACTGGGAGGAGAAAATGCAGATTGGTGGAAGGTGTTGCCAGTTATTTGCTAATCCCGTAGTGCAGGAAGATATTCTTGCAGGGGCAATTTTACTTCTCTTTGATGTGACTGAGCGGGAGGAAGGAGAAAAAATTCGCAGAGAATTTACAGCGAATGTTTCTCATGAGTTGAAAACACCACTTACCTCTATTTCGGGATTTGCAGAGATTATGAAAAATGGGATGGTGCAAGGGGAGGATGTGCCCAGGTTTGCCGAAAAAATTTACAATGAAGCCCAAAGACTAATTCAGTTGGTTCAGGATATTATAAAGCTTTCTAAATTAGATGAAAAACAAAATGGCATGGAAAAGGAGCCTGTGGATTTAGCAATTTTAATTCAAGAGGTTGTAAAGCGATTGGAACCGATTGCACAGAACAAGGATGTAACGATCTCTGTATCCACTGTGCCTGTCATTTTTGGCGGTGTGAAACAAGTATTGCAGGAAATGATTTATAATCTTTGCGATAATGCAATTCGTTATAATTATGAACATGGAAAAGTTTCTATTTCTCTGGAAAGTAATGAGAAGGAAGTTGCTATTATTGTTTCGGATACAGGCATGGGAATTGCTATGGCTAATCAATCTCGTGTATTTGAGCGCTTTTATCGGGTAAATGGAAGCCGGTCTAAAGAAACAGAAGGAACAGGACTAGGACTTTCCATCGTAAAACATGGTGCAATTTTGCATAATGGAAAAATCAATCTAAAAAGCGAGTTGAAGAAGGGCACAACGATTACAATTGTATTACCCAAATGAAGCACTTTTTAGGAAAAAAAGGGGGTATCCTGTGAGTTAATATTAACTTTAGGGATACTCTCATTTTGTATATTGTTCTTAATGAAATACGAAAAGTAGTTACTCAAGAAAAAAAGTAAAATAACACTTGACTTTTTTGTTCAAAAGTAGTTTTATTGAAGATGCATTTTATTGAAGATGCATTTTATTGAAGTAGCAGAAAGCATTAAAATTAGACTAAAATTTTGTTCATTATTATTGGGTATTTGCGTGACAATTAGCTTGCATGCGAAATAAATATGTGTTAGAATTACCCCATAAGTAAGGGTTTAGTAAAAAAGTCAAAATAGTCATTAATTTCATTTTTTAAAAAAAAGTAACGTCGTATACTGTATTCAAAATACTTCGTTGCTTTTTTGTCGGCGTGAAATGGGTGTATGAAAACGTTGCTTTTTTGTTAAACAAAGGGATAAAAACCCTTAGTCATTTATCATATTTTTGAAAATGATTTTATGAATAAAAGAGAGAGCATTTTGCTAATTGACACTATGAAAAGGGGAGTAAATAATGAAGGGTTTTGAAAGCAATGTTCAATATATCAAATACTTGGTAAACAAAGAAGTAGCGCAACGCTTTTTTCATGGTACGCTGGATAAATCAATCAATTCATACAGAGAAATTGCGGAGGCCATCATTCCTGGTCCAAAGGCAATGTTTCGCTGTTGTATTTATAAAGAAAGACATATTATAGAGGAACGTGTACGATTGGTTTTGGAACCTTCTAAGGATAATCGAGTTATTAATGTATTGAGCTCAGCTTGTGATGAGTGTCCCATTGACCGATTTGTTGTAACAGAAGCATGCAGAGGCTGTTTGGGGCATAAATGTCAAGAGGTCTGTCCAAGGAATGCTATCACCATTGTAAATCATCGTTCTTATATTAATCAAGCTCTTTGCATTGAATGTGGACGCTGTAAGCAGGCCTGCCCCTTTAATGCCATTAGTGAAGTGAAAAGACCTTGCATTCGTTCCTGCGCAGTGGGGGCAGTGCAAATTAATGAAGAGAAAAAAGCGTTTATTGACCACGAGAAATGCATCTCCTGCGGTGCCTGTGTGTATCAGTGCCCCTTCGGAGCAATTGTGGATAAACCCTTTGTTTTAAATGTTTTGGATTTAATTCAACATTCTTGGAACAATACAAACTATCATGTATATGCCATTGTTGCACCGGCTATTGCCAGTCAGTTTCCTACGGTGAAGCTGGGGCAGGTTTTTACGGCTATAAAGGAGTTAGGTTTTTATGACGTGATTGAAGCAGCAATCGGCGGTGACATGGTAGCTGTTGCAGAAGCCAAGGAGTTTGAAGAAACCATTGATGAAAAAGGATGGAAAACAACCTCTTGCTGCCCCGCCTTTGTGGATTATGTTCGTAGAACTTATCCGCAATTTATGGATCATGTTTCCACAACTGTATCTCCTATGATTGCCCTTGCAAGGGCAATACGGGAAAAGGACAAAAAAGCGAAGGTAGTGTTTATTGGTCCTTGTATTGCGAAAAAGGTTGAAATTAAACAAGATGACTTATTAGGTGCCGTTGATTATGTTATTACGTTTGAAGAGTTAATGGCAACCTTTGATGCAAAAGGCTTTGATTTGAAAGAGTTTGAAGAAAGAAATGCCGGTGAGCCCTCATATTTTGGACGTATTTTCGGAAGAACAGGTGGCGTTGCTGAAAGCGTAGTAAAGGTTGCAGCGATGGAAGGAATTGAAAAAGAAATCAAACCAATTCACTGTAACGGTATTGATGAGTGCATTAAAAATATGAAGCTGGCTTCCTTCGGTAAGCTGAACGCTAATTTATTAGAGGGTATGGCGTGTAAGAACGGCTGTACCGGAGGTTCTGCGTCCTTAACCCATGATCAAAAGGGTATTGAGCTTTTGAATCGTTATGGCAAGGAAGCGACCACGGAAAGTCCTTTCGAGGGCATGAATGGTTATGATTTGAGTGTAGTTAATATGGAAAGAGAATTTCATTTGAAAGAGAACTAAGAGGGACATCCACAGGGAGGTAAAATGAAAACAAAACAATTGGTTCTAACCGCAGTATTATTGGCAATGTGCATTATTTTTCAAAGTATGAAGGGGATTTCTGTTTATTTGACAGGTTCTGCGGTTAATGCAATACTGGTTATGGCGACATTGGCAGTTGGAACTTCAAGCGGTATTTTTATTGCGGTTATGACTCCCATTATTGCTTATTTCATGGGTTTTACGCCAATTATGCAATTGGTTCCTCTCATGATTTTTGTAGTTATGCTTGGTAATTTAACTTTGGTTTTACTGGCTGGAAGAGGGAGAAAAGAGAAGCTTCCCGCATGGCTTGCACTCGGTGCCATTTTAAAGGCGGCTGTTTTATGGATTTTGGTTTGGTATGCAGTGCTTCCTTTCTTTGGTGGTTCCATACATGGAAAGATGGTGGGAGTTGTGAAAACAACGTTCTCAATGACTCAGTTTATTACTGCGGCTATTGGGTGTGCCATGGCCTTTGTGATTCATACCAGAGTAAAGCATTTGTATGTTACAGAATAGAAATATATAGATTCAAAGAGGTGAGTATGGAAAATACCCACCTCTTTGAAAATATGAGATTAAACATATAAAACATTATGGCTATTGGAGGGTGCATTAAGTTGTGCCTTCTTTTTTTATTTTGGCAATGGGGGTTTATATTAATTCTCATCGGGCTTCCTGCTATGAAGGTTAAGAATAAATATCAAAAATACTGAGTTGGCTAAAAAAAGTCAATTCCAATTGCATTTTTTTTTGTTTACAGTATTTAATGAATTAAGATGCAGGTACTATACATTGTGAATACGCTTGGCATAGGTTTGAATTCATCTGCTTTCTTAGGGGATTATTTGGTAAGAATGCCATTCAATGCCTGATAAAACAATAAAATTTAGGTGGGACATTTATTGACAAACCTGAAAAAAGTTATATAATGATAGTCAATATGTACACAAAAAAATGCATTCATATAAATTTGGAATTATATTTATGCTTTTTTTGCAACGGTTTAGAATTCACGTCACTAAAAATCATAGGTTTTAATCTTACTTGAGGTGAAAAAGATGAAATTGGACGAGGAAATTAGAATGCTGAAGGAAAAGAATGATGTGGTGATTTTGGCTCATTATTACGTAAGTGGAGAGGTGCAGGATATTGCAGATTATGTGGGCGATTCTTACTATTTGAGTAAGGTAGCAACTGAGATTTCTCAAAAAACCATTTTGTTTTGCGGTGTCAATTTTATGGGAGAGAGCGCAAAAATACTAAATGCAGAAAAGCACGTGGTTATGGTGGATGAGGCGGCGGATTGCCCAATGGCACACATGATTGATGAAGAAACAATAAAAAATATAAAATCAAAACATGATGATATTGCCGTTGTTTGTTATATTAATTCCAGTGCTGCCATTAAAGCTCTCTCTGATGTGTGCGTAACATCATCCAATGCATTTAAAATTGTATCAAATTTACCAGAGAAAAACATTTTGTTTATCCCTGATAATCATTTGGGGACTTACTTATCCACAAAGATTAGGGAGAAAAATTTTATTTTCCATCAAGGATACTGTCCTGTTCATCAAGATATACATATGGTTGATGTGATAAGAGCGAAAGAAGAACACCCAGAGGTTAAAGTTTTAGCTCACCCTGAATGCAGAATTGAGGTGCTCAACATTGCTGATTTTATAGGAAGCACATCTGAGATTATTGATTATGCTACAAAAAGCAGTGATGAAAGTTTCATTATAGCCACAGAGGATGGGATATTGCATCAGCTTCGCAACAAGAATCCGAATAAAACATTTCACCTTGTCAATGAAAATCAGCAGTGCTTTGGTATGAAGCTGAATACACTTTCTAAAGTTTATGGAATTTTGAATTCCATGGAAAATGAAATATCTTTAGATGAGGATTTAAGACAAAAAGCAAAAGTTCCTTTAACAAAAATGCATGAATTGGCTCAATGATAAAGCGCACCAATGTGACTGTTGACAAGAGGTATTTTGAAAGAAGGTATCGTTGTGATAAAGGAAACTGATGTTGTTATTGTTGGAAGCGGTGCAGCGGGATTGTATTGCGCTTTAAATATTCCGGATCATTATAGAATTATAGTGATTACCAAGAAGCAGCCGGAGGATAGCGATTCGTTTTTAGCCCAAGGAGGCATTTCGGTTCTTAGGGATAATGATGATTATGATACATATTTTGAAGATACGTTAAAGGCCGGGAGATATAAAAACAACAAAGATTCAGTTGAGATTCTCATTCGCTCATCACGCAGTGTCATAGAAGATTTGGTCAGGATGGGCGTAAATTTTGACCAAGATGGGGGTGACTTTTCTTATACAAGAGAAGGGGCTCACTCCGTCAACAGAATTTTGCACCATAAGGATGTTACCGGTAAGGAAATTACGGAAAAATTGTTGGAGCAGGTGAGACATAAAAGCAACATTACAATTGTTCCTTTTGTAACGATGATTGATATTTTAGAGAGGGATCATACATGTACAGGTGTGGTTTTAAGGGACAAAGAAAATGCTATTTCTACCATATCTGCCAGAGCAGTGGTTTGGGCAACAGGAGGCATTGGCGGGTTATTTGAGCACTCCACCAATATGAATCACATTACGGGAGATGCTATTGCCATTGCAGTAAAACACAATGTGAAATTAATAGATATGAATTATATTCAAATCCATCCAACAACCCTTTTTTCCAAAGGAAAAGGAAGAAGCTTTTTGATTTCTGAGGCTGTTAGAGGTGAGGGTGCCATACTCTTGAATAAGGATGGACAGCGCTTTGTAGATGAATTGTTGCCTAGGGATGTTGTAAGTGCAGCAATACACGAACAAATGAAAAAGGATGGAACGGATTACGTTTATCTGTCTATGCTACATATGACTAAGGAAAAAATTAGAAAAAGATTCCCTAATATTTATGAAAAGTGTTTAGAAGAAGGGTTTCACTTAGAAAGGGATCTTCTTCCTGTTACTCCTGCGCAGCATTACTTTATGGGTGGCGTTCAAATTAATGAGGATGGAAAGACCTCAATGAAAAATTTATTCGCAGTGGGAGAGACAAGCTGTAACGGTGTTCACGGTGCCAACCGTTTAGCCAGCAATTCTCTTTTAGAAGCATTGGTTTTCTCAAAAAGAGCGGCTTTGGTGATTGGTGAAGATCTTAAAAATGCGACCCGTGAGAATGAAGCAGAAATAGTCGACTATACGCAATACGAAAATACAGAAGTTTTGGAAAAGGAATATCACTTATTGGTTTGGAATGAAATAAGCAAAGGAAGTGTTGAATATGCTGGACTGTGTAAGCATGAAGGTTAATGTAGAGTACTATATTAAGGCTGCTTTAAAAGAGGATATCACCAGTGAGGATATCACCACAAATGCAATTGTAGACCCAAAAACACAAGGTTGTGCCCAATTGATCTGTAAACAGTCGGGTATTATTGCTGGACTTGATGTTTTTCGTCTGGTTTTTGAACTTCTTGACCCGTCAGCGCACTTTGAAACGGAGTTTAAGGATGGCGATTTGGTAGAGATGGGTGCCTTAGTAGGAACTGTTTATGGCAAAGTCAGAACACTATTAACCTGTGAAAGGACTGCCTTGAATTTTTTGCAGAGAATGAGCGGTATTGCAACCTATACAAGAGAATGTGTTGAGGTTATGGAGCCTTATCGAACAAAATTATTAGATACGAGAAAGACAACACCCAATATGCGTATTTTTGAGAAGTATGCGGTAAAGGTTGGGGGCGGCAGTAATCACAGATACAATTTATCAGATGGAATTCTTATTAAGGATAATCATATTGCAGCAGCGGGCGGTATTGCAGAGGCAGTTAGGCTGACTAAGGAATATGCGCCATTTGTGCGTAAAATTGAGGTTGAAGCAGAAACCTTTGAAATGGTGAAAGAAGCTTTAGGCGCAGGAGCAGATATTATTATGCTGGATAATATGGATAATGATACATTGAGAAAATCTGTTGAGCGCATTGGAGGCAAAGCAAAAACCGAATGTTCTGGAAACGTGACCAAAGAACGGCTGAAAGAACTTTGTGAAATTGGGGTGGATTATATTTCTTGTGGTGCCCTCACCCACTCTGCGCCAATTCTGGATTTTTCTTTGAAAAATTTGAAAAACTTAGAGTGATAGAAGTTTCTTAATTAGTAATCAACAAAGAAACAAATCTCTTGGAAGTTTAAATAAAAACCTTATTTCATTGCAAAATTTTGCTCTATAATAAGGTTTTTTTGAGTTAAGAAGGTTTTGGATGTCAAGTCATTTAAGATATGGAAAGCTATTTAATTTAATGAAAAAGCATTGGCGGAGTAAAAATGACTTTCTAAGTAAGGCTCTGCTTATATTTTTTTAAGCAACCATTTTTGGTTATCGCAATTACAGGATAACTCATATATTTTATCTATGCCATTTATGATACTACTACAGAGAAAACAGAGGGTTTGGCTACCTCCAAATCTGTTTTTCTCTGTTTGCAGAATACGATCTACCTTAACTGTGATGATTTCGCCGTTATCCTCCATGCGAAATCGCACGGGAGTGACGGTTCCGTCTTTTGCGGTCCAGGAAATCATATCAATATTTTTATTCAAAAGCTTCATGCAGAGAACCTCCTTGATCGAACTTAATATGACTATAACAGAACTAACGTTCTTTATCAATGGTAAATTTATACCAACATGCGAATAGATGTTTTTTGTTTCCTTTAAAGAAAAATTGTATAATTAGGAAGGGATTTGCATAAAAAATAATAATATGATATACAAAAAAAATTGTAAATGGGAGTGGGAATTCTCCAAAGTGCAAGGTGCAAAATCGTTGCAAAACCTTTCTTGTGTCTGTATAATAAAGCGTATGGTATAACGGAGAAGAAGAAAAGTTAACCCAGAAAGGACAAGTGTATGTACGAAAAAATTTCTATACCTGAAATCTTTGGTATGAATGTATTCAATGACGCAATGATGCGTGAACATTTGCCAAAGCAAGTCTACAAGGAATTAAAGAACACCATTGAAAGAGGAGAAATGTTAAACTCTTCTATCGCAGATATTATCGCAAATGCCATGAAAGACTGGGCTGTGGAAAGAGGGGCAACCCATTATACCCATTGGTTTCAACCTATGACAGGAATTACCGCAGAAAAGCATGATTCCTTTTTGACAGCTCCCGTGAATGGAAAGACAATCATGGAGTTTTCAGGGAAGGAGCTAATCAAAGGGGAATCCGATGCATCTTCCTTCCCTTCAGGAGGTTTGCGTGCAACCTTTGAGGCAAGAGGCTATACAGCATGGGACTGTACTTCACCTGCATTCTTAAGAGAGGATACGGCGGGAATCACTCTATATATTCCAACAGCTTTTTGCTCCTACACAGGGGAAGCATTGGACAAAAAAACACCATTACTACGTTCTGTTGAGGCTATTTCCAAACAGGCCATGCGTATTTTGCATTTGTTTGGGAACACAACTGCCAAGAGAATTAATGTGTATTCAGGAGCAGAGCAGGAATATTTTCTGATTGACCGTACGTTGTATCAGCAAAGAAAAGATTTGATTTTTACAGGAAGGACACTTTTCGGCGCAGCGCCACCAAAGGGTCAGGAATTGGATGACCACTATTTTGGCTGTATTAAAGAAAGAGTTGCCTGCTTTATGAGAGAGCTGAACATAGAGCTTTGGAAACTTGGAGTGACTGCTAAAACTCAACATAATGAAGTGGCTCCTGCACAGCACGAGCTTGCTCCGATTTATGATGATTGCAACCGTGCCGCTGACCATAACCAGTTAGTAATGGAGGCAATGAAGCGTATTGCGGGACATCATAACCTGACTTGTTTGCTTCACGAAAAGCCCTTCGCAGGTGTAAATGGCAGTGGCAAGCATAATAACTGGTCTTTGGGAACGGATGATGGACAGAATCTTTTAGATCCCGGTAAAACACCTCATGAAAATGCTCAGTTTTTAGTATTTTTAACCGCAATTATCAAGGGTGTGGATAAATATTCTGAGTTATTGCGTTTGGCGGCAGCAAACCCCGGCAATGACCATCGCTTGGGCAAGCAGGAAGCTCCTCCTGCCATTATTTCTATTTTTCTGGGAGATCAGCTTTTAGATATTTTTGATCAGATTGAGCATGGCGGAGCAACCAGCAGCATTCAGGGTGGAAAGATGCGTGTTGGTGTAAATACCCTGCCTTATTTGAAAAGGGATGCAACTGACCGTAACAGAACTTCTCCTTTTGCGTTTACTGGCAATAAGTTTGAGTTCCGTATGCCCCCATCCTCAGGTTCAATTTCGGGTCCTAATTTTGTATTGAATACCATTGTTGCCGATGTTCTGGAGGAGTTTGCTGAAGAATTGGAGAAGGCAGAAGATTTCAATACGGCGGTACATGAATTAATCAGAAAAACCTATGCGGATCATAAGCGCATTATTTTTGATGGAAATGGCTATGCTGAAGAGTGGCTGCAAGAGGCAGAGCGAAGAGGACTTAGTAATATTACAAACATGGTGGACTCCATTCCTTATTTGGTAGATGAAAAAGCGATTGCCCTGTTTGAGCGTCATAAGGTGTTGAATCGTGTGGAATTGCATTCCCGCTCTGAAATTTTGTATGAAACTTATATTAAACAAATCAACATAGAGGCCAGAGCGATGATTGATATTGCTTCCAAACAAATTCGCCCCGCCATCGTAAAATATGCAGGTGAAGTTGCAGCTGCGCTGGCTGCCATGAAGGCGGCAGGTTTTGATGCATCTGTGGAAGAAGAGCTGCTGAAGGAAATCAATGATAATATTAAGGCTTTCCAAGAGGCACTGAAACACCTGACTGAAGTTACCAAAGAAGCGGCTAAGCTTAAGGATGATAGCAAATTACAGGCGATTTTCTATCGTGACCATGTATTTAAGGTGATGGAAGAACTGCGTGAGCCAGCGGATAGACTAGAGTTTTTGGTAGATGAAAAGGCGTGGCCATTCCCCACTTACGGAGAATTGCTATATAACGTTTGATAATCTTGTAAGACAACGATAGGATTTTTGTAAAAAACCCCATTTATTTCTCTGGAATTGTGAGAATAAGGGGTTTTTTTTTGCGAAAACTAAAGTAAATCGTAATACCTGATGAGGGAAAGGATGTTGTATGACAAGAAAAAATAATTATAAAAAATATGCATGTAAATCAATGATAAATATAAAATATTGCTAAATGTTTTGCAGACTTGTATTTTTTTTAAAAAATAAAAAAATATGAAAAAATGTTTTTTTTTAAATACCTGTGAAAAACACACGTAATTTTCTTGCAAACCCTAATTGAATGCGCTATAATGTATACACAGGATAGTGGATTGAAACAAGTTATTATTTATTTATCATTAAAAATATGTAATTAGATTTATTTTTTTTGGTACATATAAACACTAAAATGACTATTATATACAAATTGCACATTTTTTAGTACATTTAATAGGGTTTGTTTAAAAAATGAGGTGAATTCAATGTTTAATACAATGCTCGTTGAAAGAGAACGATTGGAAAGAATCAATGAGAATAAAAGAATTATTGATGATAAAAGAATTCGAATTATTACCGGTCACTACGGTAGTGGCAAGACGGAGTTCGCAGTGAACTATGCTATGAAACTCGCGGGAAATAACCGAAAGGTTGCCATTGCCGATTTAGATATCGTAAATGTTTATTTTCGCTCTAGGGAAAAAAAGAAGGAATTGGAAAAGGCGGGTATTTTGGTCATTTCATCTTCAATTGAGGGGGACGGGCTGGATGTACCTGCAGTTTCTGCGGCTATGACTATGCCGGCGAGGGATCACAGCTTTGATTACATCGTTGACTTGGGGGGAAACGATGTGGGGACAAAGGTGCTTGGTCGTTTAAAACCCATTTTGAACCATGCGGAAGTAGATTTTTTTATGGTTGTCAATGCGTATCGTCCTGATACGTCCACACCAGAAGGGGTTATCGAGCAGATGGAGAAGCTTGAATATTCGTCGGGTTTGAAGGTGACAGGTTTCATTAATAATACAAACCTGATTCGGGAGACCACTCCACAGTGTCTTTTGGACGGGGATAGGGTTTTGAGAGAGGTAACAAAGCAAACAGGGATTCCTGTAAGGTATGTTTCTTATGTTGAGGAATTAATGACGGAAGAGATACCTCAGGGGCTTTCTGGTGAGCTGTTCCCAATGAAGTTTTATATGAGAAAAACCTGGATGTAAATTTAAATATTTATGGAGGTGTATTTGAATGGCAAAAGGTAGAGTAATCATCAACGAAACGCTCTGTAAGGGCTGTGAACTTTGTGTTTCTGTTTGTCCAAAGCATGTGCTGAAGCTTTCCGAAACCAAAATTAATTCTGCAGGATATAACCCTGCGGAATCAGTAAATGACGATTGTATCGCTTGCACAAGCTGTGCAAAAATGTGTCCAGACTGTGCAATTACAGTAGAAAAACTTGACTAAGAGAGAGGAGGAAATTTCAATGGCAAAGGTTTTAATGAAAGGCAATGAAGCAGTTGGTAAGGCAGCGATTGAGGCGGGTTGCAGATACTTTTTTGGCTATCCGATAACTCCTCAGAGTGAAGTTCCAGAATACTTATCCAGCGAATTACCTAAGGTTGGCGGTGTGTTTGTTCAGGCTGAGTCTGAAGTTGCGGCAATCAACATGGTTTATGGTGCTGCAGGTGCAGGCGCTCGTGTTTTAACAAGTTCTTCTTCCCCCGGTATCGCTTTGAAGCAGGAAGGCATTGGCTATATTTCTAATGCTGGTTTGCCTGCGGTTATTATTAATATGATGCGTGGTGGCCCTGGTTTGGGTACAATTCAACCCGGTCAGGCTGACTATAACATGACTGTAAAAGGTGGATCCAACGGTGACTATCATGATATCGTTTTGGCACCTGCATCCGTACAGGAAGCTGTAGATATGGTTATGGAAGCTTTTGATTTGGCTGATTACTACGGTACACCAGTTATCATTTTGGCTGATGGTTTAATTGGTCAGATGATGGAGCCCGTTGAGTTCAACTATGTTTGCAAAAAAGAATTGCCTCCTAAAGACTGGGCACTGACCGGCAAGGGTGACGGCGAGAAGCATATGGTAGAAAACTTGGTTATCGAAGCTGCCGATTGTGAAGCTTGGAACAAGAGACATTTTGAGAAATATGCAAAAATTGAAGCAGATGAGCAGGCTTGGGAAGAATTCCTGATGGATGATGCTGAATACGCATTTGTATCCTATGGTACATCCTCTAGAATCGTAAGAACTGCAATCAGCTATTTAAGAGAAGAAGGCTTCAAAGTTGGTATGATTAGACCAAAAACGTTATGGCCTTTCCCTGTAAAAGCTTTTGATAAATGGGACAAGAACATTAAAAAATATCTTGATGTAGAAATGAGCATGGGACAGATGGTTCAGGATGTTGCTTATGCTTGTAATGATAAAAACAAAATTGAGTTCTATGGCAGAACTGGCGGTATCGTTCCTGCGGTAGATGAAATTGTTGAATTTGGTAAGAAAGTTATGGGAGGTGACAAATAATGGCAGTTATATTTCAAAAACCCAAAGCTTTGACTGATGTAAAATTGCATTATTGTCCTGGTTGTGCACACGGTATCGTTCACAGACTTGTAGCAGAAGTTTTAGAAGAAATGGGCGAAGACAAAAACGCAATTGCAGCAGTTCCTGTTGGTTGTGCTGTATTTGCAAACAAATATTTTAATTTTGATGCAATTCAGTGTGCACATGGTCGTGCTCCCGCAACTGCAACTGGCATTAAAAGAGTACATCCCGATAAATTGGTTATGACATATCAGGGTGACGGTGACTTGGCTTCCATTGGTACTGCAGAAATCGTTCATGCAGCTGCAAGAGGCGAGAAAATCACCACTGTTTTCATCAACAATGGTATTTATGGTATGACAGGCGGTCAGATGGCGCCTACCACATTGCCCGGCATGAAGGCAACAACTGCAAAGGCTGGTCGTGATCCTAAAATTAATGGTAACCCCATCCGTGTTTCTGAAATGCTTGCAACTTTGGATGGTCCTGCTTACATTGAAAGAGTAAGTATCTCCACACCTGCGCAGGTTACTCAGGCAAAAAAGGCAATCAGAAAAGCTTTTGAAATTCAAAAGCAGGGTCTTGGCTTTACATTTGTAGAGGTTGTTTCTACTTGTCCTACAAACTGGGGTCTGACACCTGTAAAATCTATGGAATTTGTAAGAGAAAAAATGATCCCTTACTATCCTCTTGGCGTTTACAAAGACATCACTGCAGAGGAGGGCAAATAATATGAATACACAAAGAATTTGTTGTGCAGGTTTCGGCGGTCAGGGTACACTTTCCATGGGTAAGATCTTGGCTTACGCAGGCATGTTAGAGGGTCATGAAGTTTCATGGTGCCCTTCCTATGGTCCTGAAATGCGTGGTGGTACAGCGAACTGCCATGTTATTGTATCTGATGAACCAATTGGCTCTCCTGTAATCACCAGCGATGCAAATTGTGTGATTGCAATGAATCAGCCTTCTTTAGATAAATTTGTTGATATCCTTGGTGAAGGCGGCGTTTTGATTGCAAATGCTGATTTGGCTGCTTTGAAGGAAGACAGAAGCAATATTCGTGTGATGAATGTTCCTGCAAACTCTATGGCAACACAGGAATTTGGCAGTGCAAAATTGGCGAACATTATTCTTTTGGGCGCTGTTATTCAGGCAACTGGTTCAGTTAAAGTAGAAAGCATTGATGATGCATTTGCTCATGTTTTTGGGGGCGCAAAAGCAAAATTTATCCCTAATAACAAGAAGGCATTTGAAATTGGTTTCGAATTTGCGAAAAATTACAAATAACACTATTTGATCCTAAATATTGACGGCCTTTTGGCAGGGGAAACCCTGCCAAAAGGTTTTTTTATTGTAAAAAAGCATTCCGTACTGATGGCAGATATGATATAATTATAAAAATATATGTTTCATAAAAGTAAATCTAATGGGCAAGACCCAGATATTAAAAGGAGAGAAGGGTGCCTCAGGTAAGCCCATAGCATAGAAATTTGCAAATGAATTTTAATTTTTTAGATATTTATAAAAATGTATAGATATAAATAGAATTTTATAAAAATGCAAGAAAGAATTTGCATATAAATCTTGCAAATAATAACGAGCACGCTTGAAAGAAGTCTTTGTGGGGTTTAATAGAAACTTTTTCAAGTGTAGATTGATTTTACATATTTTGTAAAGGGCAAGGGAGAGGAGTGCAGTTTTTTGAAAAACAGAATAAAAATTTTTGTAGATGGAAAGTCCTTTACGCTTGTGGGGGAAGAGACGGAAATACATATGCAGGCAGTTGCTACATACATTGACGATAAATTAGTTGAGATTCGTAAAAATGCAGCAGCAGTGAAGATGGATACTAGTCTTGCTTATGTGTTGGCGGCTTTAAATGTTGCAGATGAGTATTTTAAAGAAAAAGAAAAAGTAGCAGAGCTTGAAGGGCGTAATTTGGGTTTGAGCACCAGACTTGAAGAGCTGGTTTTTCAGTTGGACCAAGCAAGGCTGGAAATTGGAGAATTAAAAGAGAATTTTAAACAAGCGGAGAAAGAGATTGAAGTAATAAAAAATCCTTCTCTTGAAGAGTTTGGAGAAGTATTTGAAATAGATTTTGAAGAAAAGCTTGATACTAAAAAGGAAGAGGAAATAGAAGACAAAAAGGAAGCAAAAAATGAAACGAGGGAAGAACCTAAAGCGGTGCCTTTGTTACAGCCGGAAGAGAAACCCCATTATTATCCCATGGGATTAAAGGGCGGACAAGCAGAACGGATAATGACACAAAAAGCAAAAAGAGGGAAACGTCGTAAAAAATAAGGTTATTATAACGTATCCTTAGAAAAAAGTTTTGAGTGAAGACATTATTTTTAAGAATAATAAATATAAGAGCATCAGGCCTTTCGTTATTATAAAACGAAAGGTGATTTGCTTTTTTGGTAATAATAAACTTGATATTTGAGATAGTGAAGCGCTCATTTTAAAAGATAATGATTTATTAAAACAAAATGGATTGCTTTTTTAGAGAGGAGAATGAAAATGTCTGCAAGGAAAAAGCCTGAATTATTGGCTCCAGCAGGCTCTATGGAGAGTTTGAAGGCGGCAGTAAACAATGGTTGTGACGCCGTTTATTTAGGAGGTAAGCTCTTTAGTGCCAGACAGTTTGCAGGGAATTTCTCATTAGAGGAATTGGAAGAAGCCTGTGATTATTGTCACTTAAGAGGTGTAAAGGTATATGTAACGATAAATACATTATATAAGGAAGAAGAACTAAAAGAATTGCTTGGTTTTGTTGGGAAACTATACAAGATGGGCGTTGATGCTTTAATTATACAAGATAGCGGAGCGGCAAAATTAATACGAGAAAACTACCCGGATTTACCGTTGCATGCCAGCACACAAATGACAGCGAATTCTTTAGAAGATGTTCGTTACTGGGAGAGCTTAGGTTTTTCTAAAATTGTATTAAGCCGTGAGCTTTCTTTGAAAGAAATTAGTGAAATCACACAACAAACAGAGGCAGAAATTGAAACATTTATTCATGGAGCGCTATGTGTTTGTTATTCCGGCCAATGCTTGATGAGTAGTATTTTGGGAGGAAGAAGCGGTAACCGTGGACGGTGTGCGCAAACCTGTCGTTTACCATATACCCTTTATAAGGGTGCAGACAAGTTGCAAGAAGGATACCTACTTTCTCCTAAGGATATTCAAACAGTAACGATTTTACCTCAACTGATAGAGGCTGGAATAGCTTCATTGAAAATTGAAGGGCGCATGAAAAATCCTGAATATGTGGCGGGTGTTACTGGTATTTACCGTAAATATATTGATTTGTATTTTGATGACCCTGACCATTATCAGGTTTCTCCTGAAGATATAAAGGCTCTGACCCAGCTGTTTAACCGGGGAGGTTTCACTGAAGGTTATTATACATCTGCCGGTAGAAAGGATATGATGAGCATTGAAAGACCTGAAACCTGGGGATTAAAAGTGGACATTGTGGATAGCTATATTTCCAAGCATAACCGGGTTACTA
>JABNAD010000523.1_pt1 | contig 21496 bp, 14 predicted proteins | sample 7240381 | NCBI WGS metagenome assembly JABNAD01 (sample SAMN11332834, study PRJNA596920) | anaerobic digester metagenome | biome: digested sludge; isolation source: digested sewage sludge-derived enrichment culture grown on H2/CO2 | place: Germany: Goettingen
GTATGTGGCCCTGCGGTACTTCAACGCCTGCGGCGCGCAGCCGGACGGCTCTATCGGTGAGGCCCACAATCCCGAAACGCATCTGATTCCTGTGATTTTGCAGGTTCCGGGCGGCCAGCGGGAGAAAATCTCCATTTTTGGAGACGATTATCCCACGCCGGACGGTACGTGCATCCGGGACTATATTCACGTCTGCGATTTGGCACAGGCCCATATTCTGGCGCTGGACTACCTGCTTTCCGGCGGGGAGAACAACGTGTTTAATCTGGGCAACGGCGTGGGCTTCTCCGTAAAAGAAGTCATTGAAGAAGCCCGAAAGGTCACCGGTCATGCCATTCCCACCGAGGTTCTGCCCCGCCGGGCCGGGGACCCCGCCCAGTTGATTGCCTCGTCGGAAAAGGCGAAAACGCTTCTTGGCTGGAAGCCGGAGTTTGAGGACCTGCACACCATTATCCAGACCGCATGGGACTGGCACAAGACCCATCCCCGGGGATTTGAGGACTGAGGAGGTCTGACGCGATGATCGACGCCGCTATTTCCCAGCTGGCGACTTATGCCCTGCGCACCGGCTTGATTGACGAGAGCGAATCCGTCTGGGCGGTCAACGCCATTTTAGAGGTGCTGAAGCGGGACGACTATACCGATCCCGGGCGGGAGTGGGGAGAGATCGACCTGCCCGCTGTTTTAAAAGAGCTGTTGGATGACGCCTGCGCACGGGGTGTTTTAACGGATAATTCCGTCACCGGCCGGGATTTGCTGGATACCGCGCTGATGGGGCGGCTCACGCCCCGTCCGGCTCAAGTGATTGCGCAGTTTCAGGCGCTGTACGCCCAGAGCCCGGAGCGGGCCACCGACTGGTTTTACCGTTTTTGTCAGGACGCGAATTATATCCGCCGGGACCGGATTGCCCGGGACATGAAGTGGAAGACAGCCACAGAGTACGGGGAGCTGGACATCACCATCAATCTCTCCAAACCGGAAAAGGACCCCTGGGCGATTGCGGCGGCGAGAAATGCCTCCTCCGGCTATCCAAAGTGTCAGCTGTGCGTGGAGAACGAGGGCTACGCCGGGCGGCTGGACCATCCCGCCCGGCAGAATCTGCGGATGATTCCCATTTCCATCGCGGGAAAGCCTTGGTTTTTTCAGTATTCTCCCTACGTCTACTATAACGAGCACTGCATTGCGCTGAACGCGGCCCACACGCCCATGAAGATCGACCGGGCCTGCTTTGTGAAGCTGCTGGATTTTGTGGGGCAGTTTCCTCACTATTTTCTGGGTTCCAACGCGGACCTGCCCATTGTGGGCGGCTCTATTCTGGCCCACGACCATTTTCAGGGCGGATGCTATTCCTTTGCCATGGAGAAAGCCCCGGTGGAGACGCGGCTGACCTTCCTCGGATTTTCCGATGTGGAGGCGGGCATCGTGAAGTGGCCCATGTCCGTCCTCCGGCTGACTGCGCTGTCTCCGGAACAGTTGACGGATCTGGCGGAAAAAATTCTTAACGCATGGCGGAGTTACTCCGACCCGGCGGCACAGATTTTTGCGGAAACGCACGGCACGCCCCACAATACCGTCACGCCTATTGCCCGGCGGCGGGGCGCGGCCTATGAACTCGATCTGGTTCTGCGCAACAACCTGACCACCGCCGAGCATCCTTTGGGGGTCTACCATCCCCACGCGGAACTGCACCACATTAAAAAAGAAAATATCGGTCTGATCGAAGTCATGGGATTGGCGGTTCTGCCCGCCCGGCTGAAAACGGAGATGGCGGTGCTGGCGGACGCTATTCTGGCGGGCGAAAACCTGCGGGACAACCCCGCCACCGCGCTTCACGCCGACTGGGCGGAGCGGTTCGCGGCGGAGTGTACGGTCGAAAGCGTGCAGGAAATTCTGCGCAGGGAGATTGGTCTGGTATTTTCCACGGTGCTGGAGCACGCCGGAGTCTATAAGCGAACCGAGGAGGGACGCGCGGCGTTTCTGCGGTTCATCGCCAGCATTTGTTAAGCGGCGAAATAGATAGCACCGAGAGATCCTTTGGCATTATGCGAGACGGCTGAATGGCTGCTGCGGATACCCCCGCCCAAAAGAGGACAGCGTAAAAATGAAAAGGCCCCGCCGTTTTGTACGGACGGCGGCAATCAAAAAGTCCGCCCGGCGCGATTGCGCCGGGCGGGCTTGGTTTATCAGGGAATGTGGGGGAATGAAACTCAGTTCCAAACAGCGGTCAGAATATGCTCACCGGTCATGGAAACCTTGGTATCTGCGGTGATCGTCTGGCCGCTGTATTCCCAACCGCCGAAGGTATAGCCGTTCCTTTCCGGTGTGGGCAGGGTTCCGTACGGCTGCCCGTACACAACGGTCAGCGCATCCACAGAGGTGGAGCCGCCCAGCGTCCCGCCGTTCAGGTCCAGCTTGACCGTGATCGAGGCGGGGACCCAAACGGCGTACAGCGTCATGTCCGAGGACACCGTATCCACGCCGAAGTCCCAGTTTGCCGTGGCGCTCTCTGGTGCGGTGTTCCAGCCGTCCAGCGTATAGCCCGGGCGAACCGGCGTCTCCGGCTCCGTAACCAACTGACCGTAACGAATTTTCTGGTCGGCAATGGCTGTATCGGCGCCGCCGGTGTCAAAGGAAATGTAAAACCCGCCGTTGGCTGCGTTCCAGACAGTCAGACCGACTGCCAGCGCAATCAGCACCAGAATCACCCGGTCCAGAATACGGATGGGCACGTCCTTGCTGCCGTAAATGCCGCGGCCAAAGAGCTTTTTGGGCCGCTCCGGAGAGTTCTGCGGCTCGCCGCCGTCCCGGTTCAACGCATCTCTGGGTTCCATCTTACTTGCGCACCAGATACTTGCGCATATCAATGGAGCAGGCGATCAGGATAATGAGGCCCTTGATCACATACTGCATGTTGCCGCTGATGGACAGGAAGTTCAGGGCCACAAAGATAATGCGCAGCAGAAGCACGCCTGTGACAATGCCGCTGATTTTGCCGGTTCCGCCAACGAAAGACACGCCGCCGATGACGCAGGCCGCGATGGCGTCGCACTCATAGTTGAGGCCCGTGTTAGCCACGTTGGAGGCAATTCGGGCGGACTCGATGAAACCGGTCAGGCCGTACATACAGCCGGCCAGCGTGTGGACCAGCACGGTGGTTTTGAACACATTCACGCCGGAGACGTTGGCTGCTTCTATATTGGAGCCGACGGCAAACATATTCTTGCCAAAGGTGGTCTTGTTCCAGATGAACCACATCACCGCCACCATGATGATGGCATACAGCACGTACAGCGGTACCGTGACCGACTGGCCGCTTCCGGTGGGGATGGCAAACCATTTGCCCGTGACGAAATCAGAAAAGCGCTTGTCAAGGCCCGACAAAGGCTGACCGTTGTTTCCATTGGCCATGTAGAACATCAGGATCACGCCGTAGACAATCAGCTGTGTGGCCAGCGTCACGATGAAGGGGTGCAGTTGGAACTTTGCCACAAAAAAGCCGTTGACCACACCGACGATGCCGCCCACAACAATCACGGCAATGATAACCACGGGAATGGGAACCTCCGGAAGATTCGGGAAAATCTTGTTGCCCCAGTCGGCGGCCTGTAAAAGCGCAGCGGAGATCGCCGCCGTCAAGCCGACCACACGGCCGGCGGACAGGTCGGTACCCGTCAGCACGATGCATCCGCCGATACCCAGTGCGATGGGCATGGAGGCGGCGGACAGGCTGATGATATTGACCACTGAGCTGACAGAGATAAACTTGTGGTTGCGCACATAGGTGTAGATGACGAAAATCACCAGCAGAATATAGATGGCGTTGTTAATCAGGCTCTCGCCCACGGCGCGCTGCTTATCCTTTGCATCCAGCGCCTGAAAAGCTGCCGCGCGCTGCTGCATATTTTTCATTGGATTTGTCATGGATGGACCCTCCTTTACACATATTTGGCGGCAAGCGTCATAATTTCTTCCTGCGTAGTGGACTTTGCGTCCACCTCGCCTGCCAACCGCCCGCCGGACATGACCAAAATTCGGTCGCATACGCCCAGCAGTTCCGGCATCTCGGATGAGACCATCAAAACAGTCTTGCCCTTATTGGCCAGATCAATAATTAACTGGTAAATCTCAAATTTTGCGCCCACGTCAATGCCGCGGGTGGGTTCATCCAAAAGCAGCACCTCCGGATTGGTCAACAGCCAGCGGCCTAGAATTACCTTTTGCTGGTTGCCGCCGGAAAGACTGCGGATTTTCGTGTGCTGCGACGGTGTTTTGGTGCGCATCGCGTCAATAGACCACTGGGTATCCTGCCGCATCGTCTTATCGTTTAGGATAAAGCCTGCCCGCAGATGCTTTTTCAAACTGGAGATCACGGTGTTCTCCCGGATACTCAGAATCCCGAAAATGCCGGTGGCGCGCCGCTCCTCCGTCAACAGGGCAAAACCGTTCCGAATGGATTCCCGGGAGTTGCGGTTTTTCACTTCCCGGCCTCCAAGGCGAATGGTTCCACTCTTGCGTGTGGCAATGCCAAAAATGTTTTCCAGTGTTTCGGTCCGGCCGCTGGCGTCCAGACCGGCCAGTCCCAAAATCTCGCCGCGGCGAGCGGAGAAGCTGACGTCCTTCAGCTGAGAATACTGTGCAGTAAGGTGTTCCACCTCCAGATACACTTCGCCGGGGGTGTTGGTTTTGATGGGGAACTGGTTGCCCAGCTCCCGGCCCACCATCAGCTTGATAATGGTGGCGGTGTCCAGTTCACCGGCGGATTTTGTCGCCACCCAGCAGCCGTCGCGCATGATGGTGACTTCGTCAGAAATCTGAAGGATCTCCGCCATTTTATGAGAGATATAGATAATGCCAACGCCTCGATCCCGCAGCATGTTGATGATGCGGAACAGGTGCTCAACCTCCTGCTCGGTCAGCGAGGAAGTGGGCTCGTCGAACACAACAACTTTCGAATTATAAGAGACGGCCTTTGCAATTTCCACCATCTGCCGCTGAGAAACCGGAATCGTACTCATAATGCGGTGGGGATCTACGTCGATGCCAAGGTCATCAAAGATTGCTTTGGTATCCGCATACATTTTCTTTTCATTGACCATTACGCCGCCAATCGTGGGATAGCGGCCCAGCCAAATGTTATCCATGACGCTCCGTTTAAGCGCCTGATTCAGTTCCTGATGTACCATGGCGACGCCGCTTTCCATGGCCTCTTTACTGCTTTTAAAGGAAACTTCCTTCCCCTCTAGGAAAATTTTGCCCTCGTCCTTCCCGTAAATGCCAAACAGGCACTTCATCAGCGTGGACTTCCCGGCGCCGTTCTCGCCCATCAGTGCGTGAACGGTGCCGGCTTTTACAGTTAAAGAGACATGGTCCAGCGCTTTCACGCCGGGAAACTCTTTGGAAATATCCGTCATCTGCAACAGAACTTCCTGTCCCATATCATGCCCTCCTATGGAAGAAGGGCAGCTGCTGCCGAAACAACAGCTGCCCATTCGCTCTTCTAGTTTTGATCTGCCAAGTTAATCGGCAAAATCAGCCCGAATAAGCCTGGTAAGCGATGAAGATCTTATTGTTCAGGTTATTGGCAGTATCCTTGGTATAGCTGTCGGTGCTGTCCATCAGATCCTTGCCTGCGGCGGCGTTGGAAGCCAGATAAGTGATGGCCTCTGCCATGCCGTCGGCATCCTGCTTGATGGTTCCGGTCATCTTGCCGTCAGCGATCAGCTGCTTGGCGGAATCGGTGGCGTCCACGCCGAACACGGGGATGGTCTTGCCGTCCTGCCCGCTGCCCAGATTATAACCCGCAGCGTTCAGAGCGGAAATGCAGCCCTCGGCCATGTTGTCGTTGTTGCAGATGATCAGTTCGATCATGTTGCCGTTGGCCTCGGTGTACTGGCTGAGGTTGGTGGTCATGTACTCGTTGGCGGCCTGCGCAGACCAGTTGCCCTGCAGATCCAGCTGGAAGCCGTCAGTGTTGGAAGCGTCGAAGTAAGTCAGAGCGGGCTTGCCGGCGGCTTCGATGATCGTGTTGGCATCTTCCACGCCGTACTGGGTGCGGTAAATAGCCTCGACGTTGGAAGCGTCGCCCTTGAACATGGCATAGGAGATTTTGCCGTCGCCGTTCAGATCCATGGCGTCATAGTTGTCGACGACATACTGGCCAATCATCTGGCCCTGCATGTGGCCGGCCTCGGGAGCGTCGGTGCCCACGAAAGCGATGTTATCATAAGCGCCCAGAACGGTGCCTTCCTTGCCGTCTTCCTCAACAGCTCTGTTGAAGAAAATCACGGGGATTCCAGCCGTCTTAGCCTTCTCGGCGATGGCGGCGGCGGAGTCGGAGGAACCGGAGGTGACCAGATTGACGATCAGCAAGGTGGTGCCGGAGGTGATTGCGGTGTCGATCTGCTCGTTCTGGGTGGTCTGGTTGGAGTTGCCGTCATAGTCCTGATACTTCAGGCCTGCAGCCTCCAGCTGCGCATCCAGAGCGGTGCGGACGCTGGAGATGTATGTATCGGAGAAAGAGTAATAGAAGACGCCGACGTTGGCGTCGGATACGGCGGCGCTGCCTTCAGCGCTGCCAGTGGCGCTGCCAGCGGATGCGGCGGGGGCGTTGCCGCTGCCGCAGGCAACCAGAGAGAATGCCATCATCAGGGAAAGTGCAAGTGCAAAAAACTTCTTCATGTGGTAGTCCTCCTTTTAATATTCACCGGGCGGGAAGCCCGCTACGGTTGATAATATCATTATAGAGAGGATTGTATCCATCCAACAAGGTGAAAAATCACCGCAGAAGGTTTAAATTTTTATGCTGATTGACGAAACGTACAAGGTAAAACGATTACCTACTGTGCATTTTAACGAATGTCTATTCAAAGGCGAACAGCGCTTTCTGACTGTCGGCAGTGAACAGATTTTCCTGCGTCACGATAAAGGTGGAGGTATCCACGGTGGGCTGCAGAACACCGGACTGACCGGTCAGCAGCCGGTAGGCACTCTCCACGCCCAGATAGCCCATGGCATAGGAGTTTTGCACGATCAGTGCATTGACCACGCCGGTCTGAAGGTTGTCCACGGTTTCCACATTGCTGTCAAACCCAACCAGCCAGATGCGATCCTCCTGTTTCAACTCGGTGACGGCCCGGGCTGCGCCCACGCTGACGGGTTCGTTGAAAGCAATGAGTACATTGATCTCCGGATTGGCCTTCAGCAGGGCGGCTGTGCCCGCTTGCGCAGGTTGCGCCGCGGCAGCCACATTGATGCTCTCCACCACAGTGACATTGTCCAGCGGCGCAAAGGTATCCCGAACGCCTGTCTCTCGTTCCTGACCGTTGGCGCTGTTGATATCATAGTTCACCAGACCCACGTATAGATGCGGGTATTCACATTTCAGCGCGGCAACGGCGGCCTGCTGTCCGGCGGCGTAGTTGTCCGTGCCGATATAGGTGCTGGTGGCGTCAGAGTGCACATCGCTGTCAATGGTGACGATTTTCACCCCCGCAGCCGCAGCGTCGTTGATGGCGGAGGCGTTCTTTTCATAGTCGATGGCGGAAAAAACCAGAACCTCCGTGCCGTCCGCCACCGCCTGCGCAACCATCTGATTCTGGGTGGCGTAGTCCTCCTCCGTCTCCGGTCCGGTGATAAACAGATCCAGATTATATTCGGCGGCGGCTGCCTCAGCACCGGCGAAAACGGTTTTCCAGAATTCCGTGTTGGTGGATTTGGCCACCAGAGTTACCCGGTGCTTTTCGGCGGCAGCCGGACGGTCGGCGCAGCCGGTCAGCAGTGTCAGCGCCAGCGCAAAGGCCCCCAGCGCGACTCGTTTACTTTGCCTCATAGGCGCCCTCCTTGACCTTGGGCATACGGATTTCCACGCAGGTGCCCACATCCAGTTCACTGGTGATCTTCAGACCGTAGCCTTCGCCAAAATAAATCCGCAGGCGGTCGTTGACGTTTTTGATGCCGATGCCGGTGCGGTCCCCGGGTTCCTTGTGCAGCATGGCGTCGGCCTGTTCCTGCGTCATGCCCACGCCGTTATCTGCCACGGAGAACAGAATATCATCGCCATCCTGCCGCACCTGCACGTCAATGGCGCCCGCTTCCACCATCAGGTCCAGACCGTGGTAGATGGCGTTTTCAATGATGGGCTGCAAAGTGATCTTGTTGCACAGATAGTCCCGGCAGGCGGGGTCTACATCAAAGGTGTATTCAAATTGATTTTTGTAGCGGTACTTTTGAATTTGCAGGTAACTCTCCGCGTGTTCAATTTCTTTGGAAATAGGAATCAGTTCATGACCCTTGCTGATGCTGATGCGGAACAGAGTCGCCAGCGCGTGGACCATCTGCACCGCGTCGGCGCTGCGTCCCTGCTCGCACATCCAAGCGATAGAGTCCAGCGTATTATAGAGAAAGTGGGGATTGATCTGCGCCTGCAAGGCTTTTAACTCCGTTTTGCGCAGGTCCACCTCTTCCTCGCGCACTTTGGCCATCAATGCCTGAATTTTCACCACCATGTGGTCGAAGGAGGCAGACAGGTCGTGCACCTCGCGGGAACCGCGGATTGGCTGATAGGCGTAGTGGTCGGCATCCTGCTCAAAGTTCTCCATGGCGTCGGCCAATTCATGCAGCGGGCGGGAAAGAATGCTGGATACCACCAGACTGGTCAGCACGGTGATAATTAGCACGGCGATGACGATGGCCGCGGAAATGCGGATCATTCCGGCCACATTTGCAGTCACCAGCTCGTCCACATAGCTCACGCCGATAATGCGCCAGCGGCTGCCGGGAACGGAGCGAAGGGAGTAAATCACGGTGTCGCTGGCATAACTGCCGTCGGGCAGAGAAACGAGCGCTGCGGTGTCCTCTGCCTTCAGGCCGGAGTAGAGCAGCTGCTGCTGGGGATGGTAAATGATGTTGCCGCTGGCATCCATAATATAGCAGTAGCCGTGGGCGCCGATGCCCACGTTGTTGATATAGCTGGAAATACTGGTAAAACTCAAATCCAGCGCCACAGACCGGGATTCTTCGTCCGGGTCCAGTGTTGCGGCCATGGTGACGACCCAAGGATAATACCCTTCAAAAATTGTCTCCACATGGGGCGCGGAGATGGAGTTTTCTGAAAACAGGGCCGGATTGTAGGAAAGATTCACCAGATAATTCTTCCGCGCTGTGTGGCCGGTGGCCCAGCATCGGCGCAGATTGCCCGCACCGTCATAGGTGGTCACCGCCACCACATCCGGCCTCATGTGTAAAAAGGCGTCAAAAAATTCCTCGTTGTCCACGCAGCTGTTCAGAGACTCTTTCAGCAATTCCATCACATCGTGCATATCCTGAATGTAATTTCCCACGGTGTTGGAGACTTGTGCCACAGCCTGTTCGCTGCTGGTTTTGGCGTTTTGCACCGTGGCCGTCCGGTAGCGGGCGATAAACAGCCCTGCGCCGATGCACAGGCAGACCGCCACGATGGAGAGCACCATGACCACCAAAACGGTGGACATGCTGGTTCCCGAGCGTTTTTTTTTCTTCATTGGACACCGCCGTTCTGCTCCATCGCGCTTTGACGGCGTAGCGCGTTGGGAGACGCGCCGCAGTATTTTTTAAAGCAGTAGCTAAAATAGTGCTGATCGCTGTAACCGCACTGCTGGGCGATCTCCAGCACTTTCATGGGTGTGGTCAGCAGCAGTTCTTCCGCTTTGTGCATCCGCTTTTGTATCAAAATGTTGATGAAACTCTCTCCGGCATATTTTTTGATACAGCTACTGAGATGATTGGGGCTGACGTTCAGCAGTGTGCTCAGGGATACCAGAGACAAGTCCTCCTCCTTATAATGCTGGTCAATGGCCTCCAGCGCCTGCTGGCAGAGGAGGCCGCCGCCCTTTTTCTGCTGAGAACGCACCAGCTCCATAGCGCTGGTGCAAAAGCTCAGAAGGTCCTGCCGCAGTTCTCCCGGGGTGCGGTAACGAAAACCGATGTCGGGCAGAACGCCCTGCGTGTGTAGGGCGGACAGCGCCTCGCTTCCGGCGGCGGTGTAGAGAACCCGATAGATGTCCGTAATCAGTTGCAGCGATGCCATGTCCAGCCAGTCACGGCCGTAGTGCTCCACATGCGTCAAATCAATCAGCGCGTCCAGTTCTCGGGCAAGTTCAGCGGCATTGCCGCTCTTAAAGGCACTTTCAATCCGTTCGATGAGCGCGGTCATGGATTCGGCGTGTACTTCGGCAGGGGGACGCATATCCGTGATGAAGCACAGATTGCTGCGATCCGGCTCGGCGTAGTTCAGCGCGTCCATCGCCTCGCGGTAGGCGGTGTGCAGAGCGGACAGCGCATCGGTCCGGCGGCTGACGCCGATGTTGCACCGCTGGTGGAGTACACGCTCCGTGACCTGCAGCAGCTCGCTGACCAAAATGTGCAGATACTCTTCAAAATCCGAATCGTTGGCCATCAGCAGGGTAATCACTCTGTCGCTGGAGTAAAAGCTGATCTGACGCAGGTATTTTTCCGCCACCAGTTCCACCATGTGAATGGTGGCGGGCGTGGTGCAGCTGTGTCCGTTTTCCCCGGAAAAGGCGGATACCATCACCGCATACCGGGGATGGTCGGCGGCATCGCGCAGCAGGCCGCTGGCCACCGCTCGGGCGGTCAATGACTCCTCGTCCCGGGCCGCCCCGCCATACTCGTCCAGCAGCAGCGGCAGCAAAAAGTTGCTCTGGTCGGACTGCATCTGGGTTTGCTCCTGAAACGCCTGAAACTGGGCGTTCATTTTCTCACGGATGCTTGTCAGCTCCCGGGCCAGACCCTCCATGGTCAGGGGCTTGAGCATATAGCTGATGATGTTGTACTGAATGGCCTGCTTGGCGTATTCAAAATCGTCAAAGCCGCTGAGAAAGGCAATGTGCATGGCGGGGCGGATTTCCCGCACCTGTCGGGCCAGTTCAATGCCGGAGATAAATGGCATCCGAATATCCGTCAGCAGAAGATCCGGCTCCAGCTGTTCCACCAGTTCCAGCGCATCCAATCCGTTGCTGGCACTGCCAACCAAACGAAATCCGAGGTCCTCCCATGGAATCATCTGGCAGACGGCTTCTCGCAGTTCATCCTCGTCATCCGCCACAACGATGGTGTACAGGGTTTTCTCCGTCATGGGTATCCCTCCGCTTTCGTGTTTTTTACCGTTTTTTCGCAAATGCTGTTTTTAAAACTTTATCATATTTTAATGAAAAAACCAACACCCATTCCGAGGGTTTGGCCAATTCACCTGTTCGGAAAAACAGGGTCAACGTGCTGCCTGCAAAATTCTAAATTGGAAAAACCGTAGTGCCGGTTGGTTCAAAGACTTTTATGCATTGCTCCACAGGCAGGTGTTTTTGTAAAATTGATGGGGAATACATTTTTTAGAAAACGCTTTAATTATTTGTCAATTTAGCGAATTACCGCAGAATATTTTATGGAAATTTTACAAAAAAGCCTTATTATTTAATGGCTTTGGTCGAAGAAATAAATACAATCTGGCGCGGGGAGATCAGCGTCACTCAACAGGAATCAAACCGCTCCAAAAACGAGAGGAGATTTGGTGGGATGAAGAGTATTGCGGCAAAAATTATCGCCTGTATCGGCGGAATTGTCTTGGCGGCAATGGCGATCGTGTGCATCGTGACATCAACGATGGCGTCGAGGAATATGTACGCCAGCGAAGACAAGATCGTGCAGCTATCCAATGAAACCAGCGTATCCTGCGTGACAAATTATCTCCAGCGCTATGTGTCCACCATCCAGCAGATGGCTCTTGACCAGAACGTGGTCAACCTACTGCAATCCGGAGAAACCATGGCAAACAGGGAGGCGTCTCCCTATTACCGGGATGTATACGCCATGCTTGCTAATTTGACCCAAAGCGATTCGCAGAACATCATGTCGGCCTACATTGCCAGTGCCAATTCCGATCTGGCGTTTGACGGCGCAGACTGGATGCCTGAGGATTTCAATCTGAAAAGCCGCGGCTATTGGTTTTCAGATCAGGTGGATATTGATAACGGCTATCTCATTACGGAGCCGTACATGGATTCTCACACCGGAAATATCGTGACCACGGTTTCCGCGCCGGTATACGGCGCCGCCGGAAAAATCATCGGCGTTACAGCCATTGACATCCAGATCACTACGATCTGCGACATGGTGGTCAACACCGATACTTCGTTTGAAACCGGCTCCCAGATGCTGCTTTCCAGAGAGGGCGCAATTCTGGCGCATCAGAATCAGGCGCTTTTGATGCAGGGAATGGATGCCGCGGGATATTCTCAGGAGTTGCTGGATGCGCTTTCCAATCCCGACGGCGCAGTGGTTGAATACAGCGACAACGGCCAGCAGGCGTATGCCGCGATCGGACAGGAGCCGATGAGCAAATTTCTCATTGTCACCTCCGTTCCTCAAAAGGAATATCAGGCGGCGGCGCTGCAGCTGGTTCTGGTGAATGTGATTACCTATTTGATCGCCATTGCCATTATTATCTTCATGATTTTGGTGGTTGCCAAAAGCATTTCGAAACCGCTCAAGCGCTTAACCGCCATTACAGATGCGCTGGCGGCGGGAAAGCTGGACGTGTCCATTGATGTGCGGTCAAGAGACGAAGTGGGCAGGCTGGCAGGGTCCATGAAATCGCTGGTTGCCCGGCTTCAGGAGTATATTGCCTATATCAACGAAACGTCGGCTCTTCTCGATCAGATCGGCCACGGAGATCTGGACCTGAAGTTCCAACAATCCTATGATGGAGATTTTGCCGCCATCAAAACCGCGCTGGCAGGAATGTCCTCCATGCTGAATCAAATGCTGACGGAGCTGTATAATGTTTCCGATCAGGTTTCCTCGAACGCCGATCAAGTATCCAGCGGTGCGCAGGCGCTGTCGCAGGGCGCAACCGAGCAGGCGTCCTCTGTTGAGGAGCTCTCCGCAACAATTGCTGAAATTTCCTCGCACATCAAGCAAAACGCCGAGAATGCAAGAAAAGCGAATGGCATGTCTGATGAGGCGGGCGCAGGTGTGATGGAAAGCAATCAAAAAATGCAGGAAATGATTGCTGCAATGAGCAACATTTCTGATAAGTCCAATGAAATCGGTAAAATTATCAAGACCATTGACGATATCGCGTTCCAGACCAATATCCTTGCACTCAACGCAGCGGTAGAGGCTGCTCGTGCGGGTGAGGCCGGTAAGGGCTTTGCAGTCGTCGCCGATGAGGTTCGCAATCTTGCGGGCAAATCTGCAGAGGCTGCGAAAAGTACAACCGTGCTCATTGAAGACACCATTCTTGCAGTTGAAAAAGGTACGGAAATTGCAGATGAAACAGCCAAATCGCTTGCAGCGGTTGTTGAAAAGGCGAATGAGGTCAGAGATGATATCCAAAAAATTGCGGATGCCTCCAACGAGCAGGCAAATGCAATTGCGCAGGTGACAACGGGCGTTGACCAGATTTCCGGCGTGGTTCAGACCAACTCGGCCACAGCGGAAGAGAGCGCCGCCGCAAGTGAGGAACTCAGCGGACAGGCACAGATGCTCAAAGACTTGGTTGGGAAGTTCAACCTGAGAAAGGACGACAGCCTTGAGGAACAAGGCGGTTCCACTGCGGAAGTCGCGGAACAGCGCGTCGTGGCGGCAAGCGCCAGCTGCGGCGGTAAATACTGAACAAGATCCTAAACCAAAAGTGCGTTGGACGTTCAAGCGGCTGACTGAGTGATTTGCGAAGATTTGGAGCCGCATTGTGGTGAAATGGCGAAAAAAACGGGCAGTAGCAAACGCTACTGCCCGTTTTTTGTGCAGCAAGATAATTTAACGGAAAGGAAGGGGAGGAATTGTGCTGTGCACAACAGGGCCGTTTCGCTTGTGTTTCCCCTCACGCCCGTCTATAATTGGTAACAGAAGGGAACAAGTTGCATCCGCAGTCCCCCGTGAAAGCGCCCAAAATATAATAAAAGGTTAGGAGATGCTGTTATGTCACGCACACCACCGTTGTCCTCTGCGTTCAACGATACCCACAGCCGCGGTCAGAAGCTCTCTCCTCAGTCCGGCATGTGCTCCTTCTGCACGGCGGATTGCATCGGCACCTGCGAGATTGGGCTGTCCGCCGTGCTTGGCGCGCAGTCCGTATATCCGACAAACACGGGAAACAACCAGATCGCCTCGGAAAAGGACTATCCGCTGGATTATTCACTCTTCAATATCAATGGCAGAGTTTTTGGCGCGCAGGGCGCTGCGCCGGACGGCGATCAAGCGACGATCTTCCGCGTAAATCTGGAAAGAACCTTTGGAATGCTGCATCCCGTCAAGCTTGCGCTGCCGGTGATTCTGCCGGCTGTGGTCAAAATGAATTGGCGGGACTATTACGCCGGAGCGGCGATGGCCGGCGTGTGCTGTGTCATTGGTGAGGGAGCGCCCGGGAAAGACTCTGCCTTACAGCTCACGGACGGCAAAATCACCTTGTTCCCCCTGCTGGGGGAGATGCTGGATTCCTTCCGCCGCTATGACCGGGGATACGGACAGATCGTCTTGCAGTGCAACTGCGAGGATGACGCCATGGGCCTGCCCGAATACGCAATTCAGGAGTTTGGAGCCAAGGCCATTGAATTTAAGTTCGGGCAAGCCGCCAAGGGAACGCAGCCCGTCAATTTCGTGAAGGATCTAGAAACCGCGCTGGCCAAGCAGGCGGGCGGTGCGCTGGTCCATCCAGATCCCTCCGACCCCGCCGTGCAGAAGGCCTATGAAAAGCAGACCTGCCCCAACTTCTATGCTTATGGCAGGCTTCCCATGTGGGACGAGACGAATCTTGTCCCACGAGTTCACCAGCTGCGGGAGATGGGCCTTGAAAATGTCTATTTTAAGATGGCAGGCTACGATCCGCGGGATCTGGAGCACGTTCTGCGCATTGCGGCGCAGGCACAGGTCGATATGGTCACCTTTGACGGCGCAGGCGGCGGCTCTGGATACAGTCCCTGTAAAATGATGAACGAGTGGTGTCAGCCCACTGTGTGTATGGAGACAATTTTGCTTAAAATTTGCCAGAAGCTGCACGATGAGGGCCTGATGCTGCCTGCCATCACCATTACCGGCGGATTTGCCACGGAAGATCAGGTGTATAAGGCTCTGGCGCTGGGAGATGGACGGGTGACCGCCATCGGTATGTGCCGCGCCAGTATGGCTGCGGCAAACAGCGGTGCCAAGATCGGCGAGTTAATTGCCTCCGGCCAGCTTCCGCCTGCGCTGGGTGCGCGTGGGAACACGGTGCAGGATGTTTTTCAGGATCTCCCGGACTTGCGGGCGCTGTATGGTGTGCAGGCCAACGAATTCTCGCCCGGCGCCATTGGCGTGTTCTCCTTTTTAAATCGGATCGCATTCGGCTTGCGCCATTTTTGTGCGCTCAATCGCAAGTTTGATATTTCCCTTGCCGGCAAAGAGGATTTGATTCCCCTGACTCAAGACGCACGGGCCTTATTGAATGGCAGCTGCCCGTAATATCCGCGCCGTTGGAGAGCAACCGCCCGATCGGTGAACTGCTCCGTAAAGAAATAAAGAGCAGATTTCGGACAACATTCCGGTTCAGGTAAAAACAATCCGCCATCCACTGCCCAGCAGTGGATGGCGGATTGCTAATATTATTCCCACTCGATGGTGGCGGGGGGTTTAGAGGTAATGTCGTAAACGATGCGGTTGATGTGGGGGACCTCGTTGACGATGCGAACGCTGACGCGATCCAGCACATCATAGGGAATACGGGTCCAGTCGGCAGTCATAAAGTCCGTCGTCGTCACGCTGCGCAGAGCCAGCGTATAGTCATACGTCCGCCCGTCGCCCATCACGCCCACGGAGCGCATGTTGGTCAGCACCGCAAAATACTGGTTCATACTGCTCTCCAGCTTGGCTTTGGCAACTTCATCCCGGAAAATAAAATCCGCCAGACGCAGAGTATCCAGCTTTTCCTTTGTGATTTCTCCGATGACCCGGATGGCAAGGCCCGGGCCGGGGAAGGGCTGACGCATCACCAGATATTCCGGCAGCCCCAGCTCACGGCCAAGGCTGCGAACCTCGTCCTTAAACAGCATCCGCAAAGGCTCGATAATTTCCTTGAAATCCACGTAGTCGGGAAGGCCCCCCACATTGTGGTGGCTCTTGATGGTGGCGGAGGCGCCGAGACCCGATTCAATTACGTCCGGATAAATAGTACCCTGCACCAGATAATCCACCCGGCCGATCTTCTTGGCTTCCGCCTCAAAGACGCGGATGAACTCCTCGCCGATAATCTTGCGCTTGCGCTCCGGGTCCGTTACGCCCGCCAGCTTTCCGAGGAACAAATCCTCGGCGTTGGCGCGGACGAAGTTAATGTCCCACTTCTTGAAGGCTTCCTCCACCTCGTCGCCCTCGTTCAGGCGCATCAGGCCGTGGTCCACGAACACGCAGGTCAACTGACTGCCAACGGCCTCGGCCACCAGTGCCGCCGCCACGGAGGAATCCACGCCGCCGGACAGAGCCAGCAGAACCTTGCCGTCGCCAACCTTTTCGCGAATCTCGCGAATGGCGGTGTCCTTATAATCACCCATGGTCCAGTCGCCCTTGGCGCCGCAGACCTCATAGAGGAAGTTGTGAATCATATCAGACCCGTGCTGGGTGTGATTCACCTCGGGGTGGAACTGAACGCCGTAAAAACCCCGCTTTTCGTCGCAGATGGCAACCGTGGGGCAGGCGTCGGAATGGGCGGCCAGAGAGAAGCCCTCGGGCACCTTTTCCATATAGTCGCCGTGGCTCATCCAAGTGACGCCCTCCTGCGGAAGGCCCTTGAAGAGCTTGCAGTCCGTGTTGAAATAGGTTTCGGTCTTGCCGTATTCCCGGGTGGTGTCCTCCGTCCCGGCGGTGACCTTGCCGCCCAGATGGTGGGCCAGCAGCTGGCAGCCGTAGCAAATGCCAAGAACCGGAATCCCCAGTTCAAAAATGGCGGGGTCTACCTGCGGAGAGGCGGGATCATACACGCTGTTTGGCCCACCGGTAAAGATAATGCCGATGGGCGCTTCCGCCTTCAGCTTGTCCAGCGCGGTGGTATAGGGCTTAACTTCGCAGTACACATTGCACTCGCGGACGCGGCGGGCGATGAGCTGATTGTACTGTCCGCCAAAGTCCAGTACGATGACTTTTTGCATATTAGTCGTCCTCCCGGAAAACAATATTGCCCGGCTCGGCGGATTCGATAATGGCCAGAGACTTCAGATTCATGCCCGCGGCGCGAAGCCGGTCGCCGCCGCCCTGAAAGCCCTTTTCCACGGCGCAGCCGATACCGACCAAAGAGGCCCCGGCCGCTTTTACAATGTCAATCAGGCCGCGCATGGCCTCGCCGTTGGCCATGAAGTCGTCGACAATGAGAACCTTATCGTCGGCGGAAAGCCATTCCTTGCTGACCAGCAGGGTCACCTTCTTTTTATAGGTGTAAGAGAAAATGTCGCTCTGATAAAGGCCGCCTTCAATGTTGTCGCTCTTGGCCTTCTTGGCAAAGATCATGGGCTTGCGGAAATGCTGGGCGCAGACCGCCGCCAAAGCGATGCCGCTGGCCTCAGCGGTAAGAATCATCGTGACCTGATCCATGTCAAAATGACGGCCAAATTCCTCGGCAATATGATCCATCAGGACGGTGTCGATCCGGTGATTCAAAAAGCCGTCCACCTTGATGATATTGCCGGGCAGAACTTTGCCCTCCTTGACAATGCGGTCCTTCAATTCCTGCATAAACTGTGTCCCCCTCTGTTTATTTCGTTCCCCCAACGAGGGGGACGCGCGTTTTTTTGATCAATTCTATTATTATGGATAGGGCGACATTTTGCAACTGTTTTTACAAACAAAAAGTAGAATTTGTGGCGACAATGCTTGTGAATTTTGTCTTTACATGGAAGATCGGGACGCAATTCGATGCTTTCTGATCTGCCAACGGTGCAGGAGACGGCAAAAGTACAGTTTTTGGGGAACAGAAAACCGCTGCCTGATGCTAGGATACCCCAAAAAGAGGAGAATTGCTTTAATCAGAATACAATTGAAAATTTTATTGCCGCGCTGCTGCAAAAAACCGGCGGACGAAGAGCGTCCGCCGGTTTTTTATAAGCGCTGAAAGTTGGCGCTGGAAGGTTACTTACCCTCAACAGCGTTGGCGGCGGCATTCAGCCAGTCGCCCTGAAAGTCCTCTATGCTGCCTGCGTCGGTGAGTGCGGCCAGCGCCGGGTCGATGGGCATCTGCGCCAGCAGCTTCAAATTGTGCCGCGCGGCGGCCTGAGCGGTCTTGCCCTCGCCGAACAGATAGATCTTTTTGCCGCAGTCCGGGCAGGCCACATAACTCATGTTCTCCACCAGACCCAGAATGGGAACCTCCATCATCTCCGCCATCTTAACCGCCTTTTCTACCACCATGCCAACCAGCTCCTGCGGAGAGGCAACGATGATGATGCCGTCCAGTGGAATGGACTGGAAGACGGAGAGGGACACGTCGCCGGTGCCGGGAGGCATATCCACAAACAGATAGTCCACGTTCCAGATCACGTCGGTCCAAAATTGCTGGACCACGCCGGAGATAACCGGGCCGCGCCAGATCACCGGGTCGGTTTCGTGCTCCAGCAGCAGGTTGGTGGACATGATTTCAATGCCGGTTTTCGTGACGGCGGGGAGGAGGGCCTGCCCGTCGCTCTCAGCGCGTTCATGAATACCGAAAGCCTTGGGGATGGAGGGGCCGGTAATATCAGCGTCCAGAATACCGGCTCGAAAGCCCCGCCGCTGCATCGTCACCGCCAGCTGGCTGGTGACCATGGATTTGCCGACGCCGCCCTTGCCGGAGACAATGCCGTAGACCTTCCCGATGTGGCTGTCGGAATGGGCTTCTTTCAGCAGGGACTGGGGTTCCTGCCGTTCTTGGCAGCTCTCGCCGCAGGTGGAACAATCGTGCGTACACTCGCTCATGTCAAAACTCCTTTTGCTGTATTTATTATAATGTGTCGCGGAAAATTATTGATTTACAACCGGAGAATATCTTATACCCCAGACGGGTTGTTCGTCAACCGTTGAACGGAGACTGCCGGGTCGTTTGCAAAAAAGGCGGCCTCTCGGCTGTGGCAGGTGAAGAGAAGAATCTGGCGCTTTTTTCCCTCCTCCTTTAAGAGCCGGAGGGCGGCTTTGCAGCGCTCGTCGTCAAAATTTGCCAGTGCATCATCCAGCACCAGCGGAGGCGCATCCTGCTCCGGCAGGACCAGTTCGCAGATTGCCAGCCGCGCCGCCAGATACAGCTGATCGCCCGCTCCGGCGGAGAGCAGCTGCGCGTCCCGCCAAACCGTGTCTCCCGCCGGTTCGGCGGAGAGATGAAAGCTGCGATCCAGTACCACGCCGGTGTAGACTCCGTCGGTGAGCGCAGAAAAAATCTGCGCCGTCCGCCGTCCCAGCTCCGGGGAAAAGCGGTTTTGCAGCTCTGTGTTAGCACCCTCCAACGTTTCCATCGCAAGATAGATGGAACGGTACTCCGCTTCCAGTGTCTCGATTTGACCGGAGAGCTGTTCTATCTGTGCCTCCAGCGCAGCCCGACCGCCCAGAGCGGCGATCTGCCCGGAGAGCCGGTCGGCGGCAGACTGCGCGGCGGAAAGCTGGGCTTTCACGTCTACAAGCGCGGCGTTTAAATCCGCTCGGCTCTGCTCCGGCGGGGCGGCGGGGGCGTTCTCAGGGAGATCGCTCTCGGGAAGCTGACGGCGCATTGTCTCGTATCGCAAACGGGCGCTCTCAGCGGCGGACAGGGCTGCGTTCAGTTCCCTGCGCCGGACGGCGCACTCCCGCAGCGCGGCGTCTGCGGCGGCAATGTCAAACGCGGCGGGGGCGAACCGGCGGACTTCCAGCAAAATGCCCTGCTGGTTGGAGGTGAGGGAGGCGTACAGCGCGTCGTAGGTGGCGGCGGCCTTCACCACCGCACTCTGGGACTCGTCCCGGGCTTGACAGAGTGCGGCGTAGGTTTCCACCAGAGCGGTAATTTCCGCTGGGTCGGCGGTGCCATAGCGCTTCAGCAAGACCGCATTCTTGGCTTGTGCCGCACTCTGCGAGCGGAGCTTCCAAAGAATGGGAACGCAGCCCGCACCCAATGCAACGAGAATACCGGGCACAAAGCCCTGAATCGTAAAACTTCGACTCCAGACAAGGGCGATAATGCCCAGCGCAATGCAAAGGACTCCAAAAATCGCCAATAGCACGCTGCCAAACGACAGGGGTGCGCGGACATTGGGCGATGCGGCCGCTTCCCGTCTTGCCTCCTCTACCGATTTTCCGGCGAAGGGGCTGTCGCTGACGGCGGTTTCGGCACGGACGCTGGCCTTCATGGCCGCGTCCTTTTCTGCCATGGCCTTGTCCACGGACTTGCGCACAGTCTCTAGATTCACAATCGCTCCCCGCAGGCGGGCAATTGTCTCGTTTTCCGGAAGACGGGATTCCTCTGCCTGCTGCCGGAGATTGGAGATTGTTCGTTCGGCCTCAATAGAGGCGGTTTCCGCCTCGGTAAGGACCCGACGCTTTTGTGCTGCATTCCAGCCGTCGTGGAGCGCTAAAAGGGAAGAGAGGTCCGCTTCCTGCTGGGCAAGCCGGGTGATTTCCCGGCGCGCCTCCGCCAGTTGACCTTCCGAGCCGGATAGAGTGTCCAGCTGCCGCTGGGCTTCTGCCAGTTCCAGTTCCAACGCGGGAATCTGACCGGTTTTGTTGTGACGGCGGCGGTTCAATTGCTTTTTCAGCGCGTCCGCGGCCTCGGAATAGGAAGTGTCTTCCTCGCCGGTGGTGATCAGGGCGGCAATTCTCTTTTCAAGGCCCGCGTCCTGACTGATGGCAAGGCCCGCTTGGCGGATAAAGGCGCTGCGCTCATAGACCTCCCGACTGACGCCAAGCAGCGTCTCACCGCAGCTTTGTCCGGTAAGCCTGGGAAACTCGTCGCCGGTTCCAGCGTAAACCGCTTTGAAATCACCCAAGGGGGCGGTCTGCCGTTTTGTCTCCCGGAGAAGGGTCAGCTCGTTGTCCCCAATGCGGCAGTCCAGACGGCCGGACATGGCCGCGCCGCTCCAAGGAGCGTATCGGTTTTTATCCGCGATAAAGCCGACCCGATCCCGCTCGCGGCTATTGATGCCGTACAGCATGGAAAGAAGAAAGGCGCACCAAGTGGATTTTCCGGTTTCGTTGGGGGCTTGTAAAATGTTCAGGCCGTCGGATAAATCCAGCGTTTCCTGATTCAGTTTGCCAAATGTGGCGCTCATACGATGAATGCGCAGAGAGATCACCTCTGTTTAATGGATTTTATATTGAGCCTATCATACCATATAAATAAAGAAAAACACAGAGTCATTTTAAAATGCCTGAAAAAGGCGCATATAAGCCGAAATTATGGGCAATATCAAAAAAAGTGAAAAAGATGCAAAAAACCTATTGACAATTGGGGCCAAGGCTGGTATTCTAACAAAGCTGTCGGCGAGAGCTGCGG
>JABNAD010000524.1_pt1 | contig 21478 bp, 22 predicted proteins | sample 7240381 | NCBI WGS metagenome assembly JABNAD01 (sample SAMN11332834, study PRJNA596920) | anaerobic digester metagenome | biome: digested sludge; isolation source: digested sewage sludge-derived enrichment culture grown on H2/CO2 | place: Germany: Goettingen
GTATAACGGTGTAATCAATCTGTACGCCGATGAAAAGGGCTTCCACGCAGAGCTATCCCTGCCGACAGGGGCAGAAAAAAGAATACCTTCACCAGTATAACCGAAGTCTATTACTTACTTTTTTGCTTTTAAACATACTTTACAAACTGCATTTTTTGCAGTAAGATGAGCATATAACCTTGAACTTTGACAAATGAACATCGTATCCCGCAATGCAACGTGAGCATTGGGTAAGCGACGAGCCGAAGGGCGCTGACGGATTTTAATATCCGGCGATATACCTTGCGACTGTTACTGCTGTGCGGTACAGCAGAATTGCAACGACCTCAGTGCGTAATCATGATACTTCTGCCGTGGCGGCAGGTCTGAAAGACGGCAACATGCATCACCCCGATTTGCGAAAGAATCGGGGGCGGCTGTTATGGGATTTGCGTAACCGGCAAATCGGCATTGTGGACTGGAAAACCTTTTTATTACACTTTTATTATTTTATGAATGTCTGATTTTTAAAAAGAAACAGCCGGTTCCAAGGGGATGTTATGTTCATTTGTAGAATAGAATTGTGACCGAATAGCTCTGTGTGATTTTTCGCACAGAGCTATTTTTACGTCCATTTGAGAGTAAGAGTGCAAAACTGCCTATATAGGTAATTTTGCACTTTTACTCTCTTTTCTTTTTGCGAAGAGCGTCAGACAATGGGGACGGATTCACACCCGAAGGGCGTGGCAAGCGTCCTATCTGTCGGACATTCGTCCTCGCCCCTTGCGGTGCGCAGATAGGTTTCCTGCTCCGCAGAGGTAAAAAACGCAAATGCTTTTGTACCCTTGGAACTCCATTCAGAAAGGAGTGCTTCCATGAACAGAACCCACAAAATTTCATTTCGGGTATCAGACTATGAACATAAGCTCGTTCAGTCCAAGGTCAAAAAGTCAGGTATCCGAATGTCAGATTTCTGCCGTTATGCAGTGCTAGGAAAGGAAGTCCGCACCGTCAAGGGACTGGATAGATGTAGTTATGAGCTGAATAAAATCGGCAACAACCTAAATCAACTTACTGTACTTTGCCACCAGCGGTCGGTGCAGAATCCGAATCTTGAAGAAATGCAGGCACAGCTTTTCGCTGTGCTAGAACGCATTTATACCGTCTTGGGAGGTGATGACGATGGCGATTGTCAAGCCGATTAAGGTACGTGTCGGCAACCTTGCAGGACTGCGGGCGGTGCTGGACTATATCAAAGACGACCACAAGACCCAATACGGGGCATTGGTCTACTGTAAGGACTTGCTAAAGGGCAAGGAGTACCAGCAAATGATTATTACCAAACGTGCCTTTCATAAGGACACAGGACGGCAATATGCACACTTCGTCCAAAGCTTTGACCCAAGAGATAACGTAACTCCCGAACTGGCTTACAAAATCGGTCAGGAATTTATTCGGCGGTATGAGCATTTTCACAGCGTTCAGGTGGTAATGGCGGTACATACCAACGAGCCACATATGCACGTTCATTATATCATCAATTCCGTCAGCCATGAGAACGGCTCGAAATGGCAGTCCAGCCCAGAGGACTTAAAACGAATGCGCTCCCTTTCTGATGAACTCTGTCTGGAACATGGCTTGTCCGTTATTGAGCATGGAAAAAAGGGATACCGTTCCTACGGTGAGTACACCCAAACTGCAAGCTGGAAACAGCAGCTTGCACAGGATATTGCAAATAGCCTTACCCTTAGCCACAGCCGTGCGGATTTCATACACCGTATGGCAAATATCGGGATAGATGCTGATGTTGGTCAGAAAAGCATTCTCTTTACCATTCCTTCTGGTGTATATGGCTTGCAATCTGAACGTAAATGTTCCAACTGGAAATTGATGTGTTATGGAGATTTTACTACTGAAAATATGCGCAACACATGGAACTGCAATGCTGGGCTGGCAAGAATCGGGGGCAGTGATATGCAACTTTTACAGGAGGTTTTATTGGAGTTGGGTCAGCTACATTGTCCGGATACCCCAGACCGCTATCAGGATATGTATTTTCGAGATATTCCTTTTGACGGTATGACGAAACAGGAAATCGAGATTGCCCTCTCCCGTAAGGCACTGGATTCCATGCTGGAGAAAGCACGGCAGGCACATGAAAAGGCACAGGCAGAAAGCCAGCAGGCGGGATTGCTTCTGGCTACCATAACGGATACCCTTGCCGAGGTGCTGCGCTGGCAGGGGGAACATTGGCAGAATACGCCGTATCACCATGATTACACCGAATATGGGGAGGAAAATGAATATGAACTGTAACCAAATCAAGCTGTTTTTTCAAAGACTGCGCCGTTTGTTTGAGAGTAAAAAAGGCACATGGGAACGAGAAGAGCCGGGAAAGCGTCCGGCTCTTTGCTATGTCATTGGCGGTGTCAAATACCTTGTAAATGCTTATTTCAAAGAAGAGTCCTCACTATCTGCGGAGGATAAAATCACCCGCCTGATTGAACGTGACATAGAGGCTAACCAAAACAAAGAATAAAATGTCTGGACGCGCAGAACGATTCTGAGTAAAATAGATTCATACAATTTATTCGGAATCGTTTTGGCTGTACAGAGGAAAGGAGTATTTGATGTTACAGTCAAACGAAAAAATTACGGCACTCTACTGCCGTTTAAGCCAAGAGGACGAGCTTGCAGGAGAATCCGGCAGTATCCAGCACCAAAAGCAGATACTGGCTGAATATGCCGAGAAAAACGGCTTTCCCAACCCCAGAATATGGGCAGATGATGGCTTTTCCGGTGTGACCTTTGACCGCCCCGCCTATAATGAAATGATGGCAGAGGTCGAAGCTGGGAACGTATCCACCATCATCGTAAAAGATTATTGTGCGATAATAGGACTAAATCAGAAAGACCTTGAAAATCAAGGCATTCTGGCTTAGTCCCTTCTTTTTTTGACCGAAAACAAAGGACTTTCACAATAATCAAGCAAGCCGGAGGGTGCTGCTGCACACTTCCGGCAGAAGGAGGATATAGTGGGTGCTATCAAAGTCTTCTTGAAGGAGGTTGTGCTTCCAATCGCGCTTGCGTTCTGCCTCGCGTCATTTCTCAAGCCGATCTATATGCCTGACGGCGTATGTGACTACTTCCTTATGTGGATCTGCGTCGGCTTGCCATTCGGCATCCGGAGGATGTGCCTCTGGCTCGTTCCCAGCGGTTACGGTATCTCCGGCTCAGTCGGCATCTTCGCATTGAACTTAATCATAGGCGGTCTCATCGGAGGACTCGCCTTCTTCATCGGGCTGCTGCTCGGTATCATTCATACCATCCGAGAAATCATCTGAACTACATCGTAAACGAAGAGGGTTTGTTTCTTCTCCAATTTGGAGTAAGAAGCAAACCCTCTTTTTTTGTTGCCCAAAAGCCGGAATATTTGCTGGCGATGCGGCGAAGGAAAGGAGTTTTTAAGCATGAAACGCATGACAGCCGGTGATCTGCAAGCACTCGAATTGCTGATGCAGACCACACCCGGCTTTGAGCATTTTGACAGCGGCGCGGATGGCATTCTCCCTGAGTGCCGAAGCTGTCGATTTCATCGTCCCTTCTGGAAATATCAGTCCTGCGTGTTTGCAGAGTGTCCCTACTGCTGCAAACCCGTTTCTACTCTCAAAAATCAAAATGGCACATCTGCTGCCGGAAAGGAAGTCAGTCATGAATAACAAAATCGAAGTCTTCAAGAATGAACAGTTCGGTGAGGTGCGAACGATCCTCGAAGGGGAAACACTCCTGTTCTGCGGTTCAGATATTGCGAAAGCGCTTGGATATGCCCGACCCGGAAAGGCAATTATTGATCACTGCAAGGGTGTCCTAAAACGGGACACCCTTACAAGCGGTGGTATGCAGTCCCTTTCCTATATACCGGAGGGCGATGTTTACCGACTGATTGTTCACAGCAAACTCCCTGCTGCTGAGAAGTTTGAACACTGGCTGTTCGATGAAGTTGTCCCCACCATCCGCAAGACCGGCGGCTACATGACGGACTCCCTTCTGGAACGCATTCAGAAGGAACCGGCGGTCATCATGGAGTTCGCTCAGGCGTTGATTCGAGAAAAGAATCGCGTAAAGGCTCTTGAGGTTGAGCTGAACACTGCAAAGCCCAAAGCCGATTACTACGATGCCTTTATCAATCCGGATGACTGTACCAATATTAGAACAACGGCGAAGGAACTGAAAATCCCGGAGCGCAAGTTCGTCCAGTTCCTTCTTAGAGAAAAGTACCTATTCCGCTCTCCCTCCGGTCAGCTTCTTCCCTACAACAAGGACAGCAATGCCGGACTGTTCATCGTCCGCGATTTTGTGACGTACTGCTACACCGGTTCTCAGACCTACTTCACGCCGAAGGGCAAGGATGTCATCCGAATGAAGTTCCAGAAAAAGTGCGGCGAAGAGATGCTTCCCAAGATGGCAAGGTGATTTTATGGCAGTTTTCAGAGTCCCCAAGATCGAGAACTTCACGATGATGAGCAATCACCATCTTCGCAACAAGAAACTCTCCCTCAAGGCTGTTGGGCTGATGTCGAAAATCCTCAGCCTTCCGGATGAATGGGACTACTCCCTCAAGGGGCTTGCCAAGCTCAACGCGGACGGCATCGACGGCGTTCGCTCTGCTGTGCAGGAATTGGAAGATGCCGGTTATATCATCAGGCGTCAGCGTAGGGACAAAAACGGCAGAATGGCGCAAAGCGAGTATCTTGTCTTTGAAATACCGGAGTTGTCAAAACCGGCGTTGGATTCACCATCATCGGAAAAGCCGATACCGGTAAAACCGGCAACGGATGACCCGACATCGGGAAACCCAATGCAAATAAATACAAACCAAGTAATTACACACCAAGAAAATACTCACTTGAACAATACTCCATCTATCAATCACTCAGGCACAGGACGCAGAAATGATGGGACTGATTGGATGGATGAGCGAGAGCGATATAGAGAAATCATCGAAGAGAACATCGAATACGAGATTATGAAAGACCGCCCTGACGGAGACCGCCTCGGTGAAATTGTCGAGATCATGCTGGATGCCGTTTGCTCAACTGCTCCTACCATCCGCATCAATGGCGAAGATATGCCGCAGCAAGTGGTCAAGTCCCGCTTTCTCAAGCTGGACAGCAGCCACATCGAGTATGTTTTCCACGCAATGAAGGAATGTCCGTCCAACATTCGGAACATCAGGGCATATCTCCTGACCACACTCTATAACGCTCCGGCAACGATGGACAATTTCTACTCCGCAAAGGTCAATCATGATTTCAACGGCTGGTAAACAGCAAGCGAAACGCTGGCGGCTATTTTTATGCCTGAAAGGAGGGCTTTACATGGTCATATTCATTCATCTGCCGGGTGTGCCGCCTTAGCTGAGGCAACATCACTTTAATCATTCCAAGGAAAGGAGGTATCACTGCAATGCAGGATGAAGTCAACACCAAAGTTGTTGCAATTATGATCAAGGGCGGAAAAATCTCAGCCGAGGTGCTGAAAAAGGCACTGGACAAGTTCGTGCAGGAGATCGAGAAGGCGCAGAAGCAGATGCAGCAGCCCAAAACCTATCGCGGCAAGCAGTCCATAAAGCATCTGATGAGCCAGAACGCCGCCATCTCCAACATCGAAGTGACGGATGGCAATATCAAATCCTTTGAGCGGACTGCCAGCAAATACGGTCTGGACTTTGCGCTCAAGAAGGACGTTTCCGTTGAGCCGCCCAGCTATCTTGTCTTCTTCAAGGGACGGGACGTTGATGTCATGACCGCCGCCTTCAAGGAGTTCTCCGCCAAGACGGTCAAGCAGAAGGAACAGCCGTCCATCCGGCACAAGCTGGATCAGGAGAAAGCCCAGAGCAAGGCGCAGCATAAGGAGAAGGTCAAGGTCAAGACCAAGGATCGGGGTGTGGAGCTGTGAACAAACCCGATGTGAAGAAGCTCGTTCTTCTGAACCTACCGTATGTCTTCGCCTTCTACTTTGCGGATAAGATCGCCGCCGTGTTTCGTCTCGCTCCCGGCACGGAGTTCATCGACAAGCTGACAAACGGCTTTGCCGTGTTCGGCACTGCCTTCGCAAATCCGCTGCCCAGCTTTCATCCCGTTGATCTGCTCATCGGTGTGATTGCCGGTGCGCTGCTCAAGCTGGCGGTCTACGTCAAGGGCAAAAACCGCAAGAAGTTCCGGCAGGGCGAAGAATACGGCTCTGCCCGCTGGGGCAAGCCGGAGGACATCAAGCCGTACATGGACCCGGAGTTCTCGAACAACGTCATCCTGACGCAGACGGAATACCTGACGATGAACAGCCGCCCGAAGCAGCCGAAATACGCCCGCAATAAAAATATCCTTGTCATCGGCGGTTCCGGCTCAGGTAAGACACGCTTTTTCGTGAAGCCGAACCTGATGCAGATGCACAGCAGCTATGTTGTGACCGATCCGAAGGGAACGGTGCTGGTGGAATGCGGAAAAATGCTCGAAAAGGGCGGCTACGTCATCAAGTCGCTGAACACCATCAATTTCCGGAAATCTATGCACTACAACCCTTTCAGCTACATCCGCAGCGAGAAGGACATCCTCAAGCTGGTCAATACGATCATCGTCAACACGAAGGGAGACGGCGATAAGTCCGGCGAAGATTTTTGGGTCAAGGCGGAAAAGCTCTACTACACAGCCCTCATCGGCTACATCTGGTACGAGGCACCGGAACAGGAGAAAAACTTTACCACGCTCCTTGAGATGATCAATGCCTCGGAAGCCAGAGAGGACGATGAGACCTTCAAGAACCCCGTGGATGTCATGTTCGATGAGCTGGAAGCCCGCGATCCTGACCACTTTGCGGTCAAGCAATACCGCAAATACAAGCTGGCGGCGGGCAAAACCGCGAAGTCGATCCTGATTTCCTGCGGTGCAAGGCTTGCGCCCTTCGACATCGCAGAGCTGCGGGAGCTGATGAGCTACGATGAGATGGAGCTGGACACCATCGGAGACCGGAAAACGGCGCTGTTCGTCATCATTTCCGATACCGATGACACCTTCAATTTCGTCGTGGCAATCATGTATTCCCAGCTCTTCAACCTTCTCTGCGACAAGGCGGATGACGTTTACAACGGTCGGCTCCCCGTCCATGTGCGGTGTCTGCTCGATGAGTTTGCGAACATCGGTCAAATCCCGAAGTTTGATAAGCTCATCGCCACCATCCGAAGCCGGGAAATCTCGGCGTCAATCATCTTGCAGTCCCAGTCTCAGCTCAAAACCATCTACAAGGATGCGGCTGACACCATCACGGGCAACTGTGACTGCACACTTTTCCTCGGCGGCAAGGAGAAATCCACGCTCAAGGAAATCAGCGAGGTGCTGGGCAAGGAGACAATCGACCTTTACAACACCTCGGAAACCCGTTCCAACAACAACTCCTACGGCTTGAATTACCAGAAAACCGGCAAGGAACTGATGTCTCAGGATGAGATCGCCGTCATGGACGGAGCCAAGTGTATTTTGCAGCTTCGAGGCGTGAGACCTTTTCTCAGTAACAAATACGACATTACGAAGCATCCAAAGTACCGGCAGCTCTCCGACTATAACAAGCGGAACGCCTTTGACATCGAGAAGTACCGGCAGCACAAGCTGGTAGTCAAGCCCGATGACACATTCGATCTCTATGATATGGGCGAGGTCGAAGCGGATTAAAGCCCCGTCGCTGCACTGCGCAGTGGGTAAAGCCTAATGGCTCATCCCAAAGCAGAACAGCGACGGGGCTTCTTTTTTTATGCCCATTTTCGGAAATACACAACCAATCTTTTTCAAATCAAGGAGGAAAATCTATGGCTTTCATCAATCAGGCTGTCACGGTTCTTCAGACACTCGTTATCGCGCTCGGTGCGGGTCTTGCGGTGTGGGGAGTGGTCAATCTCATGGAGGGCTACGGCAACGATAACCCCGGTGCCAAGTCTCAGGGCATCAAGCAGCTCATGGCTGGCGGTGGTGTGGTGCTGATCGGAACGACCCTCATCCCTCTGCTCTCCGGTCTGTTCGGTTAATCCGGCAGCCGCGCAGAAGTAACCATCGGGGCGGGTGCGGAAAAGGCACTCGCCCCTCACAATTCACCAACGATTTAAGGAGGAAATTCAAGTATGGCATTTATCAATCAGGCAGTTACGGTTCTCCAGACGCTTGTTATCGCCCTCGGCGCAGGTCTTGCGGTGTGGGGAGTGGTCAATCTCATGGAGGGCTACGGCAACGATAACCCCGGTGCCAAGTCTCAGGGCATCAAGCAGCTCATGGCTGGCGGCGGTGTGGTGCTGATCGGCACGACCCTCATCCCCCTGCTCTCCGGTTTGTTCGGCTAATCCACGGCAAGCCCAGCTTAACCGAAGGGTGGTGAAATATTGGGCAGCATTTTAGAAAAGATCGAACAGGCTCTCAAGGATATGCTGATCGGATGGATCGAGAGCAACCTGACCAATATGTTCACCGATGTCAACGAGAAGGTAGGAACGATTGCCGCCGAGGTCGGGCAAACACCGTCCGGCTGGAACGGCGGCGTGTACCAGATGATCCGGGGACTATCCGAAAACGTGATAGTCCCCATCGCTGGTATCATCATCACCTTCGTTTTGTGCTACGAGCTGATTTCCATGATCACCGAGAAAAATAACCTTCACGACATGGACACATGGATGTTCTTCAAGTGGTTTTTCAAGGCGGCTGTGGCGATCTACCTCGTGACGCACACGTTTGACATCGTGATGGCAGTATTCGACATCGGGCAGAACGTGGTTTCCGGTGCAGCAGGAGTAATCCACGGCAACACCAGCATTGATATTGATTCGACGATTGCGCAGATGCGTACCGGCATGGAGAACATGGGCGTCGGAGAACTGCTCGGACTGTCGATAGAAACGCTTCTGATCAGCCTGTGCCTCAAAATCATGGCAATCCTCATTACGGTCATTCTCTACGGGCGCATGATTGAGATTTACTGCACCGTGAGCATTGCGCCTATTCCCATCGCAACCATGAGCAACCGCGAATGGGGCAGCATCGGCACGAACTATCTGAAAGGCTTGTTCGCTCTGGCATTTCAGGGCTTTCTCATCATGGTCTGCGTCGGCATCTATGCGGTGCTGATCAACGGCATGATTATCGCAGACAACATTCACTCGGCTCTGTTCTCTGTGGCAGCGTATACGGTCATTCTGTGCTTCTCGCTGTTCAAGACCGGAAGCCTCGCAAAATCCATTTTCCATGCGCACTAAGGAGGTCGGCAGCATGAAGAAGTACAGCATCATCTACGCCGATCCCCCTTGGGCGTATCGGACTTACTCCAAGAAGGGTCAGGGACGGTCGGCAGAAAGCCACTACCCGACAATGTGCATTGAAGACATCAAGGCACTTCCTGTCGGTGAGCTTGCCGCTAAGGACTGCGCTCTGTTTCTCTGGATCACGTTCCCATGCCTCTGTGAAGCACTCGAAGTGTTGACGGCATGGGGCTTTTCTTATAAGACCGTGGCTTTTGTATGGGTGAAGCAAAACCGCAGGAACGACGATCTCTTCACCGGCATGGGCTACTGGACAAGGGCGAATGCCGAAATCTGCATCCTTGCCACAAAGGGACATCCGAAGCGAGTTGACGCCGGTGTGCGTCAGGTCATCCTCAGCCACATCGAAGAGCATTCCAAAAAGCCGGATGAAGCGCGGAAGCGCATTGTTCGGCTCATGGGAGACCTTCCCCGCGTGGAGCTTTTTGCCCGTCAGTCTCCCGAAGGCTGGGACGTTTGGGGCAACGAGGTCGAATGCACGGCTCATCTTCCTATGGAGGAAACACCATGCTGCGGCTAAAACCCATCTCTCTTCGAGATGCCAACGAGTACGTTCGGCAGCATCACCGGCATCACAAGCCGGTTGCCGGTCACAAGTTTTCCATCGGCTGTGAAGCAGACGGTGAGTTGGTCGGCGTGATCATCGCCGGGCGTCCCGTCAGCCGGTATCTGGATGACGGCTTCACATTGGAGGTTACAAGGCTATGCACCAACGGAGAGAAGAACGCTTGCAGCTTTCTCTACGGTGCGGCGGCAAGAGCTGCTGCGGCTATGGGCTATAAGCGCATCATCACCTACACACTGGAAAGTGAAAACGGTGCAAGCCTTCGGGCTTCCGGCTGGATCTGTCAAGGCAAAGCGGGTGGGCTTCGCTGGACGGGCAAGCGTCAGCCGAAGGAGGATCAATACCCCGCACAAATGAAGCTGCGCTATGAAAAGCAGCTTAGAAAGGAGGAAACAGTCAATGGCATTTGTTCCGGTCCCGAAGGATCTTAACCGCGTCAAAACGAAGGTCATGTTCAATCTGACCAAGCGGCAGCTTATTTGTTTTTCCATCGCTGCGGCGGTCGGCGTCCCGATTTTCTTTCTGGCGAAGGCACATCTCGACTTGTCTACGGCGGCAATGCTGATGGTGGTTATCATGCTCCCGTTCATCTTCTTCGCGCTTTACGAGAAGGACGGACAGCCCGCCGAAAAGTATCTGTACCACATCGTACAGTCCATGTTTATCCGGGACAAGGTGCGTCCCTATCGCACAAACAATCTCTATGCTGAAATTCAGCAGAAAATCAAAGAACAGGAGGAATTGCAGCTTGAACAACAGCACAGCAAAGGCAAAGCCTAAGATGACGGTCAAAAACGGCGTCATTTACGGCGATGCCCTTTCCGCTCAGGAAAAGAAGCGGATCGTCATGCAGAAGAAAAGGGACAGGAAGGCAAAGAAAGTCCGCAAGTCCGCCCAGCAGACCATTCCCTATGTGGAAATGTGCCGCGACGGTATCTGCAAGGTGAACAGCCGCCTCTACACGAAGTCCATCGCCTTTGAGGACATCAACTACCAGCTTGCGCAGAACGAGGACAAAACTGCCATCTTTGAGAACTGGTGCGACTTTCTGAACTACTTCGACAGCTCGATCTTCGTCCAGCTCTCCTTCATCAATCAGAAGGCAAGCCTCAATGAGTTTCGCAAGCGCATCAACATTCCGGCACAGGAGGACGCCTTCAACGACATCCGCTCCGAGTATTCCGGTATGCTGCAAAACCAGCTCACCAAGGGCAACAACGGGCTGGTCAAGAAGAAGTACATCACCTTCGGCATTGAGGCGGACTCCCTCCGCACGGCAAAGCCGAAGCTCGAACGCATTGAAACCGACATTCTCAATAACTTCAAAACCCTCGGTGTGAGAACCGAGCCGCTGTCCGGCTACGAACGGCTGAAAGTGCTTCATGACGTGTTCAACATGGACACCAATGAGCCGTTCCGCTTTTCCTTTGACATGGTAGCCCGGACGGGACTCAGCACGAAGGACTTCATCGCGCCCACTTCCTTTGACTTCCGTGAAGGCAAGTGCTTCAAGATGGGCAGAACCGTCGGCGCGGTGAGCTTCCTGCAAATCCTCGCGCCGGAACTCAATGACCGCATGCTTGCCGACTTCCTTGAGATGGACAGCAACATCACGGTCAATTTTCATATCCGGACGATTGACCAGGCAAAGGCAATCAAGAACATCAAGATGAAGATCACCGACCTCGACAAGATGAAGATCGAAGAGCAGAAAAAGGCAGTCCGCTCCGGCTACGATATGGACATCATCCCGTCCGATCTTGCCACCTTCGGCGGTGAGGCAAAGCGTCTGTTGCAGGATCTCCAGACCCGCAATGAGAGACTGTTTCTTGTGACCATCCTCATCATGAATACGGCAACCAACCGCCAGAAGCTCGAAAATGCGGTGTTCCAGACCGCCGCCATTGCCCAAAAGTATAACTGTGCGCTCAAGCGTCTTGATTTTCAGCAGGAGGAAGGGCTGATGTCCTCTCTGCCTATCGGCGTCAATCAGGTGGAGATTGAGCGCGGACTGACCACTTCCAGCACAGCGGTTTTCGTGCCGTTCACCACGCAGGAGCTTTTTCAGGGCGGCGAAGCTCTCTACTACGGGCTGAATGCGCTGTCCAACAACATGATTATGGTGGACCGCAAGCAGCTCAAGAACCCCAACGGGCTGATCTTGGGTACGCCCGGTTCCGGTAAGTCCTTCTCCGCCAAGCGCGAAATGACGAACGCCTTCCTCATCACGGAGGATGACATCATCGTCTGCGACCCCGAAGCCGAGTATTTCCCCCTCGTGCAGAAGCTCGGCGGTCAGGTCATCCGCATCTCGCCGGTCAGCACGGATTACATCAATCCGCTGGACATCAACACGAACTACTCCGAAGAGGAAAACCCGCTGACGCTGAAATCCGACTTCATCCTCTCCGTGTGTGAGCTGATTGTCGGCGGCAAGGACGGCTTGCAGCCGGTTGAGAAGACCATCATTGACCGCAGTGTCCGCATGGTCTATCAGGAGTTTCTTGCAGACCCCAAGCCGGAGAAAATGCCGATCCTCGAAGACCTCTACAACATTCTGAGAAATCAGAAGGAGCCGGAGGCACAGCGCATCGCAACTGCCCTTGAAATCTATGTTCACGGCTCTCTGAACGTCTTCAATCACAGAACGAATGTGGATGTCAACAACCGCTTCGTCTGCTATGACATCCGCGAACTCGGCAAGCAGCTCAAAAAGCTCGGTATGCTGATTGTGCAGGATCAGGTGTGGAACAGAGTGACCATCAACCGCGCCCAGCACAAGACAACGCGCTACTACATGGACGAGTTCCACCTTTTGCTGAAAGAGGAACAGACCGCCGCATACAGCGTGGAAATCTGGAAGCGTTTCAGAAAGTGGGGCGGCATCCCGACAGGCATCACCCAGAACGTCAAGGATCTGCTTGCATCCCGTGAGGTGGAGAACATCTTTGAAAACTCGGATTTTGTCTACCTTCTGAATCAGGCATCCGGCGACCGGCAGATTCTCTCGAAGGCGCTGAACATCTCGCCCAGCCAGCAGAACTACATCACCAATTCCAATGCCGGTGAGGGGCTGATCTTCTACGGCTCGACCATCGTTCCCTTCAAGGACGATTTCCCGAAGGACACCCAGCTTTACCGCATCATGACCACCCGCTTAGAAGAAACCGTACAGAACTAAGGAGGATTTTGAATATGAACAACACGATGATTACCATTCCCTACGCGGACGCTATCGAATACGGAGAGAACACCTCCGCGCTGTTTAAGGCTCTGTGGGAGCTGACCGATCTGATCCGACTGGAAAGCGACCTCAAGAAGCATCACCGCGCCTACCTCCATGTGAGGGAGGACATCGACGAAAAGGTCAAGGAGGCGCGTCAGATTATGACCAAGGTATCTGTGGATATGATCGGCTTCTACTTCAAGGTTGATGTTCCCAAGCGCAGCAACAGCGATGAGAATACCCCTTTCGCTGACGCGGCGGATGATGAAACCGTATCTATCCCCAAGGATGAGTATGAGCTGATGATCGACGATCTGCTCACGATGTCCGAAATCATCCAGTGCGTTGCAGATATGCGCACGCAGGACGTGAAGGCAATCCGTGAGTTTGCCAAGTTCGTCCCCGCCTTCGCTGCCTTTGAAAAGAACCGCCTGAGCCTCTATCGTGAGGCGGCGAAGGAAGCCGAGGAAATCTTCGACCGTTGGGCGGACGTGATTGATGATCTCGACGAGGACTTCATGGAAGATGAGGACTACGAGCCGGACGAGTATTACTCCGACTGATATGCGCTCAAATCCGAAGAAAGGAGCTGGTTTTTATAGAGCTTGACATCATTCATACCGGCGATTGCCTTGAAATCCTGAAAGCCCTGCCCGATGACAGCGTTCATTGTTGTGTGACGTCCCCTCCGTATTACGCGCTCCGCGATTACGGCATGAAGGCTCAGATCGGCAGAGAGACAACGCCGAAGGAATATATTTCGCGTCTGACGGAAGTGTTTACCGAAGTCAGGCGCGTTTTGCGTCCGGATGGAACGCTCTGGCTGAACATTTCGGACACCTACGCCGGAAAGGGTAATCAGGGCGATTTTGTTGACCCGAAGAACCCCAACGGCAGAAACGGTCAGGCTGTGGCTCTCAACAACAAGGTTGAGGGCTGCAAAGCGAAGGACATGATCGGCATTCCGTGGATGCTGGCTTTTGCCCTCCGCGATACCGGCTGGTATCTGCGCAATGACATCATCTGGATGAAGGATAACCCCATGCCGGAGAGCGTGAAAGACCGCTGCGCCCGCTGCTATGAGCATATTTTCCTGTTCTCCAAGTCGAAGAAGTATTTCTTTGACTACAAGGCAATCTCCGAACCGATTGCCCCCGCAACGGCAGAACGCCTCAAGCGCGGCATGAAAGGCGGCAACAAGTACGGCAAGCCTGTTCCCGGTCAGCCTCAGCCGCAGTCCATCAACCGCCCGCGTGAGCATGGTGAGATCAAGGACGCAGACATCAATCCGCTCCGCAATAAGCGCGATGTCTGGAAGATCAACACCGTCCCCTTCAAGGGCGGTCACTATGCCGCCTACCCTCCAAAGCTGGTTGAAACCTGTCTTCTCGCCGGTTGTCCAGAAGGCGGCATTGTGCTTGACCCGTTTATGGGAAGCGGCACAACCGGCATGGTTGCCTCACAGATGGGGCGTCATTTCGTGGGCATAGAGCTGAACCCTGAATACACCGAGCTTGCCTACAAGCGGATTGGAGGTGAAATCTGATGTCCAAGGAACCGGAACTCAAAGCCCGCGACAAGGTTGTTCTGCGGATGAAGCGGGAGGGCGCGGTTGAGGAAAACCTGACGGCTGGCACCGAGCAGCGCGTGTCCAAACGTCCGGAAGATGCAGAGCTGGTGAAGCCCGCTGAGACAGCCGAGCCTTCCGAGGCACTTTCACCGGAGGAACAGAAAAAGGTGCAGATGCGCCGTCAGCAGCATCAGTTTCAGGCGGAACACGCTGAGGATAATAACACTCAGCCGCCCTCGGAAACGTCCGTCACAGAAGAGAAAAGGACAGAAAATCCACCCCAGAATGTCCACGAACCGCTGCCCGTGTCAGAGACGCCGTTCAAGCCCCCTACTTTGGAGCAGCATGGTGTTTCTTCTCATACCGGCACGGTGATTGCCGAAACGGTTGTCACGCACAAGCTGCGCAAGACCTCTGCGGTTGAAGCAGTGGATGCAGATGCCATTCTCATTCAAGCAGCGGAAACCGCCTCTGCAAAGCCGGTCTCGGACGATGCCGTCCCGCCCACGAAGCGGATGCAGAAGCTCGAAAGGAAGTCCGAGAAGGCGCATGAGCGTCTGGATGCCGCCCGTGAAAAGCTGCCCACGCACAAGGTTCTCAAGAAAGAGCGTGTCTTTGATGAAGAGACCGGCAAGGGCAAAACACGCCTTCATTTTGAGGATGAGCTGAAAAAGCCCAAAGGCAAAGGCAAGCTGCAATTTGAAGCAGATAAAACCGTCCGCAAGGTCGGTGACACCCTCGTCTCCGGCATTCACGGCAAAATCCATGAGGTCGAGCAGGAAAACTCAGCGGTTGAGGCGGCGCATAAAACGGAGATCGCCGCTGAGACTGCCGCTCGGCATTTCAGCCATCATCGGGAAAGCAGCGTCAACAAGCCTTATGAGAAGGTCTCCAAGCTGGAACACAAGGCTGATGTCGCTGATGCAAAGCTCCAATATGAGAAAAATCAGCAGGAGCATCCTGAGATGAAGAAGCAGAACATGAACAAGCACTATCAGAAGCAGAACATCAAGAAGGAATATGCCGCCGCTCGAAATGCCGGTTCTCAGACCGCCGGGACTGCCACAAAGAATACCGGCAAGAAGCTCGGTGAGAAGGCGTCCGACAAGATCAAGGAGTTCTTTGAGAAGAACAAGAAGGTCTTCATCTGGATCGGCGTCGGAATTGCCCTTCTCGTTTTGCTCGGTGCCGGAATCAGCTCGTGTTCGATGCTCACCTCTACCGGCTCGTCGGTTATCGCTTCCTCTTATCTCAGTGAGGATGACGCGATGCTGGGCGCGGAGGCGCAGTATTGCCGGATGGAGCAAGAGTTGCAACGCTATCTGGATAACTACGAAAGCACCCATGACTATGACAAGTATCACTTTGATCTGGACGATATTGAGCATGACCCCTATGTGCTGATCTCCATTCTCTCGGCTCTCCATGAGGGCGAGTTCACGCTGGATGAGGTGCAGGGTATGCTCCAAATGCTGTTTGAAAAGCAGTACATCCTCACCGAAGAGGTCATCGTCGAAACGAGATACCGCACGGAAACCGACACATGGACGGACGCAGACGGCAACACGCACACGGAAACCTATCGCGTCCCGTATGACTACTACATTTGCAACGTGAAGCTCGAAAACTTCAATCTCTCCCACGTCCCGGTCTACATCATGTCTCAGGAACAGCTCTCCATGTACGCAACGTATATGTCGGTGCTGGGCAACCGCGAGGATCTGTTCGGTGACTCTCCCTATGTGGACAAGTACATCACCAATCCTCCCGCCGACTACGATGTCAACCCGGAATACCTGAACGACGAGAAGTTTGCAACGCTGATTACCGAGGCGGAAAAGTATCTCGGTTATCCGTATGTGTGGGGCGGCTCCAATCCCGACACGTCATTTGACTGCTCCGGCTTTGTCAGCTATGTTCTCACGAACAGCGGACTTGTGAATACCGGACGGCTTGGCGCACAGGGGCTTTACAATGTCTGTACGCCAGTTTCAAAGGCGAATGCACAGCCCGGTGATCTTATCTTTTTCGTCGGGACGTATGACACCCCCGGTGTGTCCCACGTCGGCATCTACGTCGGTGATGGCGTCATGATTCACTGCGGCGATCCCATTCAGTACACATCCATCAACTCTTCCTATTGGCAGCAGCATTTCTACGCCTTTGGAAGACCCGCCTATTAAAAGAAAGGAGTTTTGCATGAATCCCAAGTATCAGAAAGTCCTCTCCGACATTGAGAAGGCTGAAAAGAAGAAGTCCGAAATCGAAGGTCAGCTCAAGGAGCTGTACGACAAGAAGACAGAGCTGGAAAACCTTGAAATCATCAACACCGTGCGCTCTATGGTGATGGACAAGGATCAGATCATGACGTTCCTGTCTTCCATGAAGGGCGGCACCAAGCCCGCTGAAAATACGGAGGTAATCGACAATGCGTAAGAAGTTTCGTTTTTTGACCGTCCTTGCGGTCTGCGTCATGGTTCTATCCTGCTTCTCGGTGACGGCGTTTGCCTACGCCGATGATACCGAGCAGAACCTTCCGGTCACAGAGGCAACCCAGCCGGAACAGCAGCCTGAGACTACTCCCGCGCCGGAAAAGCCGAAGGGTGAGCCGATTGACGATGAGGGCAACGCCTACACCCGCGACTTGCTCTATGACAAGGCAACCAACAAGCAGTTCATCACCATCCAGACGAAGAACGGCAACACCTTCTATATCGTCATTGACTACGATGCACCCATCAATGAGGATGAGGAACAGTATCAGACGTACTTCCTCAACATGGTCGATGAAAGCGATCTGCTTGCGCTGCTGGATGATGATACTGCGGCGGCTCTGACCACCTATAACTGCAAGGAAAAATGCGCTGCCGGTCAAGTCAATACCGACTGCTCAGTCTGCAAGACCAATATGAGCGAATGCACCGGCACAGCCCCCGTTACACCTGAGCCGGACAAGGATGCGGAAACTGATGCCCCCGCCCCTAAACCCGAAAAGAAATCCAACATCGGCATGATCCTCGTCATCTTTGCCCTTGCCGGTGCTGCGGGTGCAGCTTATTACTACATCAAGTTCGTCAAGGGCAGAAAGCCCAAGGACGAGGATCTGGACTTCTTCGACGATGAAGGCTACGAGGAAGAGCCGTACATCAACGAGGATGAAGAGCCGCAGATTGCGGAGGATGCTGAAACGGATGGTGATGAAGATTGATCTTAGTCATTGCTGAAAAGCCCAGTGTTGCCCAGTCCATTGCAAAGGTGCTGGGCGCGACGTCTCGCAAGGACGGCTACATGGAAGGCGGCAATTACATCGTTTCGTGGTGCTTCGGTCATCTGGTGGAGCTGGCAGACGCCAGCTCCTACGATGAGCGGTATGCCAAGTGGCGGTATGACGATCTGCCCATTGTTCCGGAAAGCTGGATGTTTGAGGTCACGAAGGACAAAGCACAGCAGTTCAAGGTGCTGTCCTCTCTCATGAAGGACAAGCGCGTCACCGAGCTTGTCTGCGCAACCGATGCAGGGCGTGAGGGTGAGCTGATCTTCCGGCTGGTCTACGACAAAGCCGGATGCACCAAGCCCTTCAAGCGTCTGTGGATCAGCTCATTGGAGGACTCCGCCATCCGCGAAGGCTTCAACCATCTCCGGGACGGCAAGGAATATGACCGCCTCTATGAAGCGGCACTCAGCCGCTCGAAGGCGGACTGGATTGTCGGCATCAACGGCACCCGCCTTTTCACCACGCTCTATCACAAGAAGCTGGTGGTCGGGCGTGTCCAGACGCCGACCCTTGCAATGCTGGTGGAGCGTGACGGGAAAATCTCCACGTTCCATAAGGAGAAGTATTTCAACGTCCACGTCGGCAAGGGCGATCTGACCGCCGATCTGGAAAAGGTCAAAACCGAAGAGGAAGCAAAAAGAATTGCGGCGGCTTGCGAGAAAAAGCAAGCCGTCGTTTCTTCTCTCAAGCGGGAGACGAAAACCGTCAATCCTCCGAAGCTCTATGATCTGACCACTTTGCAGCGTGAGGCAAACCGATACTACGGCTTCACTGCCCAGCAGACGCTCGATCTCGTTCAGACACTTTACGAAAAGAAGCTCCTGACCTATCCGCGCACGGACAGTCAGTTCATCACGGATGATATGGAGGACACTGCCCGTCAGGTCATTTCCATCGTCTGCCGCCAGCTTCCGCTTTTTTCCGGCGTTTCAATCACTCCGGACATTGCCCGCGTAACCGACAACAGCAAGGTCACAGATCACCATGCCATTCTCCCGACCGTCCAGCTTGAAAAGCAGGATGTTTTCGCGCTTCCTCAGTCGGAGCAGAAAATCCTCAATCTTGTCGGAATGCGCCTTCTGTGTGCGACCGGCGAGAAGCACACCTACGCGGAAACGCAGATCACGCTCTCCTGCGAGGGCTACGAGTTCAAAACCAAGGGGAAGACCGTCGTTCAAAACGGATGGAAAGCCATCGAAGAGCTGTTCAAGGCTTCCCTCAAGACGAAGGAAAAGGACGATCCCATGAAGTCCCTGCCCGAAGTCCACGAGGGTGATGTTCTGGATAGTGTGTCCGCCAGCGTTACGGAACACTTCACGACGCCTCCGAAGCTATACACGGAAGACACGCTCCTGTCTGCAATGGAGACTGCCGGGAACGATCAGTTTGACGATGACACCGAGAAGAAAGGTCTCGGAACACCCGCGACCCGTGCCGGTATCATTGAAAAGCTGGTGAAATCCGGCTTTGCAGAGCGCAAAGGCAAATCCCTCATTCCCACAAAGGACGGCTGCAACCTCGTCTGTGTTCTGCCGGAACAGATCACGTCTCCCGCAATGACTGCGGAATGGGAAAACACGCTCATGGAGATTGAGCGCGGCAATGCGGATGCAGACACATTTCTCAGCGGCATTGTCCGGATGACCGGGGATCTCGTGAAAGCCTATCCGTTCCTCTCCGATGCCGAAGCCCAGCGTTTCGGCACGGGGAAAGAGGAAATCGGCAAATGTCCTCGTTGTGGATCTCCGGTCTATGTCGGTAAGGGCAACTTCTACTGCTCGAACAAGGAATGCTCCTTCTGCCTGTGGGAAGACAACAAGTTCTTTTCCAGCAAGAAAAAGAAGCTGACCAAGAAGATTGCAAAGGAGCTGCTGGACAAGGGCTGGTGCCGAGTGACCGGGCTTTACACGCCGAAGAAGCCTCAGCTCTACGATGCGGTGATCCGGCTGGATGACAGCGGCGGCAAATATGTCAGCTTCAAGATGGAGTTCGACCGATGAGCCGCCCAAAGTATATTGCCTCTTGCAGCGGAGGCAAAGACAGCGTAGCGACGCTCCTGCTGGCGGCACAGCACAATGAGCCGCTGGACGAGGCGGTTTTCAGCGAGGTCATGTTCGACAAGGATACAAGCGGCGAAGTCCCGGAACATCGGGACTTCATCTATGACCGGCTCAAGCCCTTCTGCGAAAAGGAGCTGGGCATCAAGTTCACCATTCTTCATGCCGACAAGACCTACGATGACGTGTTCCATCATGTCATCACCCGCGGACCTCATAAGGGCGAAGTTCGCGGTTTCGCGTGGGCTGGAATGTGCGCGGTCAATCGGGACTGCAAAATCCCGCCCGTTCGCAAGTACAATGCCGCGCTCTCGCCGGACACTGTGAGCTATGTCGGCATCGCGGAGGATGAACCCAAACGCCTTGTGCGTCTGGACGGCGTGAAGAAGGTCAGTCTGCTTGCCAAGTACGGCATGACAGAGGCGGACGCCTACAAGCTCTGTCAGGAACACGGGCTGCTTTCCCCAATCTACGCTCACTGCCGAAGAAACGGCTGCTGGTTCTGTCCCAACGCCAGTGACTCGGAGCTGCTGCACATGGTCACAAAGCACCCGGATATGTTTGACCGGCTGATTGAATGGGAGAACGAGGATAACATCTTCCATCGTCGGATGACGCGCAGAGAAACCCCGTCTGAGGTAAAGGCTCGTTTACTGAGCAAATCCCAGACGGGGTTTTCTTCGCCCAAAAGCAAATAAGAAATGGAGGTTTGAGATGGCTGAAAACAAAAATGCACAGCAAGTCCGCGAAATCACGGACAAGCTGGAACAGGGCATCAAGGAGCTTTTTGAATCCGAGCGGTTCAAGGAATACCTCCGCACGATGTCCAAGTTCTACAACTATTCCTTCAACAACACGCTGCTCATTGCGATGCAGAAGCCGGAGGCAACCTATGTTGCCGGTTATACCTCGTGGCAGCGCAACTTTGACCGTCAGGTCATGAAGGGCGAAAAGGGCATCAAGATTCTTGCACCCGCGCCGTACAAGGCGCAGGAAGAGCGTGAGAAGATTGATCCTTTGACGCAGAAGCCGGTGATCGGCGCAGATGGGAAGGCTGTCACGGAAACGGTTGAGGTCCTGCGTCCTGCCTTCAAGGTGGTGAGTGTCTTCGATGTTTCCCAGACGGACGGCAAGGAGCTTCCGGACATTGTTGTCGATGAGCTGAAAGGCACCGTCGAAAACTACGAGGCGTTTTTCGATGCGCTCAGGCAGGAATCCCCCGTCCCAATTTCCTTTGAGGATATTCCGGGCGGCGCAAAGGGATTTTTTTCGCCGGTTGAAAGCCGCATTGCCATTCAGAAAGGCATGAGCGAAATCCAGACGGTCAAAACCGCCATTCACGAGATCGCCCACGCAAAGCTCCACGCCGTCAAGCCGGATGAGAAAACCGCCCTCGAAGACAAGAAGGATCGGCACACCAAGGAGGTTGAGGCAGAAAGCGTAGCCTACACC
>JABNAD010000525.1_pt1 | contig 21478 bp, 19 predicted proteins | sample 7240381 | NCBI WGS metagenome assembly JABNAD01 (sample SAMN11332834, study PRJNA596920) | anaerobic digester metagenome | biome: digested sludge; isolation source: digested sewage sludge-derived enrichment culture grown on H2/CO2 | place: Germany: Goettingen
AACCTTCGTTTGTTTTCCACACCAGTCTTTTTTGAAAGTCAGCCCCTTTCAGGTCTTTGTTTATAACTTCCATCCACTCTTCCGTGGATACCGGAGGAAAATCGGTAAAAAGTTTTTCTTTCTGATTACTCATAATTTACTCATATTTATTATTTTAGGTCTTTTCATGCTAACAAGGAAAGTAAGGGATGATAGAAAAAAATATTGTCTTTGTTCTTACTCTCAATAAGCTTGCAAAATTACTCTTTTTTGCTTAGTTAAAAAAGTGTTTTAGGGATTTGTTTTTGAGAAGTTAACAGCAAAAAAATAGTTTTCTTTCTTTTGCTTATTGTTGTTAGCGAATGTTTTGTAAATTTGGACGAAAAAACGGTTATTCTGAATCCTCGGTCCGGATGAGGTTATGGTTTAACTCGGGTTTTCGCTTTAATTTTAATCGTATGAAATATCTTTTTTCTTTTTACATTTTTATCGTCGGCTGTGCAACCGTTGCCTCTGCACAACAGACAAACATCGTATTTATCGGTAACAGCATCACGCAGGGAGTTATACTGGATAACCCGCACGAAGAAGCGCCTCCCGTGCAGGCTGTACGGTGGCTTGAGCAACGAATCCCGGGAAAAATTGAATTTCGCAATTGTGGTATAAGTGGCTCGACTACAGTGAACTTTCTACCCGCTTCCAACACTTTTTTCACAAGAGTGAAAGCTGCTGCCGACGAGTTATCGAAAGAAGGCGGGACGCTTCTCTTCTCCATTATGCTAGGAACTAACGACAGCGCGTTGCGTGGAAACCTCAAGTCTCGCATGCAGCCGGAACAATATTATACAAACATGAAGGCGATCACGGATGAGCTCCTGAGGTTATATCCTTCCAGCCGGATCGTGCTCAACCGGCCCATATGGTACAGCCCCACCACACACAACAGATCCACTTATCTGCAGGAAGGACTGGAGGTATTGCAGTCTTATTTTCCGGAGTTGAAGAAACTGGCAGCCGATTATGGCTCCATTTTCCCCGGACAGGTAATGCTGGGAGACACAGCCGCATTCGATCATTTCAAGGACAACAAACCGCTCTTTTTCAAAGAAGAAGGTAATTCAGGAACGTTTTACCTTCATCCGAACAAGACAGGTGCGCAAAAACTCGGTGAATTCTGGGGGAAGGCAATCAAACAGGCGGTTCAACCCAAAGAATGGGCAGAATACTCGTTGGGAACTGTAAAAGACACTCCGGCAATGGACAAGGAGGATTCAAGAGGCATGCTTGCTCCTTCTGTGCGCGTATACCTGCCCGATCCCGATAAAGCTACAGGAAGAGCAGTTATTGCCTTACCCGGCGGAGGGTATCAGGGGCTGGCTGTTTTTCACGAAGGGTTCGATTGGGCACCTTTTTTCCTGGAAAGGGGCATTGCTCTTGTCGTACTGAAGTACCGGATGCCGCAAGGCAATCCCTCTGTTCCGTTTATTGATGTTAAGGCAGCTTTCGATCTGGTGAAACAGCATGCTTCGGAATGGCGCATTAATCCGGAGGATATCGGTATAATGGGCTCATCGGCAGGCGGGCACCTGGCTTCAACTTACGCTACGCATACGACCGGCGCCGACCGTCCCGCCTATCAGATACTGCTTTACCCGGTAATAACCATGGATAAAACATTTACACACGCTGGATCGAGAAAAAACCTGATCGGGGAAGATCCTTCGCCAGAACTTACAAGCAAATACTCTAACGATAAACAAGTAACCGGAGAGACGCCTCCGGCGTTTGTTATCTTCGCTGCAGACGATAAGGTTGTCCCTCCGCAAAACGGATTCCGATATGTTGAAGCATTGCAACGGAACAACGTCCCGGTAACATTTTTGTTGTATCCGGCCGGAGGTCACGGTTTCGGATACAGGGAATCCTATTCGTATCATTCTCTTTTTCTTTCCGAACTATCGAAGTGGCTGGAGGGGTTACGTGAATAGACCTTCAAAAGACAGGTAAGCGGAAAATATGTTTAACTTTTGTGTTAATTTTAACAATTAAAATTATGGCTTATTCAACTGCAAGAGCTGTCGAAACCATTGAAGTTAATGGCCACAGCTATCGTTACAGTTCATTGAAGAATCTGCCGGGGGAGGCCATTGAGCACTTACCCTTCAGTATCCGGATTCTTCTGGAAAACGTGTTGAGAAATTACGACGGCTTCAGCATCACCGATGATCATATTCAGACGTTGACCCATTGGTCGCCCAATCCCGTGGACAAAGATATCCCGTTTAAACCGGCACGTATCTTGATGCAGGATTTTACCGGCGTGCCGGCTGTAGTGGATATGGCTTCACTAAGAGCTGAATACGTCCGTCACGGAAAAAACGGACAAAAAATCAATCCGGCTATTCCGGTCGATTTGGTTATCGATCATTCGGTTCAAGTGGATTATTTCGGGACCAATTACTCCTACAGCAAGAACGTGGAGTTGGAATACGAAAGGAACAAGGAGCGTTACGAACTGCTGAAATGGGCACAAAAAGGATTGAAAAACTTTACCGTTGTGCCACCTGGAATGGGTATATGCCATCAGGTAAACCTGGAATACCTGGCTCAGGGAATCACAATACGCGACGGATGGTTGTTTCCCGACACCCTGGTGGGAACCGACTCACACACACCAATGGTAAACGGGATCGGAGTTGTCGGCTGGGGCGTAGGTGGAATTGAAGCGGAAGCTGCCATGCTGGGACAGCCTATTTTCTTCACTTGTCCCGAAGTTATCGGGCTAAAACTTGCCGGCACCATTCCGGCGGGCTGTACGGCCACAGATATGGTACTGTCCATTACAAAAGTGCTGCGTGAAAAAGGTGTGGTGGGAAAATTCGTGGAAGTTTTTGGTGACGGGCTGGACAACCTGACGGTAACCGACCGGGCTACCATTGCCAATATGTCACCCGAATTCGGATGTACGGTAACCTATTTTCCCATTGACAATCGGACGTTGGAATACATGCACGTTACCAACCGTTCACCGGAGCAGATAAAGATTGTGGAGGAATACAGCAAGGAAAACCTGTTGTGGAGAACAGGCAACGAGAAGATCGCTTATTCATCGGTAGTGGAGTTCGACCTATCCACGCTGGAGCCGACCGTCTCCGGGCCAAAACGGCCTCAGGACAAAATTCCGGTAAAAGAGCTGGGATACAAATTTTCCGAGTTGCTTGAAAAAGAACACAACCGGAAGTACCAATCCCCTCTGCAACGTTCGGAGTCAGCATGGTTGGCCGACGGCGGTTCGGGAACAGAGTTCACCTTCGGTAAAACGCCTGTCGAAGGCGCTGCTCCACACGAAATCATTGCGGAATCCCTGCAATCCGTACGCATTAAACACAAGAACAAAGAACTTATCCTCAGCGACGGAAGCATCGTTATTGCGGCCATCACCAGCTGTACCAACACCTCTAATCCTGCCGTGATGATTGGCGCCGGGTTATTGGCCCGTAATGCGGTAGAAAAAGGATTAAGGACCAAGTCGTGGGTAAAAACTTCGCTGGCCCCCGGCTCAAAAGTGGTTACGCAGTACTTGAAACGGGCGGGACTAAATGAATATTTTGATGCGTTGCGTTTCCATACCGTAGGTTATGGATGCACCTCCTGTATCGGTAACTCCGGTCCTTTACCGCCACAAATAGCGGAAGCCGTTGAGAAAGGAGATCTGGTAGTGGCGTCAGTCTTATCGGGGAACCGAAATTTCGAGGCACGGGTCCACCCGCAGGTCAAAATGAATTTCCTGATGTCGCCCATGCTGGTAGTAGCTTATGCATTGGCCGGACGCGTCGATATTAACCTTATGGAGGAACCCCTGGATTATGATCCTAACGGAAATCCTGTCTATCTGGCAGACGTTTGGCCCGGTCGGGAAGAGATTGTGGAAACCATCAACAAATGTGTGAAACAAAACGATTTTCAAGAAGTGTATGATGTTATTTTCGAAGGTTCAAAAGATTGGCAGGAGCTGAAAGTAAATCTCGATGAAAATTTCGAATGGAACAGGCAATCCACCTATATAAAAGAAGCTCCTTTTTTTAAAGACCTCACTGTAGACCCCGACCCGATGATCAATATCCGAAACGCCCGCGTACTTCTCTACCTGGGCGACTCGGTAACCACCGATCACATTTCGCCGGCAGGTTCATTCCGGGAAGAGAGTGCCGCAGGACAGTACCTGAAAGCCCACGGAGTGGGGAAAGCGGATTTTAACTCGTACGGGGCACGGCGCGGAAACCACGAAGTGATGATGCGAGGTACTTTTGCCAACGTGCGTATCAGAAACAGAATCGTTGACCGGGAAGGTGGTTTCAGCCGGTATTTTCCGACCGATGAGGTAAAAACCGTTTACGAAACAGCGATGGCGTATAAACGGGATAAAACGCCCTTAATCATCTTAGCGGGTAAAGAATACGGTTCAGGTTCTTCCCGCGACTGGGCAGCCAAAGGAACTTTCCTGTTGGGTGTAAAAGCCGTCATAGCCGAAAGCTTCGAACGCATTCACCGGAGTAATCTCGTAGGAATGGGGGTAGCACCGCTTGTATTCCTCGCAGGTGAGAATGCGGAAACCCTCGGTCTGGACGGAACCGAAACCTACAACATCACCGGGCTGGCCGACAACCTGATCCCCCATAAATTACTGGAGGTTGAAGCGGTACATCCTGACGGAAAAGTGACCGTATTCGAAGTGGAAGTACGTTTGGATTCCGCTATCGAAATTGAATACTACAGAAACAACGGAATCTTGCAGTACGTGCTGAGGGATTACCTGAAGAACAGTTGATAAAAATGTTGTGGATAAGATTTACCACGCTTTCAACTCAACCAGTAAACCGGCAATTTTCCCCACCACAGCTTCGGCATATCTTTTGCCTTTTTCGGCGGTGGATTTTGCAGGATTACCTATCCCTGTGTCTTCGGAAACCTGTTGCCAGGGTCGTGGTAACCAGCCAACTTTTTGATTGATGGACTCCATCGGTAAGGGAGATGTTTTGCCATTACCGGCTTGTTCCATCTTCACCAAATCGGGACGGTAATGGAGCAGCACCGAGGTTTCCTGCTCCCCACCGTGCTCATCGATCTTCTCTTCAAAGTAGGCACCGGTAGGTACAATGGACCACCAGTCCACGGCGATAACGGTAAAATCGGGATATTTCTTGGCTAAATCGCGAATGTAGGTTTTGAATGTATTGCCGCCGTGTCCGTTTACGATAACCAGCTTTTTTAATCCTTGCCCGTGCAGGGAATCGACTATATCGCACAATATGGCTTTTTGCGTCTCGCTGTTCGTGTGAATGCACAACGGCAAGTCCCATTGTCCGGGGTTTTGTGATCCGAAATAAACCGGCGGCAGAACAGCACACAACACGCCGGATTTCTCATAAGCGAGTAAAGCGCTCTCCAAGGCTATATGATGCGATAAGTAACAATCCGTAAGGTACGGTAAATGATAATTGTGCGGCTCAAAAGCGCCCCAGGGTAATACCACGGCATCGTAGCTGGCTTCTTTTACGTCTTTCCAGTTGGCAGACCTTAAATCAATTGAGTTCATATGTTGAAAAATTAAATGTCAATAACGAATAGCCGTTTTCTTATCTGCTTTTCCAATCAACAGGAAAATAAAAATCATCATTACAATTTCCACAAGAACCACATACGGAAAAATATTCATTCCAAACTTTTCGGTCAGTATGCCGATTGAATAATTTATAATTGTATTTCCGGTGAGCGCAATGAGCATCGCAAAACTGAAAGCAGTCCCGGAAACCTCCTTGAAGATTTCACCTACCAAACCCAGCATGACCGGAAAACCCGGGGCCAGGCCGCTACCGATAAGAAACATTCCCAGCAAGTGCACAAAGTAGGATGCCGTTAGCACCAGACAGATCAACCCGAGCGAAAACAGCAATAACGACAATTGAATCAACCGAAAATGATGCCATTTTTTCAATACGCTTCCCGTAAGAATTCTCATGCAAACCAGTCCTGAGACAGAAACCGATAATGCTATCAATGCCTGATATTGAGGCACGGCAAGTTTATCAATAAAAAACGAAACCGACCAATTGTTGATTATGGCTTCGAAGGCCGACTGAAAAAACAGGTAAAAACAAATGGCCATAAACAGCTTGTTCTTTACAAAAACAGGAATGAGCTTTAACGATATTTTTTCCTTTTGAACGGTCAACGGATAATTGATGAGAAGAAAAATTAAGGCAACAGCCAGGCTGATGCCACTCACCACATCAATAACCAAGGTGTAATGTATCTCATCTATCCGGCTCAGGATCATTGGCATGGAAAATGCACCAATACCGTAAAACAATCCTAGCCAGTTCAAGTTTATGATTTTATTTTTTCCTTCGCTTAAGTCGGAAACCAATGCGCTGGTACCGCCGTTAATGACTCCACCGCCCAATCCGAAAAAGAAAATACCGGCCCTCAACAAGTGAAGGGAACCCACGTGGACTATTCCGAAAAACCCGAGCGATAGAAACAGCGAAGCAACGGAAAGCACCCACCTGTAACCGAACTTGTCTACAACAGGCCCAAACAAAACCGAGCCGGCAAGCATACCAACGGGAAGAACGGAGAATAAACCTCCGGCAGCAATATCAGACATTCCGAAACGGGCCTTCAGCAACGGCAAAATCGAACCGATAATCACCATGGAAATTCCGAAAAGAAAGATGCCCGTAAAGTTGGCTATAAATGCAATTGTTTTATTATTCATATTCCTTTTTGCCTTTGCTAAACAACATGGTCGCCGGGAGAAACATATCCGTTGGAAATAGAGTAAAACGTAAGCCCGGAAACCGTTTTAATACCGGTCTTCGCAATAATATTTTTACGGTGCGAAAGGACTGTGTTCAGGCTTATGTTCAGCTTGTCGGCAATCTCTTTGTTTAAACGTCCCTGAACTATAAGCTTCAGTACCTCTATTTCCCGGTTGGTCAACTGCTTATTCTCCTCTTGCAATTTATGTTCATCGGAAAAGGTATGGTTCAGGTGTTCGATATGTCCGGAATCCAGTTCCTTGAGTTTCGGACGCAACACTTTTTCCAGCAACCGGTTATGAATGTGCAGCTCCTTTTCGAGGGCAGTTATTGAAAAAATAACCGCGTAAGCAAGGTTTTGGTTAAAATTTCCCGAAATATGCCTGATGATAATGTTTTTTAAATCGTGCAACAATTCATTTGGGTAGTCACTGAGCTGCTCAAGGCCTTGCTGCAGATGTTCAGAAAGCTCCGATTTGAACTGATAGAATATTTTATGCAACAGTTTTAGTTCTTCATTTTCGCCACCACTCATCGCGATAAAAGGGGTGAAGTGCTTTTCCAGGTTCGGAACAGACGCCTGCATATAATTTTCGACGGTACGTTTAAGATAATCCACGATAAGTGAGACATCAAACGCATCGAGATCCTTTTCCGGATTATATTCTTCATCCAGGTAAACATTCAGGATGGCCAGAATGAAATCAATGTTCAGGTCATTTTCCAAGCAGATTTTTTCGATCGTTTTCTCTCCCACTCCCAGTTTTATGCCAAACCTGTTCACAACAGGTATAAGTTCACTGTGCTCGGTAAGCAATTCAGATAAGACCGCATTTTTTTTAATGTCTGCCATTTATTTCCGGAAAGATTTTTCAGCAACCGAAGAGAAGCGATCCCGCCTGTATTCTTTGTAGAAATGCCGGACAGCATCTATGGGATGCCAAAACAGCATTCTGGGGCCTGAAAATCGCATTACTTCTTTTATTTTCAATCGCATATCGTTTTTATAGCAATGAACAGTGCAGGATCCGCAGGTAGGTTTTTTTTCACCGAAAGGGCAATTTTCAAGCCGTTTCATTGCATAATTTTTCAGTACGGTACATTCTTCACACAGTCCCGTCACATGTTTATGATTCGCCCTACAATAGATGGCCATCATCTTGTTCACCACTTTTTTTTCACCTTCGTTCATATATCGTTTAAACAGCCAGGCGCGTTCTGTAATCAGCGTTATTGGTATAAGCTTGATTATTGCCTGAGTCCGTTTCTATAAAGAACCGTAAAAGTAACCCTTTTATTTTTTTTCTCAAAATCGGGACAAAATGATTTGATGAAAAGAAGAGTCACTTCTTTTCCGAAGCCGGAGGAAGTTGTACTGTACGCATTTGCCGGAGGATATGCGATTGCCGTTGCCTGATATATGAAGACGGTTTTTTTGAGCTAAATTTCAGCGGATTAGGCAATGTTGCGGCCACCAATGCCGACTGTGAAGCCGAAAGTTTCTCCGCCGTAGTATTGAAATGTTCATGGGCAACCGCTTCCACGCCATAAATCCCGTCACCCACCTCCATACAGTTCAGGTAGACCGTCAAAATACGTTCCTTTGTCCAGAAAAATTCAATTAAAACTGTGAAATAGGCTTCCAATCCTTTTCTCAGCCACGACGACCGGGGCCAGAGAAACACGTTTTTAGCCGTTTGCTGACTGATGGTGCTTGCTCCCCGGGGACGTTTACGGGTTTTATTCTCTTTGAGGGCTTTTTTAATTTCCACCTTGTCGAAGCCGTTGTGATTAAAGAAACGCTGGTCTTCCGAGGCGACAACAGCGCGTTTCATATTATTCGAAATACGTGTGTACGAAACCCATTTGTGCTTAACCTCAGGCTTTCTCCCCTCTGCGATCTGTTCCGTCATTCTTATTCCCATCAGTGGAGTAAAATAGACAGGGACAAACCTGTACCCTATCACGGATACTACGCTCCAGAGAAAGAAAAAAAGCACTATTTTACCGAAGATACGAGGTATTTTTTTCATGACTTCTCTACCACAATTTGAACCTTACCCGCCACCTTCCATCGCTAAAATCGTGGCTAATAATTTCAAAACGCCCGATTTCCGATGTGTTTCCAACATGTGAACCGATGCAGGCGCAAACATCATAGTCACCTACCCTGACAATACGCAATGTTTCTGATACATTATCGGGAAGTTTTGATAAATCCACTATCTCTGCTGCCGCTGAGACCGGTAGAAATTCTTCTGAAACGGGCAGATGACGGCCGATAATCTCGTTTACGCCCGCCTCAATGGCCTGTACTTGTTCAGGGGTGGGCGATTGAGACAAAAAATAATCGGCTTTGCTTTTCTTCCGTTCTATGTGTGTATTTTTCGAGCGGGCACAACCGAACATCCTTACCATTGTCTGGTTAAGAATATGTTCCGTAGTGTGCATGGGAGGGTATTCCTGTTTGTTGTGTCCGTTAAGCTCAAGTTCCATAATCCGTTTCAAAGCACAAAGATAAGAAAAATCACTCGTTTTTTTTCTTCGTCATCAAATAATTCCCCTGATTGTTTTTTTCAAGGTAATATCCTTTGTTCAGCTCAATGCGCCACCCTTCGCCGGTAATTTCATCTTCGCCGATCTCCACCGGTTCAGAAACAACCACCCATACTAGTCCGGGCGACAACAGCGCACCTCCGCCGGTCACCGTCAAGATTCCCCAGTTGTCGCTTATGCGGATGGTGGGATAAACCGTCCCTTCGTCAACATCCAGGGGAATCGGGTTAACCGGGTCGAACGACATGTTCATATCCTCCAGTTTAATTTCAAGTCGCGGCTTTTCCAGAAACTTATCCCGCAATTCATTCAGTGTTAATGTGTGTTTTTCGCTACGTAAAGTCTCTTCATCACGAATTTCCTTGCCGCGATAATCTTCCGATAATTGCCTTACGTATGAAGGTAAAACTATTCGCATATCTAACTCAAAAGCCTCTTCGAAAAATTCTGTAAGATCGGTTTCTCCGCTAATACCCTTGTTCCAGTTGTTGTTTTTCTGATAAAGAAAAAAGCCATACACCGCCACAGTTTCATAAGCAAAAGACCTGACAAACGAAGGAGTGTTGGGATAATCTTCCAGTCTCGCTATGAGGTATTCGCGCAACTGCCATTTATCGCGTCCGCTCATCATTTGTCCGGTGTAGGTTGCAAGGCCTTCAAGCAATTCCAGTTTGTTCTCCGATAGTTGCGATCCGCTGTATACCAGATGACGATACTTCCTGAATATCAATGCATTCCGCAAATGTTCTTCTGCCAGCGAAAGCCTCCTGGCCCTCAGTGCTTTTTTTAAGGCTTCAAGTTCGAGCCGAAGAAATACCCTGCCGTCTTTCTCATCCAGGTGATAATTATCTGATCCCCGTATATCGAAGCCAAGCGAAAGTTGTGCACTGTGGAACAGTTCGTGCGTAATAAGATCGAGTCGCTGGTATTTATTGGGTGAAAGCGGCAAAACGACTGTTGCCCATGTTTTTCCGTTCCAATCGAGCGAAGTGTTCTGAAAACTGATTTCTTTGGGCAGGACTCCCGTGTAATAACCCCTCCTTGCCACCAATACATTGTCTTTGTCCGGCTCATTGGCATAGATTACACGGGTACCTTCCTCTATGAGCATAATAGGGCCGTAGATGTCCTTATCCCATATTTTAACATTTTCGCGTGTTGCCTGTTTTACCTGATCAAAATAATGCGGAATACTGTCCCTGTTTATCATCGGGGTTTGTGCACCGGCCACAGGGATAAAAAAAGAAATCAATACTGCGCAAACAATACCTTTCATTCCTCTCCAACATCTTGAGGCGAAAGATACAAAAAACATTTCCTTTTAAAGAAAATTGCTCAAAATCTTTTCTTTTAATCTGTAAGTCTACTTCAAAAACTCCGAAGACTTATTTTATCGTAGAAGACTTATCTGTTAAAAAACACATGGAGGTTAAAAAGGTTAACTTTCAGGATTCACCTCCCGAATGAATGTCTATATCCTTTACCACAAGTGAAGCCAGTGTCATTCCGAAAATTGCCGGCAGGTAAGACATTGTACCGTTAATTCGTGCTTTTTTTGTATCCCATTGAGAAACAGGAGCATTACTCTCCTCTAGAAACGATTTTTCTCCTTTGTTTTCACGCGCTTCATTGCTGTAGACACAAAGGAATTTTTTTTCCAGTCCTCCCAGTTTTTTTATTCTTGTCCGGAGTGCGGCAGCCAGAGGACAACCTTTCACTTTCCAAAACTCATCTACCCGGATACAGGAAGGGTCAATCTTCAACGCCGCACCCATCGATGAAAAGAAAACTCCAGGCATTTGCGAGGCTAAACGTATAAGATGAACTTTATTGGAAAGGCTGTCGATAGCATCAATAATGAAATCATACGATTCGAGCTTAAAGGAACCGGCGGTCTCCGGACTATACACTACTTGCATAGAAACAACTTCGGCATTGGGATTTATTTCGAGCAGTCGTTCCTTTAACACCTCCACCTTCACTTGTCCGATAGTTTTCACCGTAGCCATCAGCTGCCGGTTGATATTGGTTACGGCAACCCTGTCTGAATCCACCAGCGTAAGATGGGTAATCCCGCTTCTTATAAGCATTTCTGCGCACCAGCTCCCGACTCCTCCCACACCAAATATAATAACCCTCTTTCGAGCTGCGAGATCCAAATAACGGCTTCCCATAAGGAGCTCAGTTCGCTGAAATATCTCTTTTTCGTTTATCATAAAACAGGACATGAAAAAATTCAAAACAGTTTCTATCAATCGGGTGCTTTCCTTTACCAGGAAATCACTTTTGCGGAAAGGGTTATCAGCCATTTGCGCGGAATAAACCTGACCAGGTTGGCTACGAATTTATTCAATCCTCCTTGAATAACCAGTGTTTTTCCTTTCATCATGGCACGATAACCAAACGCTACCACTTCCTCTGGCAAAGGCGTTTTCATGTCTTTCAGAAATCCGTTTGGGTGCTGCATCCGGGCAGCTATCCCAAAATTGGTTCTGACGGGTCCAGGGCACAGTGCAGTGACGGTAATGCCGTATTTTTGGAATTCGTAAGCAATGGCTTGTGAGAAGCTTGCCACGTATGCTTTGGACGCAAAATAAACCGACATCCCCGGGCCCGGTTGAAAGGCAGCTGTGGATGCTATATTCAATATCTTTCCCGATTTACGCGGGATCCAATCCTGAACAAAAAGATGACATAAATGCGATAATGCACTTATATTCAAATCGATCATCTGTCTATGCCTCACCCATTCCGTATCGGCAAAATATCCAAAATCGCCAAACCCTGCGTTGTTCACCAAGTAATCTACCTCGATTCCAGTGTTCTTTATTTCATCGTGAACAGCCCGCACATTTTCTGGCTTTGTCAGGTCTTTGGCAATCGTCCGTACCGATATGTTAAATGTATTTTCCAATTCATCTTTCAAATCATTCAATTCTTTTTCGCTTCGGGCAACGAGAATCAGGTTTGTGCCCTTTGAAGCGAACAGCCGGGCAAACTCAGCACCAAGCCCCCTCGACGCACCCGTAATTAATGCAGTATGGTTCATTCTTATTGATTTTGGAACAAAATTAAACTTTTTTTCCGTAGCGCGGTCGAAGAAAATGAACCAATTAACGAAACGTTAACTGGCTACGCATAAAAAATGCCGCCAAACTGAAAAATAATTGGGTTCTAATTGATAGGATGCATGCCGGTTGTGAAATTAGTGTGCATCCACTTTTTATGCTCTTTTCCGTCCTTTGTCTATCCGCAGAAAAATAAACAACAAGATGGTAAATCCCCACAACGACGAACCGCCGTAACTAAAGAATGGCAACGGGATACCAATTACGGGCATAATGCCAATCACCATTCCGATGTTTACCAGCAAATGGAACAGAAATATACTTGCAACACCATAGCCATACACGCGGCCAAAGATTGTGGTCTGTCGTTCCGCCAAAGAAATAAGCCTCAGTATGAACACGGCAAAAAGCAGGAGAATAATGGTTGAACCGATAAAGCCCCACTCTTCGCCTATCGTGCAGAAAATAAAATCGGTGTCTTGCTCGGGGACATATTTCAGTTTGGTTTGTGTGCCGTTCAAGAAACCCTTTCCAGACATCCCGCCCGATCCAATGGCTATTTTCGATTGCCCCACGTGATAACCCGATCCACGCAAATCCTGCTCCATTCCCAGCGTTACCTTGATGCGCATTTGCTGGTGCGGTTGCAGGACATCGTTAAAAACATACTCACTCGATTCAACAAACGCGAACGAACCCACAACAAACAACAAGATATACAAATAAACCTTTTTCCAAAACCGAAGCGACAAGTAAGCCAGGTAAACCGCGACCAATCCTAATGCCACAAGCGCCAATAAACCGGGATTGACAGGAAGATTAAAAAAATGCATAATCCATCCGGCTGCCAGGACAATCAATCCTAGTCCGATGATGATGAAAGCCGTTTCTCGGCGTTTTACGTAGTTCCAGACCATGGCGGCAGCAAAAACAATAATCAGTATAACTGCGATGAATTCACCGACGGACAACATCCCCAGTTGAACGTCCGAAAAACGGATGGCCAGTACAAAATATAAAATTGCCGCCACACCCATGAAAAGGATTCCACCAGGTAATCCCTCACGGTACAACACAAAAATAAGGCTCAGGTAAACCAGTGCGGTACCTGTTTCACTTTGCAGGATCACCAGCACCAACGGAAGAAAAATTAAGGAGAATACGATGATCAGGTTTTTCCTTTCCATCAAACGGAAATTGTACACGTTGAAAATCTTTGCCAGCGTAAGTGCTATGATAAACTTCATAAATTCGGCAGGCTGCAACCGTACCGGACCTATCACCAACCACGAACGCGAACCTTTGATTTCGGGCGCGACAACAAGGGTAATGACAAACAATGCGATTCCGGCGATATAAGCTACAAAGGCATACGTTTCGTAAAATGAAGTATCGATTTTGAGGAGGGCAAACGCAAGCAGCAACGAGGTACCCATCCAAACAAGTTGCATCCCGGCCCGGCCGGAAAGGTCGAACATGCTCACCGCATTCTCCAGATCGAAACTGGCCGCATAAATGTTCAACCAACCCAGCACAATAAAGAGTAGGTACATAAGCGCAGTAAAGCGGTCTACCCTTCCCTTTTCCTGTATTTCCTTAGTTCCTCTGTACATTTCTAACTTGAGTTGCTGTGGAATCTATGCGTTGGGCAGAAGCATTTCTTCTGTACGCAAACGGTAAAATCACCCGGCTGGCAATAGTTTTTTCCAACACCTGGTCCTGCGGCATAATTTCTCCCATCAAGTACTTCTGCATCATTAATCTTCCGATAGGAACGGCGTTCGTGGCTCCAAAGCCGCCGTTTTCCACAATCACGGCAATGGCCACTTTCGGGTCGTCCTTCGGAGCAAACCCGATGAACAGGGAGTGATCTTCCCCGTGCGGGTTTTCGGCTGTTCCCGTCTTGCCGCAAACCGTCAAGAACGGCTCCATATTTGCCCTCCGGCAGGTTCCGTGTGTTACGGCATCGGCCATTCCCGCAACCGTCAGTTCAAAATGCTCGCGGCGGATGTTCGACTCTCTTCGTTTACTGAAGAGCGTATCTAACGGAGCACCTTTTCTGGCTTTCACCACATGCGGTTTATGGTAATAACCCCTGTTGGCGATTAGCGCCGTATAATTAGCAAGCTGCAGGGGAGTGGCCAATATTTCTCCTTGTCCAATAGCAATAGAAATGATGTTATGAGCCACCCATCTATCATTCTTAAATGCATTTGAATAATATTTGCTGTTAGGGATAAATCCCCTTTTTTCAGAGGGTAAATCAATATCCGTTTTATAGCCAAATCCCAGGTCCACCATATGTTCTTTCCAAACCTCAAAAGCCTCAATAGTACTGCTGTATTTGGTACGGTTGTTAAGCATGGCGTTAAGTCCGTAACAGAAAAACGAGTTGCACGAAGTGGCCAGTGCCGGCTGCAGGCTGAGCGGTGAAGCGTGTCCGTGACAGGCAGGACGCCCTCCCAATGGCGGATAGCCTCCGAAACAGCTGTACCGGGTATCAGGAGTAATGATTCCTTCTTCCAGAAAAATCAATCCTTGTGAGGGCTTAAAAGTGGATCCTGGAGGATACAATCCCGAAACAGCCCGGTTGATCAACGGCTTGTAAGGATCCTGTTCGAGTTGAAGGTAATTCTGGCTGAAGTTTTTTCCGGTCAGGATCGACGGATCATAAGAAGGTGCAGCCACCATACAAAGGATTTCGCCTGTTTTGGGTTCAATCATAATAATGGACCCGATTTTGTTCTGCATCAGGTATTCCCCGTACGCTTGCAAGTTAATGTCAATGGCCAGCGTTAAATCGCGACCTGAAACGGGTGATTTGTCAAATTCTCCATCACGGTATTTTCCCTGTACGCGACCGTGTGCGTCGCGTAAAAGGACTTCCACTCCTTTTTCACCCCGCAAGTCTTCTTCGTGAGAAAGTTCGATCCCCGACTTTCCCACATAATCAGTACGGGTATAATACGGATCAGCATCCATCTTATTTTTGTCGACTATGCCCACGTACCCCAATATCAACCCCATATTAGGATATTTGTATTGTCGCTCGGTCCGGTTTTGAATATAAATTCCGGGGAACTTGTACAATTTCTCCTGCAACAAGCCGTATTCTTCCACGTCGAGTTGCGACATGAAAAGCTGCGGTGTATAGGAGGAATAGCCGGGATTTTTTCGCCGGTCTTTCATTTCGGCTTCCAGCTGTAGAAAAGCTGCTTTGTCGATGTTTAGCGTATTGCAAAAATCGAGCGTGTCAAATTGCTTCATTTCACGGACAACCATCATGACATCGTATGTGGGCTGATTGAAAACGACCAATTCGCCGTTTCTGTCATAAATGGCTCCACGTGCCGGATAAAGTGTTTTTCTGAAAAAAGCGTTGCTGTCGGCAAAGTTTCGATATTCCGGACTAAGAATCTGCAAATTAAATAGTTGTGCAATATACACCAATAGCGTTACCACGACAACAGACGCAATGATATACTTCCTTTTCTCGTATGACTTGTTATTGTTAACCACTTTTCTCTCTCCTGATTGATAGGGAATCCAGTGCCAGAATCAGGACAATAGTCAGTATCGAAGAAGACCCAATCCGGATAAGGGTGCTGGTTAAATTAAAGAGTGTGAAGGCTTCGATAAAAAAGAGCAACGTCTGATGCAACAATACCATCATTACTGTAAATTTCACAAAAGCCGCTGTTGACGTATGAATACCGGGAACCAGGTCTTCGTACTCATTTTTGGGATAAAACAGGTTTAATACCATGCTTCTCAGTGTAGCAATAATGGTTGTGGCAGCAGCATTCATACCGGGTGTATTCAAAAAAATATCGATAACAATTCCCAACAGGAAACCCGAAACAATTACATAGAACCGGTTTCTTCCGTAAGGCAGTTTTATGAGAAAATAGATATACAGAATAGGCACAGCCAATCCAAAAACAGCAATACGATTAAGCAGCAATACTTGTAACAATACCAATATTACGAACAGCAAAATCTCTTTGAATATGGAAACCGCTTTCATTATGGAATTGAATTTTCTAATTCATTCTGTTCTTCAAAATGCGCATCATTTATAATAAGAATATCCCTCACAGAATAAAAATCAGTAGCTATTCGCAAATTTAACGTATTGAAATTGTCATCTTTAGATAAAATCTGCCCGGTAACGTATCCGATAACAATATCTTTTGGGAAAATGCGTGAAAAACTGGTTACTACCGTGTCTCCCGGTTGAAAAACTTCGTGTTTGGGAAGTTCTCCTATCTGCGCTGTAATCAAATCCTTGCCGTCCCACGAAATTGATCCCGTATTGTTGGAATTTTTCAGTTTGGCACTCAACCTGAATTTCGGATTTATAATGGGAATAACCACTGAAAATGATGGAGAGGTCTTCAATACTACTCCCACCACTCCATTTTGTGAAACTACACCCATATCAGGTTTGACACCGTGTATGGAACCTTTGTTTACCGTGATGAAATTGTTTGGGCCCGAGAAACTGACATTGATCACTTCAGCGGGAACAAATGAAAACCTTGAAGCTGGAATGGAATCACTCAGAAAAGCATTCGTTGTTAACGTGTCCCTTTGCGTGTCCGACAAGTAGGACTTTAACGAGTATAGTTCTTCTTCGAGACGTGCATTCCGTTCCAGTAAAAGCTTGTTGCTCTTGTTTAAATGGATAAAAGCCGTTGCTTTGTCAGAAATCTCGTAAAACCAGCCAGTAGCCTTGTTTGCAGATGTTAGGTATACACTTCTCTGATAAGAATTAAAAGAAAATACCAGATAGAAGCTGATGACAATCAAACCGATTGCGATCAGCCACGAACTGTTTCTGATAATAAACGAGAGAAGGTTTTTCATCCTATCTCATCAGGAATGTAAACTTGTCAATGTTTCTTAAAGCAATACCTGTTCCTTTGGCTACCACGTGTAACGGATCATCTACTACTTTGAACGGAATACCGATTTTATCGGTCAGCCGTTTATCCAAACCACGAAGCAAAGCACCGCCTCCTGTCAGGTAAATTCCATTACGTACAATATCGGCATATAACTCCGGGGGAGTTTGTTCCAGTGCACTAAGCACCGCTGAATCCACTTTAGATATCGACTTTTCAAGGCAGTGCGCTATCTCCTGATAGGATACGGGCACATCCATCGGCAAAGACGTCATGCGATTAGGACCGTGAACGACAAAATCTTCTGGAGGATCCTGAAGCTCGGTCAAGACGGAGCCTACATTAATCTTGATCTGTTCGGCGGTTCTCTCTCCCACTTTCATGTTGTGCTGACGCCCCATATAATCCATAATGTCTTCGGTGAGGTCGTCACCGGCAATCTTTATCGATTTGTTCGATACTATCCCGCCCAGTGAGATCACAGCAATCTCTGTTGTTCCCCCACCTATGTCCACAATCATGTTCCCTTCGGGAATCTCCACATCCAGGCCGATACCCAGAGCAGCTGCCATAGGCTCGAAGAGCATGTAAACATCGCGTCCTCCGGCATGTTCAGCTGAGTCACGAACCGCACGGATTTCCACTTCGGTGCTTCCTGACGGAATACAGATTACTACCCGAAGTGACGGCGAAAATAATCCGCCTTTGTTTTTTGTAGCCATTTTAATCATACCGCGAATCATCTGTTCTGCGGCGTTAAAATCAGCGATTACACCATCCCTCAGGGGCCTGACCGTATGTATGTTTTCGTGTGTTTTTCCGTGCATTTGGCGGGCCTTCTCGCCCAGCGCGATCATCCTGTCGGTCTTACGGTCCAATGCCACTATGGACGGCTCGTCCAGCAGAATTTTTCCGGCATTGTTTACAATAATGGAGTTGGCGGTTCCCAGGTCCATTGCCAACTCTTGTGTGAATGAAAATAATCCCATATTGTTATGTTTGTTACGAGTTGCAGGGTGTGTTCACACTGCGAGAACCCACCCCTGGCTTCTCAATCAATGTTTAAAATGCCTGATCCCGGTTGTAACCATGGCCAGGCCGTTTTCGTTACAGTAAGCAACCGACTCTGCATCCTTGATGGAGCCTCCCGGCTGAACTACAGCTGTTATTCCGGCTTTATGAGCTATTTCAACGCAATCGGGAAAAGGAAAGAAAGCGTCCGATGCCATTACGGCCCCGTTAAGGTTAAATTTAAACGTTCCTGCTTTCTCTATCGCCTGATTCAACGCATCCACTCGCGATGTTTGTCCGGTCCCGCTAGCAATCAATTGCTTGTTTTTCGCCAGCACTATAGCGTTCGACTTCGTATGTTTCACCAGGATATTTGCGAACAGCAGATCTTCCGTTTCTTTTTCCGTTGGAACTTTTGCGGTTACCACCGTTAAATCGCTTCTTGTCTGAATACTCGTATCTTTATCCTGTACCAGGAATCCGTTTAATGCAGAACGGACCTGTGTATTGTTTGCCTCCTTTCCGGTTATTTTTTGCTTAAGGATGATCCGGTTCTTCTTCTGGAACAGGATATTGAGCGCATCCTGCGAATAATCGGGAGCAATGATTACTTCGAAGAAAATTTCGTTTATAGCTTTAGCGGCCTCTGCATCCACCTGACGGTTAGTAACCACAATTCCGCCAAAAGCGGAGATAGGATCAGCTGCCAAAGCTGTTTCCCAGGCTTCTTTTACCGTACTCCGACAGGCCATGCCACAAGCATTATTGTGCTTCAGAATAGCCAAGGCTGTTTCATCAAAATCGGCAATCAACGAAACGGCGGCGTCTATGTCGAGCAGGTTGTTGTACGAAATCTCTTTGCCGTGCAACTGCTCAAATATTTCATTAAAGTTACCGTAAAAAACGCCCTTTTGATGCGGATTTTCCCCGTATCTCAACGTTTTGCCACTGTCGGCAGAAATCCGCAAAACGGGGCTTTCGCCCTTGTCGAAATAATTAAAAATAGCCGAATCGTATCCCGATGAAACGGCAAAGGCTTCCTTGGCAAACCAGCGCCGATCTTCAATATCGGTATTTCCGCTTTTCTCTTTTAACAGATCGAGCAACGGTTTATATTGCTTCCTGGAAGCCACAACAATCACATCTTTAAAGTTTTTGGCAGCCCCGCGAATAAGCGAGATTCCGCCAATATCTATTTTCTCGATAATTTCATCTTCGGGAGCTTGTGTAGCTACGGTTTCTTCAAACGGATACAAATCAACGATGACCAGGTCTATAGAGGGAATATCATAGGATTTGATGATTTTCCGGTCCTGCTCCTCGTCACGGCGGTACAGAATTCCCCCGAAAACTTTAGGATGCAGTGTCTTTACCCGTCCGCCTAGAATAGATGGATAGCCGGTAACCTCTTCCACCGATTCACACTCATAACCCAACGACTGGATAAAATCACGGGTTCCCCCCGTTGATATAAGCTTTACGTTTAAACTGTTCAGCAATTTCAATATCTCCTCCAGGCCGTCTTTGTGGTATACCGAAATGAGTGCCGAATTTATTTTCTTTGACATCAATGATTATTTTTTTAAAGAATACAAAGGTATAAAATCTATCGGTCATTTTTGTGAAATTGGAGTTTGTTTTATGAATTTTTGAGAAAAAGAAACCACACGGGGCTACAAGCCTGGAGATAAATGAAGTAAGTGAGAAGAATTAACTTTGCCATAGAATTTTGGTGTTGCGTTTCCATTTCTTCGGAAAACACAATGAAAAGGGAATCAGGTGCAAATCCTGAACAGACCCGCTGCTGTAAGCTCAACCAGAATCCGCGTGCAATACTCAAATCCACTGTTCCGGCAAACCGGGATGGGAAGGTAGCACAACGGACGAGTAAGTCAGAAGACCTACCAAAATAACAGATGTTAAACAGCTTTCGGAGATTGGAGCTTGAAGTACAAACACGCATTACAGCCGTTTTTTCTTTATTATTTTGGGTTACTCTACTTTACAAAACACGTTGAAACGTGTGTTAACTCTATCTCAATGAACCACTCTTTCCGAAAGCTTAATTTTCGGTAATATGAATTTACTTGCCCATAGCTTTTCCTTTGGCTGTACTTATTACGGCCTGCTGTTGCTATTGCGTATTTATAACTGTTAAAAATGAAAATGAAAAATCAACAACAAAAGAAAACGGAAAAAAGTGAATACAAAAAAATATCGTATGAATCTCCTGACGTACAAGTCGCTGACATCAAATTAGAAACAAATCTTTTTGCTGGATCCGACAACCCAACACCCAGTTTTGAAATTGAATTATTCCATTCAAAGCTTTACTTGAACACTTTCAAAAATTAAACCTTATGGCAGAAAAATTAATCACACACAGTAGACTATTGGTTTTATTGACAATTATCCCATTGTTAATATTTAGCTGTACGGAAGATATTATTGAGGAGAACGGAAGAAAAAACATTTTAAACAATAATGTTGTAACTATAACGACAGTTATCGATGCTAATAATTCCTCCACACGTTCCTCTCTGATTCGTGAGGGTGCCCAATTAAAACTTATTGGACAGAAAACGATAAAATTTGGATATACTGTGAAAGAATAAGTGATGGTTCAAGAGAACTCATTTCCGTGGATAATAATCCTGTTCAGATGAATCGTAATTCCGACAATCCAACAACGGGGAGCATATCTTTTTCAATACCAACAGAGTTAAAAGGCTCTATTTTTTAAATTGTAGGGTGCACTGATTTTAATTATTCTCAAAACTATAAACCACAGCTCACCGATGACGGTAGCATTATATTTAATGTAGGCAAGTCTGATTTCTTTAAGATAGATCAAAAAAATGTTAGAGTACCCATGTTTTTTCATCAGACAATTTTGATTGACGGTAGTGTTGCCGGCACAGCAAAGTTCAAAAACATGGGCAGCCTGATTCTCCTTTCGTTGAAGAATACAACTAATTCTACCGTAACGGGAAAATTCAATTGGGCTACAACAATTACTACTGAAGAGCAACAATTCTACTATGCCGATAAAGGATTTAAAAACCGGTTGTTACGATGGCGCTGCAATGCATCATATACGGTTCTGCGCTTAGCTATTTCCATATGCCTCCCCTTC
>JABNAD010000526.1_pt1 | contig 21428 bp, 15 predicted proteins | sample 7240381 | NCBI WGS metagenome assembly JABNAD01 (sample SAMN11332834, study PRJNA596920) | anaerobic digester metagenome | biome: digested sludge; isolation source: digested sewage sludge-derived enrichment culture grown on H2/CO2 | place: Germany: Goettingen
ATCTGTACCGCTTCAAATCAATCTGTTGTGTTCTGTAACCAATCAATAAAAACTGTACTCCCTTTGTGCTATACTTTAGCCATAGCAAACGGAGGGTCAAATGATGAATTTCAAGTACACAGAAATCATGGATTATGTCAAAAATGAAATTTCGAAGGGAACGTACCAATCCAAACTGCCGTCAATTCGGGGAATGGCGATCCGATTTTCCTGCTCCAACTCCACGGTGATTAAAGCCTATTCCGAACTGGAGGATCAGGGAGTCATATACTCCGCCCCGAAATCCGGGTATTTCATCAACCACCGGCGCAAGGACGGCGGCTGGGATTTTGACTTTTACTCCGGAATCCCCCTCTCATCCTACCTGCCCTTCGACTCCATGGAAAAAGCCTATGCGTCGTCTTTCCGGGAGAACAACATGTCCATCATCAACTACAGTTACTCCCGAGGCTATGGCAAACTGAGAGAGCACCTGGGTCTGACGCAGAATCCGCCGGTATCCAGCGAGAACATCTTTATTCTGTCAGGAACTCAGAATTTTCTGAGTCTGATTATTGCCATGACCATCCGCAACGGCCAGAAAATCCTCGTGGAAAATCCGACCTACAACCTTCTGGTTGGGGCCATGGATGTCTTTGGCCAAAATATCCTGTCCGTGGAACGGACCTTGCAAGGGCTGGATTTGGACACCCTGGAAGAGAAGGCAAAAAATCACGAGTTCCGGTATTTTTTTACGATGACCCGGAACCACAATCCACTAGGCACCACACTGTCCAAAGAACAGCGCAGCCGGCTGCTCAGCCTGGCCCGTGAATATGACTTCTATATCGTGGAAGATGATTATCTCATGGAGCTTTCCGATGAAAACAGCTTGTTTCATCAGGCTCCTGACCGCGTGATCTACATTCGCAGCTTCTCCAAGACCATCAGCCCGTCCCTTCGTCTGTGTGCCATTATCGTGCCGGACGCGCTGGTCGAGGACATCTCCCACACCAATAATTACATGAACACCGGGGCTTCCCTGATCAGTCAGGATGTGCTTCATCGCTATCTGACCAGTGACGCTTATCACAAACACATCCGCACCCTGAAAGAGCGGATCGAAGAAAAGTGCACGCTGCTCAGCGAATGCCTCAAGGACTGCCCTTACCCCTTCCAGGTACCGCAATGCGGCATGTATGCCTACATCGAGCTGCCGCAGGATTTCCGCACCATGGAATTGCTGGACAATCTGGATGCCAGGGGCTTCCGCTTCCGTTCTGATGTAGAATTCTCGGTGACCCGTGAAGTCCGGGGTCTGCGAATCTCCCTTTCCCGGGTCGAGAAGAAAGCCATTGAAAAAGGCATTCAGGAGCTTCTCATGGAAATGAAAGCCATCAGTACGGCCAAACCCGTAACCAAGGATATCTATTTATAGCAATTCGAATCCTCAAAAAAACTAAGGCAGCGATTCCCCTCAGAGGGTTCGCTGCCTTTTCCGTTGCGATGATTGGTTCCGGTTGATCTTATCCAATTCATCGTGTTGAATATCCACTCTGTCTGAGCTACTTTGTTTGAGTGTCTGCTCTGCTTGAGCTGCCCGGCTGGAGTGTCTGCCCTGCTTGTCTTTCGATCAGCCGGTGCGTCTGAAATACCTGGATTGATTGAGGTGCTACTTCATCGACCGGATTTCATCCATGACGAAATCCTTCAGCGGCTTGCCCGAGATCAGGACGGTATCGGGATCCACAATATCCGTTTTCACGGAGAAGAAGTTGATAAAGAGCTTATTTTCCTTCTGCTGGGAGGTTTCAAACTGTCCGGGGTAGAACACCACTTCGACCGTCTCATAGGGGAACGCCGCTCCGGCGGACTCCTTAACCTCATCAATGTTCAATGTCTTGATGGGTGTGAGCATCTGCTGTGTCATGGCCGGATCTTCCAGCATCCACATATTGTAATTCCAGAACCGGGATTCTTTTTTGGTCGGTCCGTTCAGCCGCTCGCGGTTGGAAATCGCCGAGAGAACCGTGCGAACGCTGCTTGCATTGAATTCACTGTCGTAGGCGGAGCCCATTTCCGGGGAGTGAGCCAGCTCATCCAGGAATCTCTCGTGGATCTTCTCGCGGTCCTTGATGGATGCCCAGATGAACAGCATGGTCTCCAGGGCTTTGGTGTTGATCTTAATTTCTTTCAGCATAGTTATTCCCTCCAAATTTTCTATCTATCCCTATTTTACTCTTTCTCTGTTAATTTGGTGCCCGAATCGGCAATTTTCTTTTACCCGGCAGTGTGAATCTGCCTTCCGGCTCTAAATTCCTGCTTCCTGCTTCCCGTTACAGCAACCCGCCGTCAATGGTAATAATCTGGCCATTGATGTAGGCGGCTTCCTCCGACAGGAGAAACTGCGCGGTTTTTGCCACATCCAGTACAGTTCCCAGCCGGTTCGATGCCAGATAGCATACCATATTGTCCTTTTCTTCCTGAGTCAGGTTGTGATTCATCTCGGTATCAATGATTCCGGGCGCAATACAGTTCACCCGGATTCCCATGGGGGCCATTTCCTTGGCCAGGGACTTGGTGAAGGCGTTGATGCCGGCCTTGGTCATGGAATATACGACTTCATTGGCTGCTCCGTGCTGGGACCATATACTGGAAATGTTCAAAATCGACCCCCTGCGTGCCAGAAGATGCGGCAGGGCGTGGCGAGTCACATTGAAGGTTCCTTTCAGATTCGTGTCCATGAGACGGTCATACTGCCCTTCCGTGGTATCCATCAGCAGTCCGTGATGACTGACGCCGGCATTGTTCACGAGGATATCGAGCTGTCCGCACAGATCAACGGTGTACTTTACCAGACGGGCTGCCTCCTCGTACTTTGAAACGTCTGCCTGGCAGATTGAACCATTTCCGCCCATTCGGCGGATTTCCTCCAGAGCCTGCAAGGCCCGATCCTCATCGGTTCGATAATTGATGATGACAAATATACCCTGCAAGGCGAGTTCCCTTGCGATGCTTTTCCCGATCCCCCGCGAGGAACCGGTGATGATTGCTACTTTATTCATGATATATCCTTGTTTCGAAAATAGTGCAGTCCGCCGGATCGTTGATCTCCGGGAAACTGATTCGCTTAACAGAACCATTATAGCGCAGTTGCAGGCAAAAGATAAGCCTTCCCATGGGGAAGGCTTACTTTGTGTTCTCCAGGTCCGGCCGCCAGAGCGGTCTTGGGGGAGATGTCTTATTTTATTGTCTGGTACCGACTTATGCCAGCGGCTGTGCCGGAGGCTGAACCGGGGCATTCTGCGGTGAGTTCTTGATGATATCCGTCAACGCGGCGATGGATCCAAGGGAAGCCATGCCTTCTGCAGGCAGGATCAGCTTGTTGGCCGGGTTCTTGGAAAGTTCCTTCAGCGCTTCCACCTGTTTGAGCGCAATGACTCTGGCATCTGTGCCTGAATCAATGATGGAGCGGTTTACCCGCATAATGGCTGTTGCGTCTGCCTCTGCCAGGAGCTCGATGGCACGCGCGCGCCCCTGGGCTTCCAGAAGCTGGGATTCTTTCAGACCTTCTGCCCGGCGGATGTTGGCTTCTTTTTCAGCTTCGGCCCGCAGGATGTTAGACTGCTTTTCACCTTCAGCTCTGGCAATCGAGGAATTCCGGTCACCTTCAGCAATCAGGATGGCGGCCCGTTTCTCACGTTCTGCCTTCATCTGTTTTTCCATGGCGTTCTGGATTTCTTCCGGCGGCACGATGTTCTTGATTTCGACGGATAAAATCTTGATGCCATAAGCATCGGTAATGGCGTCGACAATATCAAGCAGCTTCGAGTTGATCTTGTCACGGCCGGCCAGAACTTCATCCAGTGACATGTCACCAATGATGTTTCTCATATTGGTGATTGTCGAGTACATGATACCGTAGACATAGTTTTCAATGTTGTAGACAGCGTCCTTGGCATTGAGCACCTGATAGAAGATAACATTGTCCACGGAAATTTTGACGTTGTCCTTGGTAATTACATTCTGCGGCTCGATGTCCAGGATCTGCTGCTTCATGGAAATTTTCTTGCGGACAAAATCCATGAACGGGATAATGATGTGCAGTCCGGGCTGCAGGACACGATAGAACTGCCCCAGCCGTTCAACGACATAGACATATCCGGTGTTGACAACCTTGACCGACGAGAGAATGATGACAAGAACAAGCAGTGCGATAATTACTCCAATGATCCATCCCCACATAACTTTAATTCTCCTTTACGATATATAATCTATTGTTTTTAATTCCGACGATGCGGAATTGTTCCCCTGGATGAATGGTCGGTCCTTCATTGCGCAGCAGCCAGTAGATTCCATTAATCTTGTACTGCGTTTCCTCTGTGATTTCACGGTCTGCCGTATGTACGGTCCCCACGATTTTATCGGTCAGGATCGGTGTCTGGTCGATATTGCGCCGGACATACTTCCGGCTGATGTACGATCCAAAGACAAAAGAAACCGAACCGACCAGACAGGCAATTACGATCTGTCCCGGCAGGGAGACTCCGAAGCTTTCCGCAGCAATGGCTGCCAGAAAACCAAGCCCCATCCAGGAATAAAGTATATTGCTCGTGGTCATATCCAGGACTACGACGATTACGATGAGCGCTGCCCATAGCCACATCATTTGTTTTTCCCTCCAGTCCAGGTCAGCACCTGTCTGCTATTTCCTTCATCCTAACCGATGTTTATTAAAAGCTGATTAACGGTTACAAAAAAAATGTCCCCAGACCGTGGCCTGGCGACGAGTGGTGAATGTTAAATCTATTTTCAGGCTATATGAGACTGCATGTAAAGTGGCGGTTTTCGGAATATGGGGCTATTTATGGCCTCCGATATCCCTGCGCCAGAAAATCGGCTGATCCCGGAACTGCTCCAGGAAATCCATGATCCGGGATCTGGCTTCTTCCCGGCCGCCTCTGGCACAGGCACCAAAGATGCGGCCGCCGCTGGATCTTAATTCCCCATCCTGTTCTGTCGCTCCGGCGAGAAAGACCTTAATGTCCGGACTGGGATTGAACTTGAGAGGAATGCCTTTGGCATAGACGCCAGGATACCCCTGGGCCGCGCCAATCACGCACAGCGCCGTTTCATCCGCGATCTGAATATCCGCCGGAGTTAGCTGGCCATGGACAGCCTTGTCCAGGATCTGTGCCAGATCGGACTCCAGCAGCATCAGAACCGACTGCGTTTCCGGATCACCAAAGCGCATATTGTATTCCAGGAGCTTCACCCCATCGGGGGTCAGCATCAGTCCGAAGAAGATGCAGGCCGGATCCTTCATCCCGGAAGCCTTGAGTCCCCGCTCCGTCGGCTTCAGGATATTCTCCAGAAAATCAGCCTGGGCCGCCGGACTGAAGAACGGGGCCGGAGCAATGGTGCCCATGCCGCCGGTATTTGGACCCAGATCGCCGTCGAAGGCGCGTTTGTGGTCCATGGCGGATCCCAGGATATGGATATTCTCGCCGTCATAAAGAGACAGGATTGATACTTCCGGACCGGTGAGGAACTCCTCAATCACGACGGTAGATCCCGCCTCCTGGAAACAATGATTCTCCATCAGTTCAGCCAGTGCTTCCAGCGCCTGCGCCTCGTTCTGGCAAATGATGACTCCTTTGCCGGCACACAGCCCGGAGGCTTTGACCACCAGGGGAAAGGACTGAGTCCTGACATAATCTTTTGCCTGGACCGAATCCGTAAAACTCTGATAGCGGGCCGTCGCTGCCCCGTGCTTCATCATGAAGCGCTTGGCAAAATCCTTGGATCCTTCCAGCTGAGCTTCTGCCTGACCGGGTCCGAAAATGGCCAGTCCCCGGGACCGGAACAGATCCGCAATCCCTTCGACCAGGGGACCTTCAGGCCCGACAACCGTCAGATCTATCCCATGGGCGGTGGCAAACTCCGCCATCGCCGCGTGCTCCGACAGCTCCAGGCAGCGACATTTGGGTTCCCGCGCAATTCCTGGATTTCCCGGGATTGCCACTACTTCCTCCACCAGATCCGATTGAGCCAGTTTCCAGGCCAGAGCATGTTCCCGCCCGCCTGAACCGATCAACATGATTTTCATCGCAGTTCTCCTAATGTCTGAAGTGGCGCAGGCCCGTGAAGACCATGGCCAGTCCGAGTTCGTTGCAGCGCTGAATGGATGCTTCATCCTTCACGGATCCGCCCGGTTGAATGATGGCGCGGATGCCATGGGCATGAGCCGCCTCGACAACGTCCGGGAATGGGAAGAAGGCATCAGAAGCCAGCGTAACCCCTTCCCCGGCATGCTCCAGCGCATAGCGGGCAGCGTCAATCCGATTGACGAACCCTCCGCCAATGCCGATGGCCGCACGGTCGCGGGTGACAACAATGGCGTTGGATTTGACAAACTTCACCACCTTCATGGCGAATAAGAGTTCTTCCATTTCTTCCGGCGACGGTGCTTTCTCCGTTACTACCTTCAGATCGTCCACCAGCATCTGATCTTCCTCCTGCAGCAGGAGGCCGCCGTCCGTTGAAATGACCGACAGGGACCGGCTGGGCTGGTCATTCATCTGAATCACGATCAGGTTCTTGCGGGTGCGCAGGCGTTCCAGCGCTTCCTCGGTAAAACCGGGCGCGCAGACGATGTGGAGCATGGTTTCCAGCATTTTCTCTGCGGTTGGTCCGTCCACTTCGCGATTGACCGCGACAATGCCGCCGAAAATGGAGACCGGATCACAGTCATGAGCCCGGGTATAGGCGCCCAGGGCATCGCTGCCCAGCGCGACGCCGCATGGAGTGTTGTGCTTGACCGCCGCGCAGCACGGTTCGTCAAAATCACAGACAATGCGCCAGGCGGATTCCAGATCCTTGAAGTTGATATAACCCATGCTCTTTCCGTTCAGCTGAGACAGGGTTGTCATGAAGCCCGACTGGTCCTCTATTCCGTAGAACGCTCCCTTCTGGTGCGGGTTCTCCCCGTAGCGCAGATCCTGAAGCTTGTGCAGTCTGAGCGTCAGAGAGTCCGGGAACAGTTCCTCGGAAGCTTCATTCCCTGCCGGATCGGCCTTTGACTGAGTTTCCAGCCACTGGCTGATGCTGTGATCATAGGCGCTGGTCCGGCGGAAGACTTCCAGAGCCAGCTGTCTCCGGTAAGATTCCAGTTCCTTGCCAGACTGCAGACGCTTCATGAACTCCGGATATTGTGCCGGATCCGACAGTACATAGACGCCGCTGAAATTTTTGGCAGCCGAACGGAGCATGGAGGGACCGCCGATATCGATGAACTCGATCATTTCCTCGAAGGACAGACCCTCTTTCAGTTTCTCCTCAAATGGATAGAGATTGACGCAGACGACATCAATCGGCTCAATCTGCTCCCGGGCCAGGGTCTCCATGTGGGAAGCATCATCCCGGCGGGCCAGGATGCCCCCGTGGATGTTGGGATGGAGCGTTTTCACCCGGCCATCCAGAATTTCCGGAAACCCGGTGACGCTTTCCACGCCCCGTACCGGAATCCCCGCTTCCTTAAGATATCGGGCTGTGCCGCCCGACGAAAGAATGTCATAGCCCTGATCCATCAGAAACCGGGCCAGTTCAAGAACTCCTTCTTTATAAAAAACAGATATCAATGCATTCATCAGCTTATTTTTCCCCTTCTGTGTTCTGATTCACGATTCCCTGATTCTCTTCTTCCGTTGAACCGCCCGAGGAGGTTCCAAGATTTCTGACAACCTGGAGCAGTCCTTCCACCAGGCACTGATGTTCCAATGGCAATATTCGAACCTGCAGGTCTCTGGGATTGTCCGTCGGCAAAACCGCGACTTTCTTCTGGACCAGGATCGGTCCCTGGTCCACGGCTTCACTCACCAGATGACAGGTACAGCCGGATTCTGTCTCTTTGGCTTCCAGGACCGCTTCATGCACATGGATGCCATACATGCCCCGCCCGCCAAACTTGGGCAGCAGGGAGGGATGGATATTGATCAGCCGGCCCTCAAACTGACGGACCAGATCTCTCCGCAAAATCGAGAGATAGCCGGCCAGTACGATGACATCGGCACCTGCCGTCTCCCGGGCTAAGCGATCATGGAACTCCGGCTCATGCCGGTTCAGCTCGGCTGTGGGAATCCCAAAACGGCTGGCTTTCTCCAGCGCCGCGCAGGGCCGGTCCGACAGGACTTTGACCACTTCATAGGGTGCGTCAGGCTCCAGACTGAATTTCACTACGGCTTCCATGTTCGTTCCGGAACCCGAAGTCAGGACCATAACCCGGGCGCGGGGCTTTACTGCAGGCATATGGCTTCCTCCGCCTCACCGCGAAGCTCCACCCGGCCCAGAACGACCGGTGCTTCGCCCTGGGCGGACAGGATGGCCAGTGCTTCCTCCACGGCTTCCGGGGCGACGCACAGTGTAAAGCCGATGCCCATGTTGAACGTGTTGTAAATGGATTTTTCATCCGCCCCGCGGCGGATCGCCTCCATAAAGAGTTCTGGCACCTCATAGCTTTTGGTGTCAACCACTGCCTGGAAGCGATCGTCATGGAACATCCGGGGGATATTCTCAATGAAACCGCCGCCGGTAATATGGGCCATGCCATGGACTTTCACCTTTTCCAGGAGAGCTTGGACGGACTTGACATAAATCCGGGTTGGCGTCAGCAGAACCTCGCCCATGGTTTTGCCCTGAAATGGCTCGGACAGATCCGTAAAGAGCTTGCGTACCAGGGAATAGCCATTGGAGTGGAATCCGGATGAGGGCAGTCCGATCAGAACGTCCCCGGCCTGAATATCCCGGCCGTCAATGATCTCATCTTCTTCCACCACGCCAACACAGAACCCGGCAATATCATATTCTCCCGGCTCGTAAAAGCCCGGCATTTCGGCGGTTTCACCGCCCACCAGAGCGAGATTGCCCAGGAGGCAGCCATCCGACACGCCTTTCACAATATCCGCCGCTACATTGGAATCCAGCTTGCCGCATGCCAGGTAATCCAGGAAAAACATCGGCTGGGCGCCGTGGCATAAAATGTCATTGACGCACATCGCCACCGCGTCGATGCCGATGGTATCGTACCGATCCATGGCAAAGGCGATCTTGAGCTTGGTTCCTACCCCATCTGTCCCTGATACCAGCACGGGTTTTTTATATCCTGCCGGAATCCGCATAAACGCTCCGAAAGAACCTAACACGGACAGCACGTCCGGGTTAAGTGTCCGCTTGGCATACGCCTTGATTTTCTCGACCGTCCGGTATCCCTCGTGAATATCCACGCCTGCTGATTTATAATCTGTCATAGTCTTCCCCTCTCATTTTTCAAATGGTTGCCCAGATGGCCCTTTATGATTCATACATCCGGTTGATCTGAGTGTTTTCCATACCTTAATGACTTCCTGTTTTCATCCCTGAATGACAGCCTGTCTGCCTGTTCCCTGCCTAATTCTCTGCCTGCCTTGACGACAGACTGCCGGCTACTCTTCTTCCTGCGGGATCGACATGGGATAAATACCGGAGAAACAGCCGGTGCAGTAGCCATTATCATGATCCAGCGCTTTAAGCAGCCCCGGTTCGGAGATAAATTCCAGGGAGTCAGCTCCGATTTCCTGACGAATCTCTTCCTTGGACTTCACGGCGGCAATCAGGTGTTCGCGGTAGGGCGTATCGATGCCAAAGTAGCAGGGATGCTGCACCATGGGCGAGGATACCCGGAAATGGATCTCCCTGGCTCCGGCAAAGCGCAGGGTTTCAATGAGTTTGCGGCTGGTGGTTCCGCGCACGATGGAATCATCGATCAGCACCACTCGTTTGCCTTCCACGACACTACGCATGGCATTGAGCTTAATGTTGACTGCTTTCTCTCTCAATTCCTGAGAGGGGGCGATGAAGGTACGGCCGATGTATTTATTTTTGACAAATCCGGTGTCGAACGGAATGCCGGAATGTCTGGAAAAGCCGAGGGCGGCAGCTATGCCTGAGTCGGGCACGCCGATGACCAGATCCGCTTCCACGGGATGCTCATCATACAGGGTGGCACCCATGCGCAGTCGGGCATCGTAAACGCTGACGCCGTCCATAGTCGAATCGGGCCGGGCGAAATAGATGTATTCAAAGGAACACACGCGGTGCTGGGTCTTTTCGGAGTATTTGATGGATGTGACCTGATCCTTCTCAATAATGACCATTTCGCCCGGCTCAATGTCGCGAACGATCCGGGCACCAATGACGTCAAGGGCGCAGGATTCAGATGCCAGAACGTAATTGTCTTCCGTCTTTCCCAGAATCAGCGGGCGGATGCCGTAGGGATCCCGGATTCCGATCAGATATTCGCCCATCGTCATAGTCAGGGCAAACGCTCCTTTGATGACATTCAGCGTTTCCTTCAGGCTTCGGATCAGATCCTTGTTGCCGCTGCGGACTATCAGGTTCAGGATCACTTCGGAATCGATGGTGGTCTGGAACATGGTTCCGGAATCTTCGAGCAGTTCACGCAGAATTCCGGCATTTACCAGAGTTCCGTTATGGGCGATGCACATCTGGCCCAGGCGGGATTTTCCCACCAGGGGCTGAGCATTGATGACGCTGGATTCGCCGCTGGTGGAGTAGCGCACATGACCGATGGCGATATCTCCGCGCAGTTCCTGGATGTCCTGGTTGTTGAAAACATCCTGAACCAGGCCCATGCTTTTCTTTAAAATAATCTCGCCGTTGAGGTTGCTGGCGATTCCCGCCGACTCCTGACCGCGGTGCTGGAGGGCATACAATCCGTAGTAGACTTTCTCCGCGACATCCCGGCCGGAAAAGGAATTGATTCCAAAGACGCCGCACTCCTCGTGCAGTTTATCATCATCTTCTTTGTTGAGAAAAATCATCTGGATACCTTCTTTGTAATGCGTCCGAGCATTTCCACATACGCTTCCCGGACGTTGCCCAGGTCGCGCCGGAACCGGTCTTTATCGAGCTTTTCGCGGGTAACGGCATCCCAGAACCGGCAGGTATCCGGAGAAATCTCGTCGGCGAGTATGATGTTGCCCTGGCTGTCCTTGCCGAATTCAAGCTTGAAATCGACCAGAATCACATTCTGTTCCAGGAAGAAAGCTTTCAGAATTTCATTGATTTTCGCGGTGATGGCGTAGATGGCATCCAGCTCCTCGCGGGTAGCCGCTCCAATGGCAATGGCATGATAATCGTTGATCAGCGGATCGCCCAGGGAGTCATCCTTGTAGCTGAGCTCAAAGACCGTGGTCAGAAGTTCTCTGCCCTCGACCAGACCGAGGCGCTTGGCCATGGAGCCCGCCGCCAGATTGCGGACGATAACTTCCAGCGGGATAATCCGGACTTTTTTGCAAAGCTGTTCCCGTTCATTGAGCTGTTCCACAAAATGCGTCGGAATCCCACTTTCGTTCAGCATGGTGAAAATGGCTGAAGTAATGGAATTGTTCAGCACTCCCTTGTCTTCGATCTGACCTTTCTTCTCGCCGTTGAATGCCGTCGCGTCATCTTTATAATGAATGACAACGAGATCTTCTTTGTCGCTTGCGTAAACTTTCTTGGCTTTTCCCTCGTAGAGCTGCTCCAGTTTCTTTGCCATGATTAATATTCCACCTTTCCGTTATTTTCTTTTAAAAAGTTCTCTTTCATTGAACTGCGATAGTCATTCAGCCGCTGAGCGACCTCGGGGTACTTGACTCCCAGGATCTGAGCCGCCAGCATGCCGGCGTTGGCGGCATTGTTAATGCCAACGGTCGCTACCGGAATCTGCTTCGGCATCTGGACGATGGACAGGAGAGCATCCAGTCCTTCCAGGGCTCCCTTGAGCGGGACTCCGATGACCGGCTTGACCGTGAGCGATGCGATCACTCCCGGCAGATGGGCCGCCAGACCGGCTCCGGCGATAAATACTTCCGTCCCCTCTTCTTCCAGCCGCCGGATGGTGGCATGGAGCTGTTCAGGCACGCGATGGGCTGACAGCACGTAGCTTTCACTTTCGATCCCCAGGTCTGTGAGGATGTCATAGGCTTTTTTCATGATGTCCTGATCGGACCGGCTTCCAAAAATGATTCCAACTTTCATCAATTACCTCTCCTGTATGTTCTTTTTCGTCAATCCGATTCGGATCACAGCAGCTATATTCCCCCGGTTTTCGTCTTCCGGGATAACTCTTACTTTCGTCTGAAATAATCCACACCGGCCTGGAACAGCTTCATGTCAAACTCTCCGGGATAGTTCCGGAACAGGCCTTCCTGCCAGCGTTCATTGTGCCCCATCTTACCCAGGACACGGCCATTGGGGGAAATAATGCCTTCGATGGCCAGCAGTGATCCGTTGGGATTGTGGGGCTGGGCCATGGTCGCATTTCCTGATGGATCGCAGTACTGAGTGATGATCTGACCGTTCTGTTTTAATTGCTCCAGTACGTCTGAGGGAGCCATGAACCGTCCTTCTCCGTGAGAGATCGGTACCGAGAACACTTCACCCGGCCGGACATAGGCAAGCCAGGGGGAAGCGTTGGAGGCAACGCGAACTCTGGAAATTGTGTCCATATGTCGTCCGATCTCGTTGGAAGCGAGCATCGGCATGTCCTCTCGCGGCTCGACGATGCGGCCGTACGGGAGCAGGCCCAGCCGGACCAAAGCCTGGAATCCGTTGCAGATACCCAGAATCAGTCCCTGGCGAACCTCCAGCAGATCTTCAATGGCTGAGGCGATTTCCGGATTGCGCAGGACGTTGGCAATGAATTTGCCCGATCCGTCCGGTTCATCGCCTGCGGAGAAGCCGCCGGGAATCATGAGAATCTGGCTCCGGCGAATCTCGCGGGCCAGGTCCCCGACCGATTGCCGGATGTCTGCCTGATCGCGGTTGCGGAAGACAAACACTGACGGATCGGCTCCTGCCTTGCGGAATGCTCTGGCCAGGTCGTACTCGCAGTTGGACCCGGGGAACACGGTAATCAGAACCCTGGGGCACTCCATGGCTGCAGGTGCTGGATCCGAAGGAGCGACCTTCGGGCCGGCGAGGTTTTCGACCGCGTCGCCATCTTTGCGGCTGCGGCGGAAAACAGGACTCAGCCTCCGGTGAGCCGCTTCGCGGGTTTCAGCCGCGGTGAGTTCGATTCCGTTGAGGCACAGTCTGCCTGAAGGATTCGCAGTGCCCAGGCACTGGGGCTGAATGTCATAAGAAGACGCCAGGACAAGCCATTGAGCTTCCAGAGCCGGGTCGATTTCCAGCAGGAAGTCGGCCGGCCGGCGTTCAAAATACGGTTTAATCAAGGTGACGTCCATCCCGGCCTGGTTGCCCCAGGCCATGTTGAGCAGCGTCATCACGCTGCCGCGGGCGGTGGTGTCACAGGCCAGAATCATATTCTGTTCATTGGCTGCCTGAATCAGCCGGGAAGCTGCCAGCAACTGTGGCGCCTCTGGGTATCCATCGACTCTGGTAGTCACCACCTGGTACAGGATGCCGCTGCCCTTCAGTGCGTTGGACAGAACCCGTTCTCCCGGCATCGTGTTTACCGCGAAGGAAATCAGCGTGGGCGGAACATGGATCTCACCAAAAGTGCCGCTCATGGAATCTTTTCCGCCAATCGCCGGCGTTCCGAAATCCAGCTGAGCCTTCAATGCCCCCAGCAGCGATTTCATGGGTTTGCCCCAGGTGGCCGCCGAGTTGCCCAGCTTTTGGAAATATTCCTGGAAAGACAGTCTGGCGTTGTCAATTCCGGCTCCGGAAGCCGCCATCTTGCCCAACGATTCAACGACAGCCAGATAGGCTCCTTTAAACTGATCTGCCTGAGAAACGAAAGGATCAAAGCCGTAGGTCATGACGCTGGCATCCCTGGATATGGAATCGCCGACCGGAATAAGCGCTGCCATGTGAGACGCTTCGGTCTCCTGATCACGACCGCCATAAGGCAGAGTGACTGTGGCACATCCATTGGTGGAGTCGAACAGTTCGTGGAGGCTTTTCTGGCTTTGATTATTCAGCTGATCCAGTTCGGTCAGAATTCGTTCCCGGGTCAACTCACCCGAAGCTTCACCGGGGAGCAGACCTGCCGGTTCAATGGCAACCGCCTGATACTGACTGGCACCGGCCGAGTCAAGAAAACTGCGCTTGAGATCGACGACGGTTTGCCCACGCCAGTTCATCACCAGCCGGGCGTCGTCCGTTACCGTTGCAATGACGGCAGATTCGAGGTTTTCCTGGTCCAGATAGCCGGTGAATTCAGCAAGATCAGCCGGTGAGATAACCATGGCCATGCGTTCCTGAGATTCTGAAACCGCTGTTTCGGTGGCGGTCAGTCCCTGATACTTCAATGGTACCTGATCCAGATCGATGGCCAGGCCTTCAGCCAGTTCGCCCACGGCAACGCTGACGCCGCCGGCACCAAAGTCATTGCAGCGCTTGATAAGACGGCGCGCTGCATCGTTGCGCAGCAGACGCTGGAGCTTGCGCTCGGTGGGAGCATTTCCCTTTTGGACTTCAGCTCCGGAGGTTTCCATGGAGGTCACGTCATGGCTCTTGGAAGAACCGGTGGCACCACCAACTCCGTCGCGTCCGGTCCGACCGCCGACCAGAAGAACGACATCGCCGGCCTGAGGCTGTTTGCGAACCACACTGTGAACGGGTGCGGATCCAATGACAGCACCCACTTCCATGCGTTTCGCTACATACCCGGGATGGTAAATTTCATGAACTACCCCTGCTGCCAGACCGATCTGATTGCCATAGCTGGAGTAGCCGCGAGCCGCCTGAAGGGAAATGGTCTTCTGCGGCAGCTTGCCGGCCAATGTCTGAGCCGGATCCTGCGTCGGATCCATTGCCCCGGTGACGCGCATGGCCTGATAGACATAAGCCCGACCGGCCAGAGGATCCCGGATTGCTCCACCCAGGCAGGTTGCCGCCCCGCCGAAGGGTTCGATTTCAGTCGGATGATTATGGGTTTCGTTCTTGAACTGAATAATGGTAGGTTCTGTGCCTTCCTCTGTGCGGAGGGAGCGAATGATGCTGCAGGCGTTGATTTCTTCTGACTCATCCAGATCCGTCACCTGGCCGGATGCTTTCAGCGCCTTTGTCCCGATGGTGGCCAGTTCCATCAGCGTCTGCGGCCGGCTGGCCCTGCCCAGTTTCTCACGCAGAGCACAGTACATTTGATAGGCTGCCTCTTCCTGCTCGGTTCCCGGAAGGAACTCGACGCCGGTCAGTTCAGTCTGGAACGTCGTATGCCGGCAGTGATCCGACCAGTAGGTATCCAGCACCTTAAGTTCCGTTTCGTTGGGATCGCGTCCTTCAGCCAGGAAGTATTCCTGAATGCAGGCCAGATCAGCCAGACTCATGGCCAGCTGGCGGCTGTCATAGAATTCCTTCAGTCCGGACTCATCCAGTTTGCTGAAGCCGGCATAGACAGGGGGAAGATTGCGATCCGGCAGAGAATCCTGGAATGCAGCAGCCAGACTGCCTTCCCGCATTTCCACTGGATTAATCAGCGTTTTTCGGATGGCTGCGCGCTGCTCGGCCGTCAGCTCTTCGCCAAAAACAATCAGAGTTTGAAATTTCACTTTCGCGTTGAAATTTCCATAAATCAGCTGCAGACATTCTTCTGCCGCATTGGCTCTCATGTCGAACTGACCCGGCAGCAGCTCGGTGATGAGATATGGATTGTTTTGTGCCGCTTCCTCCAAAGAGAAATAGATCTGATCGGCATTCTTGTCGGCAAAAACTTTATATATGGAATCACGATACTCATCTTTTGAAAGGTTGGCCATTAAATATCGATTAATGACTCGAACCCGCCCGCGGCATAATCCGGAATCATTTAACTCCCTGGTCAGGGCGTCGCTTTGGATCTCCAGACCCGGTTTTTTTTCGACATACACCTCGAAATGCTCCTGCATGATTTCCTCCTTAACATAGCGAACTATTAACACATTAATCATATTAAATAATCGTCTATAGGTCAACATTAAACCACTAATCTTCGTTAATCGTTCAGTACATACCTTATTCTTTTCACATTTTGCCTGAATGACTGATTTTATCCAATAGATTCAGATCATAGAAAGCAACTTCCCCAACGACTCCATTTGAATCCGGATTCAGACCAAATCCCCGGATGGCCCAAGCCTTTCCCGTGATACCATCAAGGTTCGTCAGGTTGTGCCGTCGGAAAAGCACAAGGAGCGAGCGAATGAGGCTGCAGGAACAGCCAGTCATCCGCCGTGATCTGCGGGTCAAGCCGTGAAATGCCGCGCTGAATCCAACCGTGATTCAGTAAATCACTCCTTCCCATCAGCTTTCCGACAGGCGCTTCGCTCCCCCTGGCCGCTTCATACCGTTCGGCGACGGCTTCGTTATGTTCAGAACCCTGCTTGCTTCCATCCAGCGCCTGCTACTTTTTCGCCCAAAGACGGTTGTTTTCGTCCGAAGGCTGGTTCTTTTCGTCCGGTGAGTGACCCAGTCAGAGCAGGATGCTATATAATGAAATGGAGTAGGATACACGGGCGGAAGGTTCCGCCGTAATCGAGGTGAACAATGAATTTTTTAAAAGCAGCTGCCGTCTGTTCTAAAGTATCTGTGGCCAACCCGGCTGCCAATGCAGCGGAAATTATAACCCTGCTGGAACAACTGAATGAGAAGAAAATATCGGTCGCAGTATTTCCTGAGCTCTGCGTCACGGGATACACCTGCGGAGATTTGTTCTTACAGGATCAGCTCCTGGAGGAATCGGATCTGGCCTTGAACAAAATTCGGAAAGCCTCATCAGGGAGCAATCTGTTTTTTGCTGTCGGCGCTCCGATCCGGATTGGCAGTCGTCTCTACAACTGTGCCGTTGCCATGCAGAATGGCCGGATCCTGGGAATCGTCCCCAAAAGTTATCTGCCCAATTCCAATGAATTTTACGAAAAGCGCTGGTTTTCACCGGCTGAACTGGCTGAACCAATCCAGTCCATTTCCTGGGGTGCGGATGAGATTCCGTTTGGCCGCCTGTTGTTCCAGAGCCAGGGAGTCACCTTGGGCATCGAGCTGTGCGAGGATCTTTGGGCACCGTCTCCCCCATCAACGGATCTCGCGCTGGCCGGTGCCCAGGTGATTTTGAACCTGTCAGCGTCCAATGAACTCATTGCAAAGTCAGACTATCGCCGCAGCTTAATCCAGAATCAGAGTGCCCGGCTACTGGGAGCCTACCTTTATGCTTCCACCGGGGTTCATGAATCCTCGACGGATGTGGTGTTCTCAGGACACCTGCTTATTGCTGAAAACGGCGTGATTCTGGCGGAAAACGAGCGGTTTCAGCTGGACAGCGAATGGATTCATGGCTGGATTGATGCCGACCGGCTGAACAATGAACGTCGCCGCTCCACCAGCATGGCGGACAGCGTGGCCCGAACCACTTATCAGACGGTTTCCTTTGATCTGGTCCAACCGGACCTGACCGGGTTTGACCGCCCGGTGGATCCCACGCCGTTTATTCCGCGAGATGATTCCGATATGGTCCGGCGGTGCCGGGAGATCTTTGCCATTCAGGCCCATGGCCTGGCCAAGCGGCTTCGGGTCATCGGAACCAACCACTGCGTCATCGGCATTTCCGGCGGTCTGGATTCGACCCTCGCTCTTCTGGTCATCCAGAAAGCCCTGCGAATCAACGGAGCGGACCCATCTGCCATCCTTACCGTTACCATGCCGGGCTTCGGGACCACGGACCGGACGTATCAGAATGCCATCAGCCTGTGCCGGGAAATGGGAACCGATCTGAGGGAGATCAACATTGTGGAGGCCTCTCTGCAGCACTTCCGGGATATCGGACATGATCCGGCCCAGCACGACGCCACCTATGAAAATACCCAGGCACGCGAGCGGACTCAGATTCTGATGGATCTGGCAAACAAGGAAGGCGGGATTGTGGTGGGAACCGGTGATTTATCCGAACTGGCCCTGGGCTGGGCAACCTACAATGGCGACCACATGAGCATGTATGGTGTCAATGCCTCCGTTCCCAAGACTCTGGTTCGCTATCTGGTACGCTACGCGGCCGTCCATGAATCCCCTGAATCGGTTCGCCGGATTCTGGAAGACATCCTGGATACTCCGGTATCACCGGAACTGCTGCCGAAAGCTCAGAATGGTGAAATCGCTCAGAAAACCGAAGATCTGATCGGACCATATGAGCTGCATGATTTCTTCCTGTACCATATGATGCGCTACGGGGCAACCCCGGAAAAAATCGCCTTTCTGGCTGGCCTCGCATTCCGGGACCGCTATTCCAGCGACATCATCCATCACTGGCTGAACGTGTTCATCCGACGGTTTTTCACCAATCAGTTCAAGCGCTCCGCATTGCCCGATGGTCCCAAGGTCGGTTCCGTCGCGCTGTCCCCCCGAGGAGACTGGAAAATGCCCTCCGATGTCACCTGGCGGGCCTGGATGAAGGATTGAGAGCCCTTCGCCGCCCCGAATGTTGATGATAAAAATTACACTTTAATATGGTATTAATTACTACATCGTGTTAAAATACAGTTATTGTGTTTTCAGATGAGTCACAAATCAGTTGAAAGAGGTGAAGAACAGCATGTGGTTTAACAAATCCACAGAACAGGTCCTGTCGGAGCTGAATGTGAACCTTGAACAAGGTCTCTCCAGCGAAGAAGTGGCCAAACGGCTTGAACAGTACGGTTACAACCGTCTGCCCGAGCAGAAACGGAAATCGATCCTGTCGATGTTCCTCGCGCAGCTTCAGGATACGATGATCTATATCCTGCTAGCAGCCACGGTTTTATCCGCCTTCATGGGCGACTATGCCGAAGCCGTCATTATTATCGTTGTCGTACTCCTGAATGCTGTCATCGGCGTTTTCCAGGAAAACAAGGCCGAGCAGGCCATGGAAGCCCTGAAAAAGCTCACCACACCGCGGGCTTATGTTCGCCGCAATGGGCAGGTGGTTGAAGTGGACTCCCAGGAAATTGTACCCGGCGATATCGTCGAAATCGATGCCGGCCGGTTCATTCCGGCGGATCTGCGACTGATCGAATCCTCCAATCTGCAGATTGAGGAATCCGCCCTGACCGGTGAATCCGTACCTTCGGAAAAATACGCCAGTTTTGTCGCTGATACGGATAATCTGCCCCTGGGCGACCGCAAGAACATGGCGTTCATGACCACCCTTGCCACCTACGGCCGCGGTGTCGGTGTCGTGGTTGCCAATGCCGTTGAATCTGAAATCGGAAAAATCGCGAAGATTCTGGAAGAAGATAATGAAGAAATGACCCCACTGCAGAAGCGTCTGGATCATTTTGGAAAAATCCTCGGATTTATCTGTCTGGGCGTTGCCGGTGTCATGCTCGTCGTGGGAATCCTGCAGAATCGCGGAGCCAAAGACATGCTTCTGACCGCCATCTCTCTGGCTGTCGCAGCCATTCCCGAAGGACTCCCTGCCATCGTCGCGATTGTTCTGGCGCTGGGCGTTACCCGGATGAGCAAAAACAATGCCATTGTCAAAAAGCTGCCTTCCGTTGAAACATTAGGTTCTGTAAATGTCATCTGTTCTGATAAAACCGGAACCCTGACCCAGAACAAAATGACAGTCGTGAAGTCCTACACCTACGAGAACATGCACCAGATCGACGCGGACATCACTCAGGTTGAATCCGATGAAGATGAACGCATGCTCGTTAAATCTTTCGTTCTGTGCTCTGATGCTACTGCCAACGCCGAACAGACTACCGGTGATCCGACGGAAATTGCCTTTATTGTTTACGGCAACCGGATCGGATTAACCAAGGAAGCCCTGAACAAAGAATTCCCGCGTGTTGCTGAAAAGCCGTTTGATTCCGACCGTAAACTCATGAGTACCTGCAATCGGGAATATGACCGATATGTTGTTCATACAAAAGGTGCCGTGGATAATCTGCTCAAGATCTCCACCAAAGCCTATGTCGATGGCAGAGTAGTACCCATGACCAGCCAGATTCGGGATGCCTATCTGGCCGAAGCGGAGAACCTGAGTAATGAAGCCCTGCGTGTCCTGGGTGCCGCCTACAAGTTCATCGACCATGTGGCTGAACCTGAAGAAATGGAACATGACCTGATATTCCTTGGCATGGTCGGCATGATCGACCCGCCAAGACTGGAAGTCAAGGATTCCGTCGCCATCGCCAAGCGGGCCGGCGTTAAGACCATCATGATCACCGGAGACCATAAAAACACCGCTGTCGCGATTGCGAAAGAACTTGGCATCGCAGATAAAAAGGAACAGGCGCTTACCGGTTCCGAAATTGAAGAAATGGATGAAGCGGACTTCATCGAAAACATCAACAACTGGCGTGTCTTCGCCCGTGTCTCACCGGAACATAAGGTCAAAATTGTCCGGGCGTTTAAGAGCCATGGCAACATCGTCTCCATGACCGGTGACGGAGTCAATGACGCACCGTCCCTGAAATTCGCTGACATCGGTGTCGCCATGGGCATCACCGGAACGGACGTCAGCAAAGGCGCGGCCGATATGATTCTGACTGACGACAACTTCACCACGATTGTCCGCGCAGTCGAAGAAGGCAGAAATATTTATGCCAACATTAAGAAAGCTGTCATCTTCCTCCTGTCCTGCAACCTTGGTGAGATCATCTCGATCTTCTTCGCAGTCCTTCTGGGCTGGCCCATTCCCCTGCTGGCAACTCAGATTCTCTGGGTCAATCTGGTGACGGATACCTTCCCGGCGATTTCTCTGGGCGTAGATCCTGGCGATCCGGATGCCATGCTGAAAAAGCCGAGAAATCCCAAGGACAGCTTCTTCTCCAACGGAGCAGGCGTTCGTGCAATTATCGGCGGTACCCTCATCGGTCTGCTGACGCTTGGTGCTTTTGTCTGGGGTCTGATGGAACGCGGTGTTCCTTTCTCCCAGATGACCTCCGACCTCGAACACAATGATGCGCTGGTTTATGCCAGAACCATGGCCTTTGTCGTGCTGGCTGCGTCCCAGCTGTTCTACTCACTGTCCATGCGCAACCCGATCAAGAGCATATTCCAGGTCGGTCTGTTCAGCAATATCTATCTGGCTGGATCCATTGTTTTGGGACTGCTGCTTCAGCTTGTCGTTATTGAAGTGCCCTTCCTGGCCAACGCTTTCGGGGTACATGCCCTGCCGGCCAAGGACTGGCTGATCGTCATCGGCTTTGCGCTCATCCCGCTGGCGGTCAATGAACTGATCAAAGCCATTGAGCGGATCTTTGACAAAGACCACTCCGATAACGAATTCTAACATCAAATCCTTTGTGAATGCTGCCTTGCTCAAGGCAGCATTCTTTTTTCATTTTCGTGGGTATCATTGACTTACCGTTCCGTCACAGCCCGTATTCCCTCCCCTGGTCTGAGCCCGCAGGCGGTAGCATGAATTCCAGGCTCATGCTGAGCATCCGGTCTCTTCAATCTTATTGACTTCTCTCCGTCAACAAAAGAAC
>JABNAD010000226.1_pt1 | contig 21271 bp, 16 predicted proteins | sample 7240381 | NCBI WGS metagenome assembly JABNAD01 (sample SAMN11332834, study PRJNA596920) | anaerobic digester metagenome | biome: digested sludge; isolation source: digested sewage sludge-derived enrichment culture grown on H2/CO2 | place: Germany: Goettingen
ATCGTAGGCGGAAACATAGGTGTTGACGTAGGTGAGCAGCTGGTATTCACCGCTTGTCACTTCCGAAGTCGTCACAGATGGTTTGGTTACGGTCGCCGTAGTTGTTCCCGGCTTGACCAGAGACGGTGCGTCATCCCGGATTTCTTCCGGATTGATCCAGGCGCCTGGTACGTCAGGATGGCGGGTTACGTTCAGCATACCGGAAAAATTGCGGTAAATGTGGTATTCACCGGCTGGATAGGTTCCGACGGAGCCTTTCTTGGCCATGGCGTCGTAGGCATTCATATAGACATTGGTCGTGTTATAAACTTCAATGGTTCCTTCAAGCGGAATCGGAGCAGCCTTGGCGACTGGTCTGGCAGCAGAGGGAGCATCGATCCAGCCGGCAGCGAAGACATAGCCGGTCTTGCCCTTAAACTCTACTTTGTACCATTCTTTTTCAACGGAAACGAGATTAACTTTCGTTCCCTTCGGCAATTTCGCAAGAGCAGCCGCTTTGCTGCTGGCTTCCTTGCGCAGTGTGTCAGCTTTGAGATTCGTCAGAGTCACCGTTTTGGCAACTTCTTCGGTGGGCGCCAGATAACGGGCGGCTACCCATCCGGTCTGGTCTTCATACTGAACCTGAGCCCAGTTTCCTTCGGTTTTCAGAACGGTGAGCGATTCACCGGCCGGAATGGCGGACAGTACATTACTGTAAACCGTTCCCTGATCCCGGAAGTTCAAGGCAACGGTTGTGACCGCCTCCTGACTGTCAGCATAAGCCAACTGCGGGAAAAAATTGAAAAAGAATAAGAGCAGCAACAAGCTTGAGAGGATCTTCCTGAGGTTTTTCATACCCAACCACCTTTCATATTCCTGGGATGTCAGTGAGTTAAAAAGCTATGAACGATTGCAGAGGAGTAATGCCAACTTTAAAGTCTTCGTACGGGACGTTCCGCACGATCTCAGTCCATGAAAACCGCAAAAAAAATTGCATAAAATGAACTTTATGTAAAATACAAATTCATTATAGCAAAAGTTACAAAACAATGACACCTATTTTCTTATTATTATGCTTCACAAATAACAATAATTAGACGAAAACCTTGCCAAACTGATGATTTATCAAGACTTTCACAACGTGATGTCTATAAAAGAAGCCCCCTCAGGCCTTTCTTTTCACTAAATTATGAAAAAACGGGCCGGAGCGGACTTTTTTATAACTATGATAGATACCGTTCGAAAACTTGTGTAATGACCCATGCTTTGGGAATGAGCTGTAAAGCAACTCAAAGAACCGTATTCTGCATCTCTCAGGCTCATCCATCGATCCGGATGAAATATTTGACACAGGATGGCTCATAACAACTCCTGGATAAGTTCATCTCATCTGAAGGGAATCAAAGGTACCTCCCTTAGTTGCTATCAGCAGGAAGCATGCCGTCTCGGGTCCAACCATTCCAGGGTTTATGTCTGCGGACTGACCTCCCCTCCAGGAACCCAGTTTCTATTTAATGGCTTGATATCGGACAAAGCTTCTTCTATTTATTTGAATATTACATAAAAGGCTAACAACATTGATACCAAGCCAACGGAAAGAATTAAGTTTCTCATGATCCTGTGATCTTTAAAATATTGCTTTCCGAAATACTCGCCAATGATAATCCCGACTAAAACTAAAATCATTAATATAGATTTCTGTGCCATGATCAAATACCATAATTCGGGCAGAATGGTGCATAAGAACCATCCGCAAAACGGGCTCCGTAATTTAGCAAATCTTCATATCCTCCGTCATCAGAAAGTTGCTCCCCATACACCGCCAAACGATCCGGAACGGATCCGGTTCCCCCGGCTTCATCCCCAGCAATAAATGAAACACCTGCCGTGAAATCTACGCCTGCATCAAACTTAGATGCTGTACCTGAGTCCAAAAAATGTAGGTTCAACAAATCATCACCCCTTAACGATTCGTCTGTTGATGTGTATCAAGCTAATGAAATCTTAGCAAATAAAAGTTTTGCCTGAAAGAATCATATTTTTTTAAAATAATCTATCTTAAAATTCATTTTTATCACCAGAGATGGAGCAACAAAATTTAAGGCGCCTTCTTGGCGCAGAAAACAGTAAAACCATTGAGACCATACGCATTCGTGGCTTATCAATGGTTCTTTTGTCCTGTTTTGAAATGGCTGATCATGTACTTGATGCCTGACCTCATTTCATTCGATCGAGCAGATTCTGAAAGGTATGAAACGCCTGCTCATATTCATAGTAGCCGGCGGAGTTCAGGCTCCGGTGAATCGTGCTCTGATTCACGCCGCGCTGCTGCGCGATCTCTGACTGATTCAGACCAAGGATCAGGCTGTCATAAATGTTGACCCACTGTTTGTCCGTCCAGCCGGTCTCCATGAAATGCATCAAACACAATCCGGCATTGAACGAATCCAGACTTTGATTATCTTTCAGGTGGCCGAACAGCATATCGAGATGAAGAGCTTTTTTCCCGGCTTCCTTCCGCTTCACTTCATCGAGCATCCGCCGGGCCGCCTGCCAGACCGGTGCAACGGCATCGGACTGACCGGAATCATTCTGGGTTGAGACGTCTCCCAGGCCAATTCCGAACCGGATCTTGGCCGGATGAAGCTGAAACTTCAACTGAAACAGGATGTTCATCACCTCTTCCAGTGATTCCAGCAACCCTTGAAACGAATCGGCCCGGGTCAGGCAAAATCGGCTGGCCAGCTGATCATGATATATTCCGTTGATCTGGTCCAGAATAGTGGTCAGCTGAGGATCAATTTCCCGACAGTCATTTTTCTGCCGTGATCCAACCAGGTTTCCAATGATTGCAACGTACATGATACTCACTCCCTCTTCAGCTTCAGTATAGCAAAACCAGTGGACAGCCCATTATGCGTTTTCCGGGACATCAGGATCAGGCTTGTCTTGCAGTTGCGGCCGGTTCTGCCGTTTGATCTCCCAACAGCAGAGAACCTGAGGTTCCTCCGTTCGGGAAGATTCTCAGGTTCTCGGGTGATTCAATTCAAATCAGGAATGTGCCAAAGCCGTTTCAAGCTGTCATGGATGAGCTGGGACCAGAGATCCCGCCGGTTTTATTATTTCGGCGACAGCTGACAGCCAAGATTAGCTTTTCTTGGGCCGGCGTCCGGGCAGCTCATTCAGATCGGGCCATTTCAGTTCACCCAGCTTGTTTTTTTGATCATAATCCTTCAGGATCCAGTCCACCTGTCGGGACAGGAAGATCAGGGCGACGATATTGGGCAGCGCCATCAACCCCGTAAATAAGTCGGAGAGCTTCCAAAGGTTGTCCGGGTCAATGAATGGCCCCACCACCAGGAACGACAGGGCGATGATCTTAAATCCAATGATGAAGATTTTCTTGTCTTTAAAGATCAGCCGGACATTGGACTCCGCGAAAAAGTACCAGCCCACGATGGTGGTCAGGGCAAAGCTGGACAAGGAAACCGATAAAAAAGCCCCGCCGAAATTTCCAAAGCCGTTGGTAAACGCATTCTGCGTCATGATCGTAGCCGTCTTTGACATCTCCGCCGCGGAAATCGTGGCGTCATAGCTGCCTGAGAGGACATTGACCATGACCGTTGAGGTGCAGATCATGAACGTCGAGATAAAGACACCGATCATCGCAATGAATCCCTGCTCCGCCGGATGATCCGTCTGGGCGACTGCATGAGAATGAGGGGTTGATCCCATTCCGGCTTCATTGGAGAACAGGCCGCGGGCAATCCCGAATCGAACGGTTTCCTGCACGGTGATTCCCAGGACTCCGCCGCCGATGGCCTGAGGCGAAAAAGCTGAAACCAGAATAAGCTGAAGCGCCGGGATCAGTTGCGTGATGTTGATCACCACGATGAGCAGACTGCCAAGGACATAGGCGCCGGCCATCAGCGGAACTACTTTTTCCGAGAATCCGGCAATGCGTTCCATGCCGCCGGTGAGAATGACGCCGACAAGGGCGAGGAGGCCCGCAGTAGCCCAGGGCATGGGAATTCCGAAGGATTCATTGAGCGACACCACGACGGCATTGGACTGAACCATGATGCCGACAATCCCCAGGGACAGGATGGCAAACACCGCAAAAATTCTGGCCAGAACCTTGCTCTTTAAACCATCCCGGATATAGTAGGCCGGACCGCCGCTCAGTTCACCGGTATCGGACTGATGGCGGTAAATCTGAGCCAGGACCGCCTCCGCAAAGATGGTTGCCATGCCGAAAAAGGCAGAGAGAATCATCCAGAAGGCCGCCCCCGGTCCGCCCGCCGCAATAGCGGTGGCAACTCCGACGATGTTTCCCGTACCAACCTGAGCCGCTACGGCAGTGGCCAGGGACTGGAACGGCGTCATCCGTCCGTCTTCGACCTTCTTGCCGGATTTGATGTCACCAATCAGTTTGGTGATGGCCGGCAGAACTCGGGTAAACTGAGGAAACTTCAGAAGGACGGTCATGTACAGACCGACCCCCAGCAGAGCAAACAGCAGGATGTAGTTCCACAGGAAAGCGCTGATTGAGTTTAAAAATTCCATTTGATCGCCCTCCTATCTGGCACTGGATTTTCGCATCGAAAAGTAATTGCTGAGCCAAATCACAAACACAATGACCACCGAGCGGACAAAAGCTGCCAGGAGAATCGCGGAGAAGGAGGTGGTATCCCAGATCGTGTCCGAGGCCAGATGCCTCAGAGAAAATTCAATGGTGTTGGCGCCGGTATCGCACAGAACCAGGGCCACGGCCAAAGGCAGCGGATAAGGCGAGGTATTGGTGGTGACCGCCCAGCGGTAGATCCAGGCATACGCCACGTAGAAGGCAATCTCCAGCAAATAACTGGAAGCCAGTGCCGCCGTCATTTCCATGGACATGGAATCCATGAAGATTCTCGCCAGGGTTACCGCCAGTCCAGTCGCCAGGGCCAGCGCCAGCGGGTGCCTGGGCTTGAACAGGTGAAGCGCGGAAATGAGGACAACAATTCCGAAGGTGATCCGAAATCCTCCGTTACCCACCGGGATGGACACCAGAGAAGCCAGAGCCGACAGAATAATGATCAGAGCAGTTTGCATGAAAAATCCCCCTTAATTGGTAAAAAGAACAGTGAGCGAATGTGTCAGTCCCTCGCTGGATCAGGCAATCATCTCACCCGGAAGCTCGAGACATATTTAACACAGTTACCTGAAATAGTGTACCATAATTCAGGAATGCTTATATAAAAATCACTAAAAAAGTTCAAAAATTAAATTATACGTGAAAAATGTCATTATTTTTAGAAAACCGGCAAATCAGCCCTGCCAAATAATTCCGCTTATTCGGATGACCCTTGATCAATCAGTGAGTTCATCGCTGCATAACTCATTGTAACGAAAAAAAACCATTATAACCAAAATCAAACAGTCCTATTACAACAGTTTCCATCCTCTTCTATTAGTACAGTTACTGAATGACAAACGGCAACGCTGTTTGGATCCGTCCTGTCACAGCGGGATAGAGTACGCAGCCTGGGGAGGATGATGAAAAAACATGGATGTTTAATGGGATCGAGGAATGATGACCGTCTGCCGGTTTCAACCGGCCGTACGTGTCGAGAGCGTGCGCCGCACCTTCTCACAGCCCCGGGAAGAAAAAACGAACCCGGCGAGCAGGCTGTCAGCCCGAACGTTGGGTTCGCTGATTTTACTTTCTGATCAGACATCTTTCCTCGACGCCGGCAGTCATCTGTCCTTCCCATCCGGTCGGTCCGGGTTGCGGGATCGCTATTCGCCCTCCCTGTACTGCCATCCCTGAATCGATTAGCGATAGGGATTGGACCTGAATCGATCCCGGACTTCCTGCATCTGGTCCTGGCTCAGCAAGCGGGCTCCGCCCAGGGCTTCCGTCAGAATCTGCAGCTGAGCGACATATTCCAGATGCTCTGCCCGGCCGAAGGCCGCCGGAAGATCTCCGGCCACGGTGACGAGTCCGTGATTGCCCAGGAGTACCGCATGATTCCTGCCCAGATACTCCAGGCACAGCCCGGCAAGTTCCGGTGTGCCGTAGGTGGCATAAGGCGCGCAGCGGATGCGGCTGCCGCCCACGGCCGCCAGATAGTGGACATTGCGGATTTCCTGCCCGGCACAGGCAAGGGCCGTCGCATGGACGGAATGAGTATGGACCACGGCGCAGACATCGGGCCGGGCCCGATAAATGGCCAGATGAAGCTCCCACTCGCTGGTTGGCTGCCGCCCCGGTGCACACTCAATGACCCTTCCGTCCGGATCCAGCAGCAGGATATCCTCCGGCCGGGTTTCCGGGTAGGGCAGACCGGAAGGCGTCATGGCAATGAGCCCCGAGGTCCGGTCAAAAATGCTCAGATTACCCCCGGTGCCGGTGGTCAGACGACATTCCAGAAGCTGTCTGCCATAATGGACCAGCTCCTCGCGGACCGACTGCAGCCTCATGAGAGGTCGCCTTCCAGGATGCCGACAATCCGCTGCTGGGAACGGTTGGCCATATAGCGGATCTTCTCTTCGTCCAAGGTCTTGAACTCTCCCTTCTCATACAGGATCCGACCGTTGACCATGGTCAGAGCCACATCGCCCTGACCGGCAGAGTAAACCACGTTGGCCAGCGGATCATAGCAGGGAGTCATCTGGGGAGAGCAGGTGGAAATCAGGATCAGATCAGCCGCCGCGCCGACCCGCAGTTCGCCCGTTTCCGTGCGTCCCTGCGCCAGCGCGCCGTTGCGCGTTGCCATGGCCAGAATCTGTGCCGGGCTCAGGAACAGGGAATCCCGTTCCACCCCTTTGTGAACCATGGCTGCCAGATGGATTTCTTCCATAAAATTCAAATTATTATTGGAAGCAGCTCCGTCCGTCCCCAGCGTCACCCGCACCCCCTGATCCAGCATCCGGCGCAGCGGCATCAGACCTGACCCCAGCTTCAGATTGCTGGAAATACAGTGCGCTACTGTGACATCATGCTGCCGGAGCAGAAGAATATCCGAATCTGTGACATGGACGCAGTGAGCGGCGACCGCCGGCCCGTCAAAGAGACCGCAGCGGCTGAAATACTCGGTCGGCGTCATGCCGTGCTGATCCACGCAGGCCTGATGCTCTGACAGCGTCTCCGACACGTGAACCTGAATGATCCGACCCGTGCTTCTGGTATAATCCGCCACCTCCCGGACCAAGGCTTCATCCGTGGTGTATTCGGCGTGAATCGTATGATCCACCCGGATGAGAGAATCCCATCCCATGGCCCGGACCCGGGCATCCAGTGCTTCCGTCTCAATCCGGCCGATGTGTTGGGAAAAACTTTTGGCATCCGGCCGGGAAGTAATGCCGCGGCCGATGTTGGCCTTCATTCCGGCTTCCACCGTAGCCTGGGCAATTTCATCGATGAAGTAATACATATCCGAGTAACTGACCGTTCCCGAGGCAATCATCTCCAGCAGTCCCAGGCGGGTTCCCCAGGTAATATCCTCAGCCGTCAGCTGATCCTCAAAGGGAAACATTTTCTCGAACAGCCATCGTTGCAGGGGCAGGCCCTCGCCGTAGCCCCGCATTAGGGTCATGGGGATATGACTGTGCGTGTTGACAAAGCCTGGCAGCATCACCGTGCCGCTTGCGTCCTTAACTTCTTCACCGGCTATGGCAGGTGCGGGCTGCGCCCCCATCCAGGTGATGATCCCGCCCTCGATTCGAACCGCCTGACCCGTCCGGATCTCGGTTCCGTCATATAATGTCACATTTTGAAACAGCATGTTATTCCTCGCATTCATGGTTCCCGGCCGAGAACCCGACCGGGGATTGGTTCTGCACTTCAGTTCATGTACTTCGGCAATCGATTTGTGCTGATTGATCCAGATGTCTGATCCGGCTGTCTGATCCGGCTATTCGATCCGTCCTCCGGATTCAACCTGCCCATGGATCCGATTCATGAGCCGATTCATGAGCCGATTCATTGATCCGGCTTGCCGGAGGCTCGGACGATGGGTTCAGAAAATGTCCCCTGGACCAGAATCTTATTCCAGACGGCTGACGATCTCCCGAATCAGTGCGGAAAAGTCTGCGGCCGAACGCCTGCCGGTTTCGTCGACTTCTTCACCAGTCACCGGCTGATCCAGCACTCCGGCAGCCATGTTTGTAATCAGGGAGAGAGCAATGAGATCCATTCCCATGTGTCCGCAGGTCAGCGCCTCCGTCACGGTAGACATTCCCACGGCATCCGCCCCCAGGATGCGCATGGCCCGGATCTCAGCCGGCGTTTCAAACTGCGGGCCTACGGCGAAGTAGTAAACCCCTTCCCGCAGGGACAGCCCCAGGTTCTCGCCGCAGGTTCGAACCAGGCCACGCAGCCGTTTGGTATAGAGATCGGACACATCAAAGAACCGGGGTCCGAACTCCTCCCGGTTGGGGCCGCGCAGGGGGCTGGCTCCCGTCAGTTTGAGATGATCGCTGATGATCATGATGTCCCCCGGCCGGTAAGACTCATTAATTGCTCCGGCGGCATTGGTCAGAATCACGGTTTGCACGCCGCAGCACTGCATCACCCGCATCGGAATCACCAGATCCTCAAAGTCGTAGCCTTCATAATAATGGAACCGGCCGGACATGCACATGACCCGTTTGCCTTCCAGGGTGCCCAGGATCAACTGGCCGGCATGAGAAGCCACCGTGGAAGTCAGGAAATTCGGAATCTCGGCATAAGGGATGATCACGGGATTCTCAATCAGCTGGGCCAGGTTCCCCAGGGCGGAGCCCAGAACCAGTCCGATGTCCGGTCTGGTTCCGGCCCGCTCCAGAATATAGTCGGCCGCAGCCTGATACATTTCGACAGAATAATTATCAATCGGTCGGTTTTTCATCTAGACGACCACCGTGCTGACATCGCCTTCCCCATAGTAGGTTTTCAGGTCATAGGGCGAGAAAATGCCCTTGGGGGTGACCACACCGTTCACCAGCTTGGGCGGGGTAATGTCAAAGGCTGGATAATAGGCGTTGACGCCTTCGCGGACCACGCTGCGGCCCAGGTGAGTTTTGACCTGTTCCACATCCCGTTCCTCAATCACGATGGATTCAACGGACTCATGCTCAAAGTTTGGCGTGCCGGTGACAAAGTAGGGGATGTTGTGATATGCCGCCGCCAGAGCGAGCTGGAACGTTCCTACCTTATTGACGACATGACCGTCCATCGTAATGATGTCCGCCGCACTGGTCAACACATCCACCTGTTCGCGGGCCATGATCCAGGCGGGCATGTTGTCCGTGATGACATGAACTTCAAATCCCATATCCGCGATGACGGAAGCCGTCAGGCGGGCGCCCTGGAGAAAAGGCCGGGTTTCAGGACAGATGAAGCGGACGGTCTTCCCCTGCTCACGGCAGGCCAGAAGCATCATGCCGACGATGGTTTCCCCGAAGCACTGGGTCATGACTACCCCCTGATCCGGGAACTGAGCAGCCAGATGATTCGCCAACAGGCGAACTTCATGGTAGCGGCGGTTGATGGTCTCAATGGCATCCGCCACGATGGCCGAAGTCAGGTCCCGGCCGTTTTCCATGGCGATATGGGCAGCCGCCAGGGAGCGATCCGTCATCAGGCGGAGTTTTTCGGCCGTGGTGGGGCGGGCCTGAGACAGCGTCCGGGCCGCCTCAGCCAAATAAGCCATGCGTTCCTCTACCGGACGGTCTTTCGCTTCATGACTGGCCAGAGCCATGCCCATCTGGACCGCCAGAAATGGTCCGCCGCTCTGAGTCACCATATCAGTGATAGCCTGAGCTACTTCCTGATGACTGCGGCACTCCACCGTCTTTTTTTCATAAGGGTAAACGCGGCGATCCAGAATCCGGACCACCCCATCCTCATACCACGCAATGTTCTCATATTTCAGCAATTCTGCCAGACCGTGATCTTCTCGATGCATGTTCAGCCTCCGTTTCACTGTTTTTACTTTTCTAAATAGTTGCTGCTCGACATCCGAGGTCTTGTTCAACAACCTCTTCTCCTTTAATATACCAAACCTGCCCCACCTTTGTCTGTTGCAATCTCTCCCCGGGACATTGCCGCACCCGGACAGTCAGCTTTCACTGGCTCCGCGGGAGATGGCATATCCGATCAAAACGGCTGCCTCCTCAGAGCGATGGGATCTGGATTCGAAAACCCGGATCATCCACCTTGCCCTGAGCAATGACTTTTAGTTGAACCGTTCGATCAGTCGATGTATAATTGCCATTAATATTCAAATAGCTCCAGATGCTGCCTGATTTGATACCACATCGCCTCAACGATTGAATAAGCACAATCCTAAAAACGAAAGCCCTGTATCACCAAAACACCCGTATCACCGAAACACCTGTATGAACGGAACACCCGATCAAATCACAGTCCCATCACATATAATACGGAGGAAATCCTATGCCAACCAGAGAAGAAGCCTGGGCACTGCTCAATGAGTACAATCAAACCGAAAGCCTGATCAAGCACGCCCTGTCCGTCGAGGGCGTGATGCGTCACTTTGCCCGCAAATATGGCGAAGACGAAGACAAATGGGGCATCATCGGCCTGATCCACGATCTGGATTATGAAAAATATCCGGAACAGCACTGCGCGAAAACCAAAGAAATCCTGGAAGAACATCACTGGCCGCAAGACTACATTCGGGCGGTCATGAGCCATGGCTATGGCCTGGTCACGGATGTCGAGCCCGTGGAAGCCGTCGAAAAAGTCCTTTACACCATTGATGAACTCACCGGTCTGATCACGGCAGCTGCCTACATGCGCCCCAGCCGGAGCGTGATGGATATGGAAGTCAAATCCGTCGCAAAAAAATTCAAAACCCCTTCCTTTGCAGCCGGCGTTGATCGCAGCATCATTCTCAACGGGTGTGAACGCCTCGGCATGGAACTGAACGATGTCATCGGCGAATGCATTGAAGGCATGCGCGCCATTGCGCCTGCCATTGGCATGTGATGACCGCGCCCCGAATCAGCTTTCCTGACCGAACAAACCTCTAATCAGCGGCCGAACCGAACCGCATGGAAACGGACCCCTGTGAATGAACTTTGAAAATCTTATACAAATTACAGAAGGTTCGTTAACTATTATCTATTTTAATTCTCTAACGGCATTCTTCTCTATAATTGATTCATAAGCAATCAATTGAGTGAGGTGGAACGCATTGAAAATTCAAGATGAAATTAAGAAGGAACATGATGAGATCCGAAATTACATGCTGCAGATGGACAATGAGGAAGAGAAAGCGCCGGAAATCTTTCAGGATCTGGTAACTTTTGTCCTGGCTCACCACGAATCCGAAGAACAGGTGGTGTTTGATGCCCTGTCCAATAAGAAGGACGTCAAGGAAGTCAAGAACAACCTGAAGGCAGAACATGCCGGAATTCGCCGTACCATGCAGATTATTCTGGACACGCCGGAAGATGACGACATGTGGAAGGCTCACGTCCATCTTTTGAAAGACCTGTTGTATCATCACGTTCAGGAGGAAGAAGAAGAACTCTTTGAAATTGTCCGCAAAGAACTGGATGAGGCAAAGCAGGAAGAGGTCTACAAGGAATTCGAAAAATATTTCAAGCAGATCAAACCGGACGCCAAAGCCAAAGTTGAGTCCAAATACATCATTGAAGAAGAAGATGTTCTCCCCAAATCAGAACCCTAAGAGCACCCTTTGAAGGATACAGCCCTCCCCGGCAAATCGCCTGGATCTTGGGTTGATCCATAAGCAGCACCGGCGCAGTTCACAAGCTGCGCCGGTGCTGTTATTCCGTTATGTGAAGGACTTTCGCCCAGCTGCGCTGGCCCAGGATTCCGCCACGGCTGAATCATCGCCAACATCCCGGATCATCCTCATAAGATCTCATGGATTGATGCGGCTGATTCGGGTCGGCAGGCCAAGAATCGAAAGAACAAGGCAGGCAGGTGACCCCTTTGGGGATCGCCCGCCTGCCTTTGCTGGTGATTCGGAGAAATGGGACCGGCTGAACGCCCTGGTCTCCCCTCATTCTCTGCTTATACTTGCCGCTCCTAGTTGGAGGATCCGCAGACGTATTGCTCTGCTTCCTGGGACGCTTCAATCTGGCGGATCAGTTCAACCCGACCGGCATGGCGACCGCCTTCAAACTCAGCCTTGAGCCACTCGTCGACGATCATTTTTGCCAGGTCCGGTCCGACAACGCGGGCTCCCATGCACAGGATGTTGGTATCATTGTGCATGCGGGACAGTTTGGCGGAATAGGGTTCAGAACAAACCACCGCACGGATGCCCCGGACTTTGTTGGCGGAAATGGAAATGCCTATTCCGCTTCCGCAGAACAGCATGCCTTTTTCAAATTCGCCCGAAGCCACTTTCTTGGCCACGATCTCGCCATATACCGGATAATCTGCCCGATCCCTTGAATGAGTTCCAAAATCCACATATTCTACGCCAAGCTCATCCAGGTATTTCAGGATCTCGAGCTTAAAGTCGTAGGCTGCATGATCATTACCGATTGCTATTTTCATGTTTTGTCACCTCTGCTTGTTTCATTTACCCTCCCATTATAGCATGATCGAACCATGGTTTTTTCAGTAAAAAAGTTGTGTATTTCGAGGCAAATCAATGCCCTTTGAAAAATTAACACCTGTAAAGAAATGAATACGCCTGCGAATCACATTTTCCACAGTAAAGCTCCAAAACCATTCGTATCAGTAACTTTACAGCCATTCCTGCTCTGGTTGAGTTGTGAAGATGAGAGGTGGAACGGAAAAACTGGTTTTGTAACCAATTTGACATTAATTGGAAAGACTGGTAAAACTTATTTCAGAGTAACAACTTATAAAAATAATCCAGGATGGAGGTAGCTATGATCAGTCAGCATGTCATAAAGACCATTGCCAAGGGACTGGCTATCGTCTCAATCTTAACTGGGACGTTCGCATTATCAAATATCAATCCACAGGTGGCCGAAGCGGCCATGGCCGAAACGAGAACTTCAGTCAACTTCCGGGTCGGACCTTCCACAAACTATTCCATCATCCGGAAACTGACCGCCGGAACGCCCATCGATGTCATCAGCCATAACTCATCCTGGTCCAGGATCAAGGAAGGCTCGACCATCGGCTATATTTCATCCTCCTACATCACCTTTACCTCCACCGGTCTCACCACCGGAACCGTCAATCTGCGCAAAGGTGCCGGCACCGGCTACTCCAGCCTGCTGAAGATCCCCGCCGGACAGACCGTTCAGGTTCTGGCCGGACCATCCAACAGCTGGTACAAGGTGGTCTTCAACAACCTGACCGGTTATGTGTACAAAAGCTACCTCCAGGTTACGGAGAACAGCGCTGTTCTGGAAACCCCCACTGCCAATCAGATTGTAGGGGAAACTCAGAAAAGCTATACTCTGACAGCCGATACTCCCAAATACATGAATGCCACGGATGCGGCAGCTCGTACAAACTCCGTCGGAACCTATGCCGCCGGCATCTACTATATCTACAAAACTTCCAATGGTATGATGAATGTATCCAAAACAGAAGGACAGGCCGGCGCCTGGATCAACCCCACGGCTCCTCCGGCTGTCTCAGCCCCCGCTGCCCCCACCGATCCCTATGCCGGGTACACCAAGATGACCTGGTCCTTCACCTTCTACACCAACCTCGCTTCCGAAAATGGCGGCTGGACCACCACCGCACTGGGAACCCGCCTGCGCTACGGCGTACTGGCTTCCAATTACTGGCCCCTTCGCTCAAAAGTCAGCCTGCCAGGCTGGGGTGATTTCACGATTGAGGATCGCGGCGGCTCATCCTTCGATTCGAAGTACCGCATGGATATGCTGATCCCCCGAAACTCCGGCGAATCCGACTACCAGTATAAAACGAGAGTGAACAATATGGGCATCAAGTCCATCACAGGTTACATCAAACCCTACAAATAAAAAATAACAAATCGCACGGCTTACACCGTGCGATTTGTTATTTTTTGACACTTCCGGTAAAGTTTCCGTCACGTCGGATGATGGAAAGGTATACAAAACCGGTTAAGATCTGTTTTTGTTCAGTCCTCTGTTGCAAAATGTACCACACTGTTAACCGAAAAAAATAGTATAGATAGTACAAGTGACAACTCCTTCAGCTTGTCAAAATAATGGCAATCTACGGCCATTTGCGGGATTCTGTCCGAGAGAAAAAAACTACGAATAAAACAGATTTAATGTTGAAATAATACAGTAAATATGAAAAGATGGTCGTAGAGAGTATCTCATATCAAGTTTGAAATTTGGAGGAAGAAATGATTCGAGTTGCAGTAAATGGGTACGGACGAATCGGTCAGAATGTCGTGAGGATCCTGGCGGACCGTCCGAACAACAATGTGGAACTGGTCAGCATCAATGGGATGCCCAGTGCAGAACTGGCATTGGCCAAGCTGCGGTTTGACTCCATTTATGGAAGATTTCAGGGAGAAGCTTCTGTAGACGGAGAATATCTGGTCATCAACGGCCAAAAAGTGCTGATCACAAATTACCGGGAAGCAAATGAATTACCCTGGAAAGAACAGAACATCGACATTGTGATTGAGAGCACCGGCAAGTACCGGACCCGGGAACTGGCTCAGGCTCACCTGGATGCCGGCGCGAAAAAGGTGATCATTACCGCTCCCGCCAAGGATGAGGACATCACAATTGTCATGGGCGTCAATGAAGAAAATTATGATGACTCCCTCCATCACATCATTTCCAACGCATCCTGCACAACCAACTGCCTGGCTCCCTTTGCCAAGATCCTGGACCGGCATTTTGGCATCGAGCACGGCATGATGAGCACGGTTCACGCCTACACCAACGGCCAGAGCCTGACCGACCACAAGGCCAAGGATCCCAGAAGAGCCCGCGCCGCCGGTCTCAATATGATCCCCACCACCACCGGTGCTGCCCAGGCAGTTGCTAAGGTTCTGCCCCAGCTGCGCGGTAAATTCCGCGGTGTTGGAATCCGGGTGCCGATCCCGACGGTCTCCCTGGTAGACCTGGTGGTCACCACCCGCGAACCGGTTACGGCGGAAGAAGTAAATCGCGTGCTCCGCGAGGCGGCTGAAACCGAGCTCAAGGGCATCATGGATTACAACGAACTGCCGCTGGTATCCAGTGACTATGTAGCCGATCCTCACTCCAGCATCATTGACGGACTGAGCACGCTGGCTCTGGAAGACCACATGCTCAAGGTCTTTGCCTGGTATGACAACGAGTACGGCTACTCCTGCCGCGTTGTGGACCTGGTCGAATACGTCGGCAAGCGTCTGCCGCACCAGGCCTGATCCTTCGATTAATTAAGAGCAACGTATATCGAGGACAATGTTAATTTGCCAGAAAAGCCGCAGACACTCCAGATCCGGAGTGCCTGCGGTTTTTCTGTTTTCTTTTCATCTCTGCTTTTAAGCTGATATCGTCTGATCAAAGCTCTTAGCAACGTAATTATTTTTCCAATTTGAGGGCTTCTTTCCAACACCTTTTCTTTGGTGTTCCAGAATCTCCAGCATTATTTAAACCTGTTTCGGTAAGGTTCAGAGGTTAGTTTTGATAATCTGTATTTTTTACATAAGCAGTACTCCTGCCAGCACCTACTTTAATGATGTATCCACTCTTCAATAAGTCAGAAAGGGAAAGTTCGACGGTAGACATACTAATATCCGGACATCTATTCAATATATCTTTTTTGGATAGCTTATGTAGTGTGCTATCGAACAATTGCTTTATCCGCTCCGGCTTCGAAATGGTGTTATTTTGCAAATGCCCTACTCTGGAGGAAAAATCATTATAGGCATTCAGAATAACTTCCAGGTAATATTTTACAAAGGGCAAATAGCTGTGTTTATTTTCAAGCCACCCATGTGAACTTTCTTCAAGTTTTTCATAATAGGTTTCTTTAGTTTTCTCAATGATCATTTCCAAGCTAATGTATTTCCCAACTATATAATCTGCGCGATAAAGTAATAAAAGCGTCAAAAGCCTACTCATCCTGCCATTTCCATCGTTAAAAGGGTGAATGCAAAGAAAGTCGAAAATAAACATTGCAATTAACAACAGAGGCTCATGTTCTTCTTTTTGGATCGCCTCAATAAATGCGCTTGAAAGTCTTTCCATGGCATCATACGTTTCAAAAGCAGTTAATGGCTGAAACTTAATCCGCTCTTGTCCGGCTTCTATTTCAACTATGATGTTGTCTGAATTTTTGAACTTTCCACCTATTGATGCTGGACTGAATTGATAAAGATCTCGATGTAATTGCAGAATGACGTTCACTGTTGGACTTATGTAATCGTAATTTTCATGAATAAGCTGAAGAACCTCACGATACCCCGCAATTTCAGATTCGGAACGATTCTTAGGCTCCGCTTTTTCTTTTACAATGGCATTAAGTCTGTTATCTGAAGTGTAAATGCCTTCGATTCGGTTTGATGCTCCGGTACTTTGAACCTTTGCTATTTCGAGCATTGCATTTAAAATATCTGGTTTCGCCTCGATAAAGAGTTTTTGTTTCCCCTTATTTTCGCGAATGGCTGAAACTAGATTAATGATTTGACTGCAAAGTAGTTCTTGAGGTAGCTTATTGTATACAAACGTGTGCATGATAACACCTTCTTTCTGCACAAATATTTTTCTTTCTGCCTTATTTTATAATATTATTATGCAGTTTACAAGATAATTGTGCAGAAAGGCGTCTCCCAAATAGAGAGGAGCCTCAGGAAAAATCACTGCGATACTATATTGTTACGAGGCAATCCGGACCGGGAGTACGAGATATATTTCTTCATCCATGTCCTCCAGACGGAACACACCGGGAGAAATACTACTGGTCATACTCAAGGTCACACTTTCGGTTTCAATGCACTTGAGGACAGGTCCGGAATAACATGCCTGGGAGATTGCCTGGAACATGTCCTCCTCACAAAATGAGAAGTCCTGTTCCACATCCAGGCATTCAGGATCAACACTGTTTTCTCAAGTACTCGGCTGATTGTCTCCCAATTCGTTGATATAAAATAAATCCCGTTCACCTATTTTCCTTTTTCTTCTTTTCTTTCTTTTTTCATTTTATGGATAGCAAACGCCATTGATACTCCTCCTTTCGCTGCGGCGCTTTTTTGACAACAAAAAAAGCACCTGCAATTGAGTGCGGTACTTTATTGAAAATTCTGATTTTATAGAATTATCATAGCATGTGAAATAGATGTTTGCATAAAAAATAATGGCAAGCATAAAGGAGGAAGATTGAAATAGCCTTCCTCTTTCATTGATTTACTCTATTTTAAACATCCTCATTCTTAAGACCATTCCGATCATTAAGATGAAACCGAGTAATCCCATTCCAGCTAAGGGGATACTGGATCCTTGTTCACCATTGGGGGCAAATCTCCTGGAATCGCTTCGATTGGAAGGTCCGCTTTCACGATCTCACCATTTTCTTGGTGCTTGGGATTCAAAATAGTATTTTCCATCAGGCAATTTTTCAAATGTCAATAATCTATTATCGTCTGTTCATCCTTCAAACACTTTCGTTCCATTTTCTATAAAGCTATCGTCTGATCAAAGCTCATTTCGTCTGACCGGAGGTGGTATCGTCTGACCAAAGCTGGTCTGAACAGCGATAAGACTGTAAGCTATTCAAGGAAATCGCTGGTATCGACCTCAGGATCGGCCAGATCCTTGAGCTCCGGTTCATTGAGCGTAACAGGATCCTTGCCCTTGGGGATCTTCAGAATCTGATATTTGGCAATGGCTCCCTGATTCTGGAGCTCGATGCGCTTGTTGACATGCTCGCGGACCAGCTTGTAGATCGCTGCCAGGGTGGGAACACCCAGGAAGGTTCCGACAAAGCCGAACAGCGCTCCGCCGACGGTGACAGCGAAGAAGACCCACAGCGGCGGAAGTTCCACCGATGCACCGACGATGCGGGGATAGATGAACATCCCGTCAATCTGCTGCATGACCACGATAAAGACGATGTAGAACAGCGCCTGAACCGGGTTTACGGTGAGAATCAGCAGGAAGCCCACGACTCCGCCCACAACGGCGCCGATCATGGGGATCAGGCTGCTAAGACCCGTCAGGGGTCCGATCACCGTAGCATAGGGGAAGCCCAGGAGAAGCATGAGCACGGTGGTCAGGATACCGATGACGATGGCTTCCGTAACCTGGCCCACGATATAGCTTCGGAAGGTCGAGCCGACCACGCCGATGAGATACTTCACTTTGGTGCGGCGCTGCGGTGTCATATAAGCTTCCATAATCCGATCCATCTGACCCAGCAGGGTTTCCTTGGAAATCAGCATGAAGATGGCGAAGGATAATCCCAGAATGGCTGTCAGGACGCCGCCCAGGACATCCGTCACGCTGCGAAACAATCCGCCCGCCAGGTTGCCCATATTGGACAAAAGCCCCTCGCTCCAGTTGCTGTTATTCTGGTTGAACCGTTCAATATATTCGGTGAGCCAGGAGATATCCCGGCTCTTAATCCAGTCAACGGCAGACTGATAGTACTGTGGAGCCTGTTTGGAAATAACCTGAATCGCCTGGATCGACTGGGGAATGACCAGAACCACCACCAATGCCAGAATTCCGACCAGGAGCAGCACCGACAGCAGCATCGAGACCGGACGCCGGATAGTTCGGATCAGGCGCGACTCCCCCACAAACACGTGCTTTTCCAGCCAGGTCAGGGGCAGATTCAGCGTGAAAGCCAGAAATAACCCAATCAGAACCGGTGCCATTATGCCAAACAAGTACCGTAAAAATACCAGGAATCCAGACAGGTTAGTGACTACAAAGTACACTCCGCCGGCCAGTATGATCAGGCGGGCAGCCTGGCGGTAGTCAAACGCGCGCGCCGGCGCATTCTGTTCATGTGTTGATTTGAATTGATCCATCGCATGCACCTCTCATCTCTTAGGTTCCATTGTACCAAAATTTTCCGAATTGCCCATGAACGCGAGATTAAAATTGCCTGTAACCGAGTGCCGGCCGGACAAGGCTCCGCTACCCGGCTGGCTAGGTTCATCCATCCGGCTGACTAGGTTCCTCCATCCGGTTGGCTAGGTTCATCCATCCGGTTGGCTAGGTTCCTCCATCCGGTTGGCTAGTGAGAGACTAAGCTCAATGAAAGCAGGCATCCCGCGGGATGCCTGCTCATAAGAATATTTCACCTGGTCTGGCGGCACCTGTCGTTAGACTCAGGCCGGGGCAGACCCGATCAGGAACGGGTCATGTACCAGTCATTGAGAGCCAGGGCAGCACTGGCCCCCTGGGCCGCCGCTATGATGATCTGCTTGTACTTCACCGTGGTGACATCTCCGGCGGCGAATACACCCGCCAGGCTGGTGGCGCCATTGGCATCCACGATGATCTCACCGCCCGGGGTCAGCTCCACCAGTCCGCGGAACAGGTCGGTGTTTGGTATGTTGCCGATTTCCACAAAAATCCCCTCGACTGGAATTTCGCTGACTGCACCGGTGGCTTTGTCCGTGACCGTCACCGATTCCACGCCCATATCGCCATTGATGGATTGAATCTGAGTTTCCAGGTGAGCCTTGATATTAGGGATTCGCACCATCTGATCCAGCAGAATCTGATCCGCCCGGAATCTGCTCCGATGAACCAGGGTCACTTCCGAACAGATTTTGGACAAATCAATGGCTGCTTCTACGGCCGAATTGCCGCCGCCGGCCACCATGACTTTTTTCCCGCGATACAGAGGACCGTCGCAGATGGCGCAGTAGGTGACTCCTCGTCCATACAGTTCCTTCTCACCGGGGACTCCCAGTTTGCGCTTGGAAGCGCCGGTTGCCAGAATCAGGGAGTTGGCCCGATAGGTCTGCTCATCCTCAGCCAGGACCTCAAACTGACCCTCCGCTGTCTTTTTGACCTCTGTAACACCGTAATACTTCAGAATCGGAACTTCCAGCTCCGCCACATGACGCTCAAACTCTTCCACCAGACTCAATCCGCTGATCCCGGTGAACCCCAGGTAGTTCTCTACCGAGGAGGTGTCCGCCACCTGACCTCCCGCCTGACGGCCGATCATGCCGACTTCCAGTCCTTTGCGGCGCAGGTACAGCGCAGCGTTCAATCCAGCCGGTCCTGTTCCGATAATCAGCGTATCATAGGTTTTCGTCGGATCCATTTCCACTTCTTTCGTCATTGGTGCCTTGCTTAAATTAAATTCCATGTTTAACCTCTTCTCCTGATAATGCATATGTTTTCTTGTTGCGTCGGTTCATTCGACTGCGCGAGCAGTTTGATGCTCCGTTGACCAGTTATTGCCGGCCGCCAGCCGATCTCTCCAAGAGCGACCAAACCCCGTCAGGACTCCTCATTGACGATCTTTGACACCGAGGACTCCGACAATCCGCCGAACACCTCGCCGATTTGCCGCAGCGACAGGGTCGAGCAGGCTTTCATGCTTCGAATCATCTCATTGCGCCGGGCTTTGTCCTTCTTCAAGAGCGGCAGGGTCAGCTCCAGCTCTGTCAGCTGACGGTCCAGTCTTGCCCGGGCTTCCGCCACCGTCTCGATGCGCTCCTGGCAGCCCCTCTGGTAGGTTCTCTCCAGGTCTCCGGGCAGGCTCTCGAAACTGGTCGTGTCCAGAACTGTCATCTGACTCAGCTGCTGAACCAGGTCCTGGCAGGATTGGACTGAGCCGACTGTTTCCAACGACGCATCCGGCTCAACGCTTCCTCGAGTCGGGTCGACAGCCGTTGAGAGCAGTTCACTTCGAAACCGGTCACGAAACAGGCAGCCGTCACAGTTCTTATAGAGGGAATACCGAATGTTGATTTCCTTCATCACTTTGGAGACATCGCACCCGTTGGCATCCAGGATCAGATCATACCGGTCCGGATCTGCCAGACAGAATGCTTTTACCTGAAAATTATTCTTTCGGGCGGCCAGCTGAACAATTCGGAGAAATTCCTGACGATCCGCCTCCTGGACGAATAGTGGAACCTGACCGCTTCCCCGCTGCCGGATATGGTAGGTGCCATAGTTATCTTTGATTCTGGATTTTCTTGCCATGGTCTCACCTCAACCATAATGATATCAGAATATCCCAATAATTCAAGTACCGTCCCCGTAAAAAATACCGCCCGTTCGGACCGGAGTCCGTAGGGACGGTATTTTTTATGGGGATCGGGCACTGACTTTCACTGGATCGCTTCATCCTATCAAAGATTTTGAACGATTTGCTTTGGACCAGAGCGTTTCAATGTTCCGGCCGGGCAGAGCCCAATCGATCATC
>JABNAD010000530.1_pt1 | contig 21191 bp, 15 predicted proteins | sample 7240381 | NCBI WGS metagenome assembly JABNAD01 (sample SAMN11332834, study PRJNA596920) | anaerobic digester metagenome | biome: digested sludge; isolation source: digested sewage sludge-derived enrichment culture grown on H2/CO2 | place: Germany: Goettingen
GAGCGGGGTTGCCGGCACGAACGGGCCTTGGGTTCCCGAGGAATACAAGGGCAAGGCCGCGAACGGCAAGGTCTACAAGCGCATGACCACGGTCAACGGTCTGTTCACCTGCGCTGACGGCGTAGGCGCTTCCGGTCACAAGTTCTCCTCCGGTTCCCACGCTGAAGGCCGCATCGTCGGCAAGCAGATGGTGCGCTACTGCCTGGATCACAAGGACTTCACCCCCACGCTGAACGTCTCCGCCGACCAGCTGAAGAAGGAAATCTATCAGCCCTGGTACACCTACGAGCAGTTCAAGGGCGCGTCCACCGATCCGGTCGTGAACCCGAACTACATCACCCCGAACAACTTCATGATGCGCCTGATCAAGGCCACCGATGAATACGGCGGCGGTGTTGCCACCCTGTACACCACTTCCGACAGACTGCTCGACACCGGCTTCGCCCTGCTCGACATGCTGGAAGAAGACTCCCAGAAGCTGGCCGCCCGTGACCTGCACGAACTGCTCCGCTGCTGGGAACAGTACCACAGACTGTGGACCGTCCGTCTGCACATGCAGCACATCCGGTTCCGTCAGGAAAGCCGTTACCCCGGTTTCTACTATCGTGCCGACTTCATGGGTCTGGACGATGCCAAGTGGAAGTGCTTTGTTAACTCCAAGTTCAACCCGGCCACTGGTGAAACCGAGATCTTCAAGAGACACTACTACCAGATCATCCCTGACTAGTTTATGGGCCAAAAGGCTGCGGGTCCAACCCGCAGCCTTTTTTCTGTATCAGGATATAGAATGGTCTATGCATGATCTGTAACCTCTGGTAGTTATAGATCATGCTTGGGCCATTCTATTCATTTTTATGGCCTTCAACATGTGTGTTCTGGGAGGAATCTAATGGCTAGCAACAGCATACTTGTCATAGGTGGTGGTTTTGCAGGACTCACCGCCGCCCTTGAGGCCGCAGAGATCGGTCATGAGGTCTTCATCATAGAGAAGACCCCATTTCTGGGTGGACGCGTTATGCAGCTGAACAAGTATTTTCCGAAGCTCTGCCCACCGTCGTGCGGCCTGGAAATCCAGTATCAGCGAATCAAGAACAACCCCAAAGTGAAGTTCTTCACCTTGGCCGAAGTCACCAAGGTTGAAGGCGGGGTCGGCAACTACGATGTTACCGTCCGCATCAAGCCGCGCTACGCTGGCCCCAGCAGTCCCGATCTTTCCGATCTGTGCAGCTCGCTCGACTCGGAAGTGGTCAACGACTTCGAATTTGGACTTGCCACGCGCAAGCCCGTGTACATGGACGCCCCGTTCGCCTTCCCGCAGCGCTACGTCGTCGACAAGGCCGGGATGAGCGATGCCGACAAGGCCAAGGTCAAGAAGTGCGACTACTTCGACCTGAACGAAGAGGAAAAGACGATCACGCTGAACGTCGGATCCATCGTCATCGCCACGGGCTGGAAGCCGTACGATGTCACCAAGCTGACCAACCTCGGTGCCGGTCAGGTCAAGAACTGCATTTCCAACATGCAGATGGAGCGCCTGGCTTCGCCCTACGGTCCGACCAACGGCAAGATCCTGCGTCCCTCTGACGGTCGCGAACCGAAGAAGATCGCTTTCGTGCAGTGCGCCGGTTCCCGCGACGAGAACCACCTGCACTACTGCTCCTACATCTGCTGCGCCGCCTCCCTGAAGCAGGCGCAGTATGTCCGCGAGCAGTACCCGGACGCCGAAGTCACGATCTTCTACATCGATCTGCGCACTCCGGGCCGGTATGATAATTTTGCCAAGAAGGTGCTGGCCGACGAGAAGACCTTTGCCGTAAAGGGCAAAGTCGCTGCCGTCGATCAGGACAAGGCGGGCGACGACGTGTGGGTGACCGTGGAAGACGCGGTGTCCGGCAGCAAGTCCGTCGAACGTTTCGATCTCGTGGTTCTGGCCACAGGAATGCAGCCCAGCCTGGCCGGCGCTTCCCTGCCCATCGATGTCCCCGTCGACTCCGAAGGGTTCATCATCGGCGGGGAGGAAAAGGGAATTTTCGCCGCTGGCTGTGCCAAACAACCTCTGGACGTGATGAAGTCGGCCCAGTCTGCCACCGGGGCAGCGATGAAAGCGATCCAGACGGTGAGAGGGAGGTAGGACATGGCCGACAAGATTGGTGTATACTTTGACGAATCGAGCCTTGGCGGAGTGCTGGACATCCAGAAACTCTGCGAAGGCGTGCAGAAGAAATGGAGCGATCTCTGTCCGGTGGTCAAGACCCATCCCCGCCTGGCGAGCGACGAAGGCCGCTCGATGATCCAGAAGGACATCGACGCCGGGCTGATCGAAGCCGTCTGCATCTGCGGCACGTCACCGCGCGTCGAATGGGACTTCTACAAGTTCGGCGAGGGCGTCCTGGTCGAGCGCGTCAACCTGCGCGAGCAGTGCGTGCTCTGCTACTCCGACCCCAGCGGCGAGAAGGTCCAGCCCGGACAGACGCCGGAACTGCTGCACAAGATGGCCAACGACTATGTGAACATGGGCGTGGTCAAGCTGCAGAAGGCCAATATCCCCGCCGGGGACTCGGTTGAGGTCGTCAAGCGAGTGCTGGTCATCGGCGGCGGCTGGGCCGGCCTGACCGCGGCCAAGAACGTGGCCGCCGTCGGCTACGACGTCACGCTGGTGGAAAAGAAGGACGTGCTGGGCGGCGCCGCCGCGACCATGTACAAGACCATCCCCCTTGCCTATCCCTACGACGCTGCTCATCCCACGGGAGTGGAGAAGAAGATCGCCGAAGTGACCGGCAACGACAAGATCGAAGTCCTGCTCTCGAGTGAAGTCGTGAGCATCGCAGGCGCCCCGGGCAACTACGAGGCAACGGTGTCCGTCGGCGGCGAGGAGCGCGTCATCCCGTGCGGTTCCGTGGTCCTGGCCACGGGCTGGGTTCCGCAGGACACCGCAGTCCTCAAGCCCCTGGGCTACGGCAAGCTGAAGAACGTCGTGACCTCGCGCGAGTTCGAGGCCATGGCCAAGGCCGGAGCCATCGTGCGCAAGAGCGACGGCGCCAAGCCCCAGAAGGTCATGTTCCTGCTCGGCGTCGGCGACAAGCTCGTCCCGCAGGAGGCCAAGGAGGCCGAAGCCAAGGCTGCGGCCCTGGCCGCGGCTGCCAACAAGGAAGCCGACGACGCGCCCAAGACCAACTTCAGCAAGCAGGATACCTGCAAGCACCTCTACTACAGCTCCGAGCTGACCTCCATCACGGCCCTCAAACAGGCCAACTACGTACGCGAGTTCATTCCCGGCGGCGTGGGCATGGTCGTCTACGAGCACATGATGGTGCCCGGCATCAACGAGCTCTACTACAAGGCCGCCCAGAACGACCCGAGTGTCATGATGACCAAGGGCGTCATCAGCGACGTGCGTGACGGCGGCGACGGCGACATCGTCGTGGTCCTGGAGGACACGCTGCTGGGCTCCAAGATCGAGGTCGAGGTTGACATGCTCGTCCTGCCCACGGCCCTGGTGCCGACCACGGCCCTGGACCCGATCCTCAAGTTGAAATACCGCCAGGGTCCGGCCATGCCCGACCTGGAGCTCTTCAGCGGCTACGCCGACTCCAACTACATCTGCTTCCCGTACGAAACCCGCCGCACCGGCATCTATGCCGCCGGCACCGTGCGCCAGCCCATGACCCTGTCCACGACAGAGACCGACGCGGCCGGCGCGGCCCTCAAGGCCATCCAGTGCCTCGAGTCCGCCAACCGCGGCATGGCCGTCCATCCCCGTTCGGGCGACCTGTCCTACCCCAGGTTCAACCTGGTGCGCTGCACGCAGTGCAAACGCTGCACCGAGGAATGTCCCTTCGGCGCCCTGGACGAGGACGAGAAGGGCAACCCGATGCCCAACACCTCGCGCTGCCGTCGCTGCGGCACGTGCATGGGCGCCTGCCCGGAACGCGTCATCTTCTTCGACAACTACAACGTCGACCAGATCGGTTCCGCCATCAAGCAGGTCGAAGTGCCCGACGACATGGCCGTGGGCGGTCCGCGCATGCTCATCCTGGCCTGCGAGAACGACGCCTACCCGGCCCTCGACATGGCCGCCCTGCGCGGCAAGAAGTGGAGCCCGTACGTCCGCATCGTCCCGGTCCGCTGTCTCGGCTCCGTGAACACCATCTGGATCGCCGACGCAATGTCCAAGGGAACGGACGGATGTCTGCTCCTGGGTTGCAAGTACGGCGAAGACTACCAGTGCCACTTCGTCAAGGGTTCCGAGCTGTGCAACCGCCGCATGGCTAACATCGGCGAGACACTGGGCAAGCTCGGCATCGAAACCGAACGGGTGCAGCAGATGCAGGTGGCCATCGACGAATACGACAAGGTGCCCGGCATGATCGACGACTTCGTCGATGCGATCACCAAGCTCGGCCCCAACCCGTTCAAGGGATACTAGGAGGAGCATGTATGTCCAAAACTGTGAAAATCGAGCCTAATCTGCAGTTCGTCAAGGAACTGCAGGAGGTGGGTGGTGCGGACCTCAAGAAGTGCTACCAGTGCGCGACCTGCTCTGTCACATGCCCCATGTCTCCCGCCGACAACCCGTATCCTCGCAAGGAAATGGTCTGGGCGCAGTGGGGTCTCAAGGACAAGCTCGTCAACGACATCGACATCTGGCTGTGCCACAACTGCGGCAACTGCTCCGAGCTGTGCCCCCGCGGCGCCAAGCCGGGCGATCTCATGTCGGCCCTGCGCAACATGGCGTACCGCAAGCTCGTCGCACCGACCATCATCGGCACCTGGATGAGTTCGCCCAAGCACCTGCCCATCCTGGCAGGCATCCCGGCCGCCCTCTTCGCCATCATCTGGATGATCCGGGCCGCCATGCTCGGGACCTTCTTCCCGCTGACCGAAGACGGCAAGATCGTCTACGGGAACCTCTTCCCCGGTGACTTCACCATCGACCCGGTGTTCGTGCTCCTGTTCCTGTGCGTGTGTCTGTGCTTCGGCATGGGCATCAAGAACATGATCGAGGGCTTCAAGGCGACGGTGGGACAGACCTTTGTCATCGGCTACAAGAAGCCGAGCCTGAAGGACGCCATCATCGACACCGTCAAGTACGACATCCTGCAGCACTCCAGGTTCAAGAACTGCGTGGACAGCCCGGCCGACGAAGAGCGCGTCAAGGGCCACCAGATCCTGTTCTACGGTTTCGTGGCGTGCGCCATCGTCACCACCATCGTGGCGGTGAGCCACTGGGGCGGCAAGGTCGTGCACTTCATCGCGCCTCTCGGGCATACGCCCATGCCCCTGTGGAGCCCGGTCAAGATCCTGGCCAACGTGGGCGCCGTCCTGCTGGTGACCGGCCTGACCCTGCTGACCCGCCGCCGCCTCAACGCGGACACCGCGAAATCCCGGTCGAACTACTATGACTGGTATCTGCTCGGCGTGATCTGGGTCGTGACCCTGACCGGCATCGGTTCGGAAGTGTTCCGACTGGCCGGTGTGGCCCCCCTGGCCTTCTTCACCTATTACGTGCACCTGGTCAGCATCTTCATGCTCATCGGGTACCTGCCCTGGTCCAAGCTGGGGCACTTGGTGTACCGTACCACGGCGCTCATTTACGCCCGGTACGTAGGTCGTTTGCCCATCGGCGAAAAGCTCATCGAAGACGATAAAATCTTTGTTATTTAATTAAAGGAGGACACCATGTCTGAAGCTCGCAAGATTTTTCCCATGGATACGTTTGTGGCCTATCTGAAGGGTGATGGCAGCGCCAATGTGGCCGAGATGCTCGGCTACCTGACCCAGAAGGATCTGGATGCCGATTCCGTGCCCTTCGCCGCCGCCCTGGCCAAGGCCTGGATTTACGAGCAGCACCCCGAGCTGACCAAGATGTCCAAGGGACAGGTGGTCGAACTGGGTCAGTCCGTCTCCGTGGCCCCCATGCCCGTCAAGGCCAAGACCGAAGTGGACGAAGTGTTCGCCAAGCTGGCCGACTACAAGGGCCAGATCAACGCCAAGGCCGCCAAGATCGATGAACTGACCAAGGCTCTGGCCGCCAAGGACGCCGAAATCGCCGCCCTGACCGCCAAGGTCAAGGAATTCGAAGGCCAGAAGAAGGGCGAAGCCGAAGCCCTGTTCGTGACCACCGAAGCCCGCATCGTCGAATTCACCGGCAAGCTCGAAGCCCTGCTGAAGGAAGTCGATGAAGTGAAGAAGACCGGTGTCGTGGTCGCCGGCGTGGCCGGTGTGGCCGCTGCCGCCGGCGCCGGCCCCGCCGCCGAAGGCGCTGCTGGTGCTCCCGCCGAAGTAGCTGCCGGAACCGATTTCGGTTTCTCCGGCGGTTCCCAGGACCCCTTCGCCGATTCCAACTGGTAGAATCGGGCCTGATATGCGCCTCAAAGGCTTCCCCCGTGCGCGGGGGAAGCCTTTTTTGTATCTGCGGCGCAAGGCGGGGTGTTGCCGACCTTGCGCGATTCTGGGACAGTGCGGGAAAATTTCATGCCGGGGAGGCTGCGATGAAACACTGGCTCATGAAGACGGAACCCGGGTGCTTTTCCATCGACGATCTGGCGGCCCTGCCCGGCGGCACCACAAGCTGGGACGGGGTGCGCAACTACCAGGCGCGCAATTTCATGCGCGACGGCATGAGCGTGGGCGACCTGATCCTCTTTTACCACAGCGTGACGAACCCGTCGGTGGTCGGCGTCGCCAGGGTAGCCAGGGAGGCGTACCCGGACCACACGGCCTGGGATCCCGAGGACAGACACTTCGACCCCAAGTCCACGCCAGAGAAGCCCCTGTGGTTCATGGTCGATGTGCAGTTCGTGGAGAAGTTTGCGAGTCCTGTCCCGCTGGCCGCGTTGCGCGGGGTCAAGGGGCTGGAAAGGATGGAACTCCTGAGGAAGGGCTCGCGGCTGTCGGTCATGCCGGTCACGTCGGAGGAGTTCGAGATCGTCTGCCGCCTGGGCAGGGAGTGACGGCTCGCGCTCGCATGTCGTGCGGCAATGAAAAAGCCACGTCGGCGGAACCGGCGTGGCTTTTCATTTTCCGCTCTGCGCTGAAAGGGGCTAGTGCCCGCCGCCCAGGTAGGCCTTCTGGACCTGTTCGTTCTGGAGCAGGTTGGCGGCGGTGTCGGCCAGCACGATGTTGCCCACTTCCATAACGTAGCCGCGGTCGGCGAGCTTGAGGGCGGCCTTGGCGTTCTGCTCCACGAGGATGACGGTCACGCCGGACTTGTTGATCTCCCTGACCGTGTCGAAGATGGATTTGACCAGGATGGGCGCCAGACCCAGGCTCGGTTCGTCCAGGAGCAGGATCTTGGGGTTGGCCATGAGCGCCCGCCCGATGGCCAGCATCTGCTGCTCGCCGCCGCTCAGGGTTCCGGCAAGCTGCCTGCGGCGCTCTTCCAGGCGGGGGAAGAGGGTGTAGATCCACTTCAGGCTCTTCTGGATGCGCTCGGTGTTGACCGAGGTGAAGGCCCCGAGCATCAGGTTCTCCTGTACCGTCAGGGTCGTGAAGACGCGCCGGCCTTCGGGGCTCTGGGTGATCTTGAGCTTGACGATCTCGTGGGCCGGGAGCTTGTGCAGGGCCGTGTCCTGGAAGAATATGCCTCCGCCGGTGATCTGCACCAGGCCGCTGATGGCGTTCAGGGTGGTGGACTTTCCGGCTCCGTTGGCGCCGAGGATGGTCACGATCTCGCCCTCGTTCACTTCGAGGTCGATGCCGTGCAGGGCTTCGACATTGCCGTAGTTGACGCGCAGATTTTCGATTTTGAGCAGCATGGCGGGTACCTTATTCGGAGTCGGCGCCGAGATAGGCTTCGATGACCCGTGGGTTGGACTGGATTTCGGCGGGGGTTCCGGAGGCGATCTTGGCCCCGTGCTCAAGCACCACCAGGGACGAGCAGACGCGCATGACCAGGCCCATGTCGTGTTCGATCAGGAGCACCGTGATGCCGCGGTCCTGGATGGCGCGGATGAGGGTGATGAGTTCCTGGGTCTCCTGATCGTTCATTCCGCCCGCGGGTTCGTCGAGCACGATGAGCTTGGGCTTGGTGGCCAGGGCCCGGGCGATCTCGAGCAGCCGCTGGTTGCCGTAGGACAGGTTCTTGGCCTTGTTCTGCCATTCCTTGCCCAGACCCACGAACTCGAGTTCACCCATGGCCTGGCGCATGGCCTCTTCCTCTTCCCGGCGCTGCGAGGGCGTGCGCAGCATGGCCGCGATGCACCCGGCGCGCATGCGGCAGTGGGCACCGGCCAGAACGTTCTCCAGGACCGTCATGTTCTGGAACAGGCGGATGGTCTGGAACGTGCGCGCGATGCCCTTTTCCACGATGGTGTGGGTGGGAAGCCCGACGAGGTTCTGTCCGTCAAAGAGCACCGTGCCCGTGTTGGGCTGGTAGTTGCCGGTAATGAGGTTGAAGACCGTGGTCTTGCCCGCGCCGTTGGGGCCGATGAGGCCGACGATGCTGCCTGACTCCACCTCAAAGGTGACGTCGTTCACGGCCATGAGGCCGCCGAAGCTCTTGCTCAGGTTGTCGACGGAGAGGAGGGTCACTGCGCACCTCCCGCCTGGAGCCTGGCCGCGACGTCGTAGCGTTTCGGGCCGGGGGGCAGCAGCCCCTGGTTGCGGAAGATCATCATGAGGACCATGGCCGCGCCGAAGACCAGCATGCGGTACTCGGCCAGGCCGCGGAACACTTCGGGCAGGCCCACGAGCAGGAAGGACCCGAGGATGACGCCGGGGATGCTGCCCGATCCGCCCAGGATGACGATGGTGAAGAGGATGACGGACTCGGCGAAGGAAAAGGACTCCGGCGCGATGATGGTCATCTTGGCCGCGTAGATGGTGCCGCACATGCCGGCCCAGACCGCGCCGATGATGAAGGCCACGAGCTTGTGGTGGGCCACGTTGATGCCGCTGCCGCCGGCCGCGACCTCATCCTCCTTGATGTACAGGAGCGCCCGGCCGAAGCGGGAGTGCTCCAGGCGCATGAGCAGGAAGATGGTCAGGGCGGCGAACCCCCAGATGAGGTAGAAGAAGTGGTCTGGCTTGGAAATCTTGAAGCCGAAGACCGAAGGGCGGCTGATGCCGAAGATGCCGTTGGCCCCGCCGGTGATGTCGAAGACGTTGTTGATGAGGGCGATGCGCACGATCTCGACGATGCCGATGGTCACGATGAGCAGGTAGTCGCCGCGCAGGTGGATGATGGGCCGGGCCACGATCATGGCGAAAAGCCCGGCCAGGATGCCGGCCAGGGGCATGAGCCAGAGCACGGGGACGCCGTACATGGTGTTGAGGATGGCCGCGGTGTACGCGCCGATGGCGTAGAATGCGGCATGTCCCATGTGGAAGAGCCCGCAATGGCCGAGGATGACGTTGAGGCTCAGGGCCAGGATGGCGTACAGGCCGACGTTGTTGAAGACGTCCGTCCAGTAGGCGTTGAGGAAGAACGGGCACGTGGCCATGGCCGCGGCGAAGACGAGATAGAGGATTTTGCTCGATTTCATACTTTTTCAGCCACCCTTTCTCCAAGCAGGCCCGTGGGCCTGACGATGAGGATGAGGATCAGGACGCAGAAGGCGATGGCGTCCTTCCAGGCGATGGAGATGTAGGCCGCGCCCAGGGCTTCGATGACGCCCAGCAGCAGCCCGCCGACCATGGCTCCGGGGATGTTGCCGATGCCGCCCAGGATGGCGGCGGTGAAGGCCTTGAGGCCGTACATCCAGCCCATGCTGAAGTTGATCTGTCCGTAGTAGAGCCCGACCATGAGACCGGCCGCGCCGCCCAGGGCGGGGCCGATGCAGAAGACGAGCATGATCACGCGGTCCACGTTGATGCCCATGAGCTTGGCCGCGCCCTGGTCGATGGCCGCGGCGCGGATGGCCGTGCCGATCTTGGTCTTCTGGATGAAGAAGTAGAGGGCCAGCATGAGCACGAGGGACGTCATGAACAGGATGATGCGCATGATCGGGATGTCCAGGCCCAGGATGTTGACGGCGGCCTTGGGCAGGATGTCGTGGGGGTAGACCAGAAATTTGGGGCTGTAGATGGCCATGATCGCGTTCTGAAAGAAGATGGACGCGCCCAGGGCCGAGACCACGGCCGAAAGCCGCGGCGAATGCCGCAGGGGTTTGTAGGCCACCCGTTCAAGGACCGCGCCGATGATGGCCACCAGGATCATGACCATGACGGCCAGCAGGATCACCGCCGGGAGCGGCCCGATCTTGTCGAAGAGGCCGAAGGACACCAGCAGGGTCAGGCCGAGGTAGGCGCCGATGGTGAAAAGGTCTCCGTGGGCGAAGTTGATGAGCTTCATGACCCCGTAGACCATGGTGTAGCCCAGGGCGATGAGGGCGTAGATGCCTCCGACCGCCAGACCGTTGGTCAGCTGCTGAAAAAATTCTTCCATGATGAACGCCAGGGCAAGGTGTTGATGAAAAAGGGCTCCCCCGAGCGGGGGAGCCCTTGGCGTTTACGGCTGCAGGACGAAGGCGCCGGCGGCGTCGACCTTGTACACGCGGTACAGGTCGCCCACGCGGTCGCCCTTGTCGTTGAAGGAGATCTTGCCGGTCAGGCCGGAGAAGTCCTTCAGCTCGGTCTTGAGGTAGGCGGCGAGCTTTTCGCCGGAGGTTTCCTTGGACTTGGCGATGGCTTCGACGATGACGCGGTAGGCGTCGCCGGCCAGAACGGCCCAGACGGAGCCGGGGGCGGTGCCGTACTTGGCCTTGTAGGCGTCCATGAAGGCCTTGGCTTCGGGGGTGTCGAGGTCGGCCGGGACGGGCGGGCTCAGGAACATGAAACCTTCGGCGGCCTTGTTGCCGGCGATCTTGACCAGGTCGGGGTTGTTGGTGGCGTCACCGCCGAGCATGGGCACGTTCCAGCCCATTTCCATCTTCTGGCGCAGCAGCATGCCGGCTTCGGGGTAGTAGCCGGTGAAGAAGACGACGTCGGGGGCGGCGGATTTCAGCTTGGTCAGGATGGCGTTGTAGTCGCGCTCGCCGGGGGTCAGGGCGTCGAAGAAGGCGATGGTCTTGCCTTCCTTTTCGAGCAGGGACTTGGCTTCGTCGGCCAGGCCCTTGGCGTAGGAGGTGTTGTCATGCAGGATGGCGATCTTGGCGAAGCCCAGGGCGCTCAGGGTCTTGGCTGCGACCATGCCCTGCTCGTCGTCGCGGGGGCAGGTGCGGAAAAAGAGGGGCAGGTTCTTCTCGGACAGGCGGATGGCCGTGGAGCCCGTGGCGACCTGCAGGATGCCGGACTCTGCGTAGATGTTCTGGGAGGCTTCGGTCACGGAGGAACCGTAGGTGCCGATGACGGCGGAAATTTCCTTGGTGGTCAGGCGGGTGGCCGCCAGGGCGGCCTGGCGCGGATCGCCGCCGTCGTCCTCGATGACGATCTCGACCTGATCACCGCCCACTCCGCCGGCCTTGTTGGTCTCGGCCGCGAGCAGCTCGACGATCTGTTTCATGTCCTGGCCTTCGCTGGCCCAGGAGCCCGTCAGGGGGCACATGAGGCCGATGCGGACGGTTTTCGCCCAGGCCGACCCCAGGGTCAGCGCCACGAGGGCCAGGGTCAGGAATCCAAGTGTGAACAGCTTTCTCTTCATGAAGTCCTCCTTCAGGTTGCAGAGCCCTTGGGTCCGCGGATGGCGGACCGGTTTGGGTGAGATATGGAACCGGAGAATCCGGATTACCCCCTTCGGGAAAAACAAGGGACGGAAGCGGTAACGACGGGACAATTATGCAAATTTTGTAAAAAACGACTACATGAGAACCGGTTAGAAATCAATTTCTTTCCAAAAAGAGAAAGGTGCTCGGCCGGGATGTATCTGTGTTGGTGATTATTCGAAAAAAAGGAGATATAGAAAATTTTGTTCAATTTCAATCGCCGGGCAATGCCTCATTCCGGATGATTGCGGATTTCCATCCTCAGTGACGGGTGATTATCCTGAGAAAAGGTTTTCAGGGGCCGGAAGCCGGACCTCTGCGGGCCAAAAAAAAGGCTTGCCGGAGAGATATCCGGCAAGCCGCGAAGCGAATCGATGAAGCGCGTCAGATGATCCAGTCGTCGTCGGCCTCGATGGGGGCGAAGCCGCGGCGCATGGTGTTTTCGCAGACCACGCGCGGGTCCATGAACTGCAGGAGGTAGTCGGGGCCGCCTGCCTTGGAGCCGATGCCGGACATGTTGAAGCCGCCGAAGGGGTGGCGTTCGACCAGGGCGCCGGTGGAACCGCGGTTCAGGTACAGGTTGCCGACGTTGAACTCGGCGCGGGCGCGCTCCAGATGCCTGGGGCTGCGCGAGAACACGGCGCCGGTCAGGGAGTAGCGCGTGGAGTTGGCCCACTCGATGGCCTGGTCGAAGTTCTTGGCCTTCATGACCGACAGGACCGGGCCGAAGACCTCCTCCTGGGCGATGCGGTGTTCGGGCGTGATGCCCTCGACGATGGTCAGGGGCACGTAGTAGCCGTTCGTCGGCGCGGAACTGGACACCAGAAGCTTGCCCTCGCTCTTGGCGATCTCGATGTACTTGAGCACGTTGGCCTGGGCCTTGTCGTCGACCACAGGGCCCATGAAGTAGGTCGGGTCCTCGGCGGGGCCGACGGCCAGGGAGCGGGCGCCCTCCACCAGGCGTTCGATGAACTTGGCGTAGATGGGCTCGACCACGATGACGCGCGAGCAGGCCGAGCACTTCTGGCCCTGGAAGGCGAAGGCCGAGTGGAGCACTTCCCTGATGGCCTCGTCCAGGTCGGCGTCGTCGTCGATGATGATGGCGTTCTTGCCGCCCAGTTCGGCGATGACCTTCTTGATCTGCTTCTGGCCGGGGTGGACCACCGAGGCCTTGTTAATGATGCGGTGCCCGACCTCCATGGAGCCGGTGAAGGCGATGAGGGAGACGTCGGGGTGCTCGACGAGGTAGTCGCCCATGACCGAGCCGCGGCCCGGCACGTAGTTGAACACGCCGTCGGGCAGACCGGCCTTGCGGAAGATCTCGGCCAGGGTGAAGCCGACCACCGAGGACGGGCCGGCCGGCTTGTACAGGACCGGGTTGCCGGCGACGATGGCCGCCGCGCTCATGCCGCAGCTGATGGCCAGGGGGAAGTTCCAGGGCGCGATGACGGCCGCGATGCCCTTGGGCTGGTAGATGAGCTGGCTCATCTCGCCCGGGGCGCGGCCCATGCGCTGGGGCTTGCCGAGGCGGATCATCTCGCGGGCGTAGTATTCCAGGAAGTCGATGGCCTCGGCCACGTCGGCCTGGGCCTGGTCGTACTGCTTGCCGACCTCGAGGGTCTGCCAGGCCGAGAGGGTGAAGATCTCCTTGCGGGCGACCTCGGCGGCCTTGACCAGGTAGCCGGCGCGCTCATCGGGGGACAGGGCCTTCCAGGCCGGGGCGGCCTTCTTGGCGGCCTCGATGGCCAGGTCGATCTCCTTGGTGGACGCCTGGCAGATGGTGCCGATGACTTCGCTCGGGTTGGCCGGGTTGACCGAGGGCAGGGTGTCGGAGGTGCGCACTTCCTTGCCGCCGATGATGAGCGGGTACTCGCGGCCGAGCTGGGAGCGGACCTGGGCCACGGCGTCGATGAAGGCCTTGCGCACGGACTCCTTGGTGAAGTCGGCGAAGGGCTCGTTCTCGAAGCGGGGCAGGCCCTTGGCCTCGGTTTCCGCCTTGGGCACGCGGCAGGCCTTCTCGCGTTCGGCCGTCTGGACCGGGTTTTCCAGCAGGCGATCGACCTCGGCCTCCTCGGCGAAGGACTGGCGCAGGAAGGACTCGTTGGCCGTGTTCTCCAGCAGGCGGCGCACAAGGTAGGCCATGCCGGGCAGCAGGTCGCCGTAGGGGGCGTAGAGGCGCACGCGCTTGGCCACGTTCAGGAGGCCCTTGCGCACGGGTTCGGCCATGCCGTAGAGCACCTGGAATTCATAGCGCTCCTCGGGCACGTTCAGCTCCTTGGCCGTCTCCATGACCGCGGCGATGGTGCGGATGTTGTGGGAGGCGCAGCCGAAGTGGCAGATGTCGTGGTTCTCCAGGATGACCCGGGCCTGGCGCTCGAAGGCAGCGTCGCTCTCGGCCTTGACGGTCCAGACCGGGATGTCCCAGCCGTTCTGCTTGGCGATGACGGTCTCGTAGTCCCAGTAGGCGCCCTTGACCAGGCGGATGGAGATGGGGAGCTTCTCGGCCCGGGCCCAGGCCAGGAGTTCGGCCAGGTCCTGATCCGTGTCCTTGAGGTAGGCCTGCAGGACGATGCCCAGGTGAGGGTAGTCGCGGAACTCCGCGCTCGAACGCAGGCGGCGGTACACTTCAAGGGTGATGTCCTTGAACTTGTACTGCTCCATGTCGATGCGCATGAAGCCGTTCATCTCCTTCACCTTGCGCAGGATGGTGGCCAGACGGTCCTGGATGCCGCGCACGGAGCCTTCGAAGTCCTTGGGCGAGGCCTGGGAGAAGAGGGCCGTGGGCTTGACCGAGATGTTGACCTTGGGGGCGTGTCCCCAGTCCCGTTCGCCCACGCCCAGGGCCGGCCAGGAGGAGTGCTCCTTCTTGAGTGCGGCCAGGAGTTCCATGTACTCGTTCAGGTAGGCTTCGGACTCGATCTCGCTGACCGTGGCCTCGCCCAGGATGTCGACGGTGAAGGCGAAGCCGTCCTTGCGGATCTTCTTCAGGTTCTTCATGGCGTCGGCGGTGTTCTCACCGATGATGAACTGCTTGGCCATGCCCTCGATGTTGGAGCGGATGGTCTTGGCCATGAGGCCGGCGGCCAGCTTCCCGCCCAGGCCCGAGCCCATGGCGCCCGCGCCCCATTTGAGGACCTTGGGCACGTCCTGGTCGTCGCCGGCGAAATACTCGTCGATGTGGCGGGTCAGGGAGTCGGAGGTGTTCAGGTAGGGCAGGACGTCGACGAAGCGGAAAAGCTGAACCTTGAAGTTTTCGTTCTTCATGGACCAGTCCATGACCTTGCCGGTCCACCAGCCCTTGTTGAAGATGGAAGGCGCCTCGCCGGAAATGCTGGCGAAGAACTCCTTGCCGCGCTCGCGGATCTTTTTGTCCAAAGCTGAACTGTCCATTCCTCGTCTCCTGTACTGGGTGTTATTTTGTCGTTTTCTTGGGTTGCCTGCACTCGATGAACTGCAGCGACAGGGCCTGCGTTTCCTTCAGGGTATCGAGGACCAGCGTGGTGCGGCTGTCGCGCACCCCGGGGATCTCGCCGAATTTCTTCATCAAGAGGGCAAGGGTCTCGGTGCTGCTGACCCGGGCCTTGACGAGATAGTTGTACTCGCCCGCGGTCCAGTGCACTTCCTGCACCTCGTCGATCCCGGCCAGCTGGCGGCCTATCTCGGAACTGCCCACGGCGTCGGAGGTCTTGATCTGGATGAAGGTCGAGAGGGAAATCCCCAGGGCCTTGGGGTTCAGGCGGACCTCGTAGCCGGCGATGATGCCCTTCTGCTCCAGCTTTTTCACGCGTTCGAGGACGCCCGACGGCGCCATGCCGATCTGGCGGGCCAGTTCGGCGTTGGTGATTTTCCCATTTTCTTGAAGGATGTTCAGGATCTGAATGTCTGTGCTGTCTAACATGGTTCGATCTCTCTCTTTTCGGGAATATAATTCTTTGAAGGATCTTCGTCAATGAAGATTGCCATTATTGGGAAACCGGGCGCGAACACGTCTGGCCGGCTCCGGACGGGCCCTTGGCGGGATACCGCCCGGACGGCGGGATATGAATATCATTCGGATGATTGGTCAAGAAAAAGAATGATTGTGCGGAAATGACAAAATCGTGTCGCCGGGGAAATAATTTTCGTCGCTTTCGACACTTTGGGTCCGAAATTTGTCAATCGCCCGGGAACTACGGAGATGTCCGGAACCGGGGCGGGGGAGGCTCAGCGGGTTGGGCAGGATTTTGCATGAACGCAGTGTTTGACCTTCCCGTACTCAGTGTTTAGTGTACTGGGGCCTCATCGGTGCGGGCATGACGGCGACAGCTCCGCCCGCGCCCGTGACGGGATTCCTTCACATATAACCCACCCACATATCATCCATGCCTAAGAGAACAGATCTCAAGAAGATAATGCTCATCGGCTCGGGCCCCATCGTCATCGGACAGGCCTGCGAGTTCGACTATTCCGGCACCCAGGCCTTGAAGGCCCTCAAGGAAGAGGGCTACGAGGTCGTCCTGGTCAACTCCAACCCGGCGACGATCATGACCGATCCGAACCTGGCCGACCGGACCTACATCGAACCCATCGAGCCCGAGACAGTGGCCCGCATCATTGAAAAGGAGCGTCCCTGCGCCCTCCTGCCGACCCTTGGCGGCCAGACCGGCCTGAACACGGCGGTGGCCGTGGCCGAGAACGGGGTCCTGGAGAAGTACGGCGTGGAGCTCATCGGAGCGTCCCTGCCGGCCATCAAGAAGGCCGAGAGCCGCCAGTTGTTCCGCAAGGCCATGGAGAAGATCGGCCTGAAGGTGCCCAAAAGCGGCATCGCCCGCTCCCTGGACGACGTGCGGGAGTGGGGCGAGAAGCTCAAGTTCCCCATCATCGTCCGTCCGGCCTTCACCCTGGGCGGCACGGGCGGCGGCGTGGCCTACAACAAGGAAGACCTGGAGCGCATCGCCCAGCAGGGCCTGGCCGCCAGCCTGACCACGGAGGTCATGCTGGAGGAGTCGCTTCTGGGCTGGAAGGAATACGAACTCGAGGTCGTCCGCGACAAGAAGGACAACTGCGTCATCATCTGCTCCATCGAGAACCTGGACCCCATGGGCGTGCACACCGGCGACTCCGTCACCGTGGCCCCAGCGCAGACCCTGACCGACGACGAGTACCAGAAGATGCGCGACGCCTCCCTGGCCATCATGCGCGAGATCGGCGTGGAAACGGGCGGCTCCAACGTGCAGTTTGCCCTCAATCCGGCCAACGGCGAGATGATGATCATCGAGATGAACCCGCGCGTGTCGCGGTCCTCGGCCCTGGCCTCCAAGGCCACGGGCTTCCCCATCGCCAAGATCGCGGCCAAGCTGGCCATCGGCTACACCCTGGACGAGCTGCAGAACGACATCACCCGCGAAACCATCGCCGCCTTCGAGCCGACCATCGACTACGTGGTCATCAAGATCCCGCGCTTCACCTTCGAGAAGTTCCCCGGCGCCGAGGACTACCTGACCACTGCCATGAAGAGCGTGGGCGAGACCATGGCCATCGGCCGGACCTTCAAGGAGGCCCTGCAGAAGGGCCTGCGGTCCCTGGAGATCGGCTACCCCGGCTTGGGCAAGAATTTCGACGGCCGCCTCCCCGACACCGAGGAGATCCTGGCCGGGCTGCGCAAGCCCAACTCCCGCCGCCTGTTCCAGATCCGCCAGGCCCTGCTGGCCGGCCTGACCGAGGAGGACATCTTCGAGGCCTCGGCCATCGACCCCTGGTTCATCCGCCAGTTCAAGGACATCGTGGACTTCGAGGCCGTACTCAAGAACGTCGGCCTGCAGGGCAACCTGACCGTGGACAACCCCGAGTTCGTCAGCGTCCTGCGTCAGGCCAAGGCCATGGGCTTCTCGGACCGGCAGCTGGCCACCCTCTGGAAGCGCGGCGAGATCGACATCCGCAACATGCGCAAGGAGGCCGGCATCCTGCCGACCTACAAGCTCGTGGACACCTGCGCCGCGGAGTTCGAGGCCTACACCCCCTACTACTACTCCACCTACGAGACCGAGAACGAGGCCCGCGTCTCCGACAAGCGCAAGGTCGTCATCCTCGGCGGCGGCCCCAACCGCATCGGCCAGGGCATCGAGTTCGACTACTGCTGCGTGCATGCCTCCTACGCCCTGCGCGAGATGGGCATCGAGTCCATCATGGTCAACTCCAACCCCGAGACCGTTTCGACCGACTACGACACCTCCGATCGCCTCTATTTCGAGCCCCTGACCCGCGAGGACGTGCTGGCCATCATCGAGCAGGAGAAGCCCGAGGGCGTCATCGTCCAGTTCGGCGGCCAGACCCCGCTCAACCTGGCCGTGCCGCTCCTGCGCGAGGGCGTGCCGATCCTCGGCACCTCGCCCGACTCCATCGACCGCGCCGAGGACCGCGAGCGCTTCCAGGCCCTGCTGAAGAAGCTCGACCTGCTGCAGCCCGACAACGGCACGGCCATGAGCGTGGACGAGGCCCTGGTCGTGGCCGCGCGCATCGGGTACCCCGTGGTGGTGCGGCCCTCCTACGTCCTGGGCGGCCGGGCCATGGACATCGTCTACGACGACAAGTCTCTGCGCGAATATTTCGACAAGCACGTGACCGTGGCCCCCGAGCACCCCATTCTCATCGACAAGTTCCTGGAGAACGCCATCGAGATCGACGTCGACGCCCTGAGCGACGGCGAGGACACGTATGTGGCCGGCATCATGGAGCACATCGAGGAGGCCGGCATCCACTCCGGCGACTCGGCCTGCGTGCTGCCCCCGCACACCGTGGGCAAGATGTGGATCCAGGAGATCGAGCGCCAGACCAAGGCCCTGGCCAGGGAGCTCGGCGTGGTCGGGCTCATGAACATTCAGTTCGCCCTCAAGGACGAGCAGATCTACATCCTGGAAGTGAACCCGCGCGCCTCGCGCACCTCGCCCTTCGTCTCCAAGGCCACGGGCGTGCCCCTGGCCAAGCTGGCCACGCGGGTCATGATGGGCGAGAAGCTCCGGGACCTGAAGCCCTGGGACATGCGCAAGGGCGGCTACTACGCCGTCAAGGAGGCCGTGCTGCCCTTCAACCGCTTCCCCGGCGTGGACGCCCTGCTCGGGCCCGAGATGCGCTCCACGGGCGAGGTCATGGGCGTGGACCCGTCCCTCGGCCTGGCCTTCATGAAGGCCCAGCTGGCGGCGGGGCAGTTCCTGCCCGCCTCGGGGTGCGTGTTCATCTCGGTCAACGACCACGACAAGAACGGCATCGTCATCCCGGCCAAGACCTTCCAGAAGCTCGGCTTCACCATCCTGTCCACGCGCGGCACGGCCGCCTTCCTGGCCGGGCACGGGGTGGAGTGCCAGGTGGTCAACAAGGTCTACGAGGGCCGGCCCAACGTCATCGACCACATCAAGAACGGGGACATCCAGCTGGTCATCAACACGTCGTCGGGCAAGCGCACCAAGGAGGACTCCTCCGAGCTGCGGCGAACCACGGTCATGTACGGCCTGCCGTACACGACCAACCTGGCGGCGGCCAAGGCCCTGGCCATGGCCATCAAGGAACGCAGCGCCTCGGGCCTGGACGTGAAATGCCTACAGGAATACTACCGGGAACCCGGTCGCGACTATTAGCCCCAGGTTGCCCGGGGCCACGGATTATGGTGCAAAGCTCAGGACCTTCGGCGGTCCTGGGCTTTTACACATTCAGGAACACCTACACGGAACGTGAAACGATATGAAAAAGGAAGCTTGCGGATTATTTGGAATTTACGGCCACCCCGAGGCGGCGCGCATGACGTATTTCGGCCTCTACGCCCTGCAGCACCGCGGTCAGGAGAGCGCCGGCATCATCACCTGGGACGGCCAGACCATCCGAGAGCAGCGCGGCATGGGCCTGGTCGCTGACGTTTTCCAGGAGCGCCACCTGGGCCACCAGCTCAAGGGCAGCGTGGCCATGGGGCACATCCGCTACTCGACCACGGGCGCCTCGCTCATCCGCAACGCCCAGCCCTTCAAGGTCACCTACAAGGGCATGAACCTGGCCCTGGCCCACAACGGCAACCTGGTCAACACCATCAGCCTGCGCGAGGAGCTGGAGAACCAGGGCACCATCTTCCAGACCACCATGGACAGCGAGGTCATCATGCACCTCGTGGCCAAGTACATGAACGGCGGCACCCCCGAGGAGGCCATCGCCAAGGCCTGCAGCCGCATCAAGGGCTCCTACAGCCTGCTCTTCATGGTCAACCAGAAGCTCATCGCCGTGCGCGACCCCTGGGGCTTCCGGCCCCTGTCGCTCGGGCGGGTCGGCGACGCCTACGTGCTGGCCTCGGAGACCTGCGCCTTCGATCTTCTGGAGGCCGAGTACCTGCGCTGCCTCGATCCGGGCGAAATGCTCGTCATCGAGGACGGCCGCATGATCTCGCACCGCATCATGGAGCCGGCCGACAGGCAGAGCTCCTGCATCTTCGAGCTTATCTATTTCGCCCGGCCCGACTCCCTGGTCTTCGACCAGGAGGTCTACAACGCGCGCAAGAACATGGGCAAGATCCTGGCCCAGGAATGCCCGGTCGACGCCGATTTCGTCATGCCGTTCCCGGACTCGGGCGTGTACGCGGCCGTGGGCTACGCCCAGCAGTCGGGCCTGCCCTTCGAGGCCTGCATGATCCGCAACCACTACGTGGGCCGGACCTTCATCCAGCCCACCCAGGGCATGCGCGACTTTTCGGTTCGCGTGAAGCTCAACCCCGTCAAGACCATGATCAAGGGCAAGCGCGTGGTCATCGTCGAGGACTCCATCGTCCGCGGCACGACCATCCGCACCCGCGTCAAGCAGCTCAGGGAGCTGGGGGCCAAGGAGATCCACATGCGCGTCAGCTGCCCGCCCATCCGCTACCCCTGCTACTACGGCATCGACTTCTCCTCCAAGGGCGAGCTCATCGCGGCCAACCATTCCGTGGCCGACATCGGCCGCTACCTGGGCCTGGACAGCCTGCACTACATCACCATCGGCGGACTGCTGAAGGCCGTGCGCGCCCCGGAAAACTTCTGCCTGGCCTGCTTCAACGGCGCCTACCCCGTGCTGCCCGACGAGGGCGTGGGCAAGCTGTCACTGGAGTGCTGCTAGATGGCGGGTGAAGGGATGGGCGGAGACTGGCTGGCCAAGGCGCGCGAGGTCCTGGACATCGAGGCCCGGGGCCTGCGCGCCGTGCGCGACAGGCTGGACGGTTCCTTCGTGCGCGCCCTGGAGCTCTTGGCCGGCTGCGCGGGGCGCGTCGTGGTCACGGGCCTGGGCAAGTCCGGCCTGGTGGGCCGCAAGATCGCGGCGACGCTGAGCAGCACGGGCACCCCGTCCTTTTTCCTGCACCCGGTGGAGGGCGCCCACGGCGACCTGGGCATGATCCGGCGCGAGGACGTCATCGTGGCCATCTCCAATTCCGGCGAGACGGACGAGCTGAACAACATCCTGCCGAGCCTCAAGTCCCTGGCGGGCGCCGTCATTTCCCTGACGGGCGGCGTGAACTCGACCATGGCCGGCCTGTCCGACGTGGTCATCGACACGTCCGTGCCC
>JABNAD010000533.1_pt1 | contig 21163 bp, 15 predicted proteins | sample 7240381 | NCBI WGS metagenome assembly JABNAD01 (sample SAMN11332834, study PRJNA596920) | anaerobic digester metagenome | biome: digested sludge; isolation source: digested sewage sludge-derived enrichment culture grown on H2/CO2 | place: Germany: Goettingen
ACCTATTTCCAATCTTAAAATAAAAAAAAGACCGCCTCGATTATGAGACGGCCTCAAAGGTTATCAGCAATAAAGTATTCACACAGGGAATCAGATCACACCCTGATCGAGCATAGCGTTGGCAACTTTGAGGAAGCCGGCAACATTGGCACCCTTCACATAGTTAACATAGCCGTCGGCCTGTTTGCCATTTTTCACGCACTGGGTGTGAATATCTTTCATAATCTGGTGCAGACGCATATCAACTTCTTCTGCGGTCCAGCTGATTTTCATTGAGTTCTGTGTCATTTCAAGACCGGATGTGGCAACACCGCCTGCATTTACAGCTTTTCCGGGGCCGAACATGATCTTGTTATCAATGAATAAATTAACAGCATCGGGGGTTGAAGGCATATTGGCTCCTTCTGCAACACAGACTACGCCGTTGGCGATGAGCGCTTTTGCATCATCCAGGCCAAGTTCATTCTGGGTAGCGCAGGGGAGGGCAACGTCACACTTGACTTCCCAGGGGCGTCTGCCCTGATGGAACTGGGCATTCGGGAATTCATAGGAATATGGTTTTACGATATCCTGGTTCGAGGCCCTGAGTTCGAGCATGTAGTTGATCTTTGATCCGGAAATTCCGTCGGGATCATATATATATCCGTCGGGGCCAGAAATGGTAACTACCTTGCCGCCGAGTTCATTCACTTTGGTAACAGCGCCCCAGGCAACATTGCCGAATCCGCTGATGGCGACGGTCTTTCCTTTGAAATCAAGACCTTTGGTCTTAAGCATTTCCTGGGCAAAGTAAACAGCGCCGAATCCGGTTGCTTCCGGCCTCATAATGCTACCACCCCAGTTACGTCCTTTTCCGGTCAATACGCCTGTATGCTCTGAAGCCAATTTCTTATACATACCGTACATGTAGCCGATTTCGCGTCCGCCAACGCCAATGTCACCGGCGGGAACGTCGGTTTCGGGTCCGATCATCTTCCACAACTCAAGCATGAATGACTGGCAGAAACGCATGATTTCGGCATTTGATTTTCCCTTGGGGTCGAAATCACTTCCGCCCTTGCCACCGCCCATCGGCAGCGTGGTAAGACTGTTCTTGAATATCTGCTCGAAACCGAGGAACTTCAGGATGCTGAGGTTAACACTCGGGTGGAACCTGAGTCCTCCCTTGTAAGGTCCGATGGCGCCATTGAACTGAACCCTGTATCCAAGGTTAACATGAACTTTACCGTTGTCGTCAACCCAGGGAACTTTAAAAGTTAAAACCCTGTCCGGTTCTACGATGCGCTCGATGATACCGGCTGATTCAAACTGTGGGTTCTCGTTGTAAACTTCTTCAATCGACTCAAGAACCTCGCGTACTGCTTGCAAGTACTCAACTTCACCCGGATGTTTTTTCTCCAGGTCCGACATGATTTTTTCCAGATTCATCTTGTGGATGTTTAAGGATGATTAATTTATGTGAATTTTGTAACAGTGTTAACTAAATAACAGGGCAAATTTATGCCATAAAAAATGATATTTCCAAATTAATCAGAAAAAGAATTTTTTACGCCATTAACGCCCCGCCAATAAAGCTAAAATTTTCTTTTTCAGTTAGTTTAGACTGATTCTAAACGTGGCGTAACCGGGCTAATTCAGGTACATAGCTTATCCGTTCTTTGGTGAGGTTTATTCCTGTTTTTCAGAGGTCGCTATGGGTACGTCGTCGGCATATTCAACTGAACCAACGATAACGCCTTCCTGATTGTATGTTTTTTCAGTGCCGTTTCTCAGGTTATTCCGGTATGGAATTTCTTTCCAGAGCTTTCCGTTAAGATGAAACGCCCGCTGAACTCCGTTTCCCATGTTATATGAGCCTTCCCCGATTTTAAAACCGAACTCATTGTAATACACCCATTCGCCATCAAACAATCCGTCTTTATAGGAACCTTCAATCATCAGCGTGCCATTTTCATGGTACATCCGGTAAGGGCCATACAGGGTGTCGTTTTTGTATGTTTTCTCTTCAATCTTTGCCCGCTGTTCATTCCACCTTACGGAAGCCCCATTTCTCTTCCCACCCTTATACATTTCTTCCGATTCCTTGCGGCCGTTGTAATGCCAACGCGTGGTCACCCCTTCCGGTTCACCGTTTTTGTATTCCACCTCCAGTTCCTTGCTTCCGTTAATGTAGTACCAGGTGCTGGTTCCGTGAGGCTTTTTCCATTTGTATTGTCTGACAGATTTAATTTTTCCATTTGGGTAGTTCTCAGTTTTTTCGCGCTGACAGGAACTGAAAGAGATCAGCATGATTCCTGCGATCAGGATTAAATAGAATGGTTGTTTATTTTTGGTCATGATGTATTAAATTATCAGAATTGTAACGGATCAGTGGCCGTTTTATTTGCGTGTTGGGTTGGCTGTTGTGCCCGAATGTTCAGGAAAAGGTTCTGTAAAAATGGTTAATGATCTTATTTCCAGTTCCGTTTTTTGGGGATTCCAGACATAAATTTTCATTTTTTTGTGATAAAGATCATTTTCCTGAACCGGAATGGTTAACCTGACTGTGCTAATGCTGTCGGCAAGCGTAAAAAGATCAAATTTCGAAGCGGTCCACAAAAGTGTTTCTCCATCATCTTCGTGAAATGAAGCGACCAGCAGCGCACCGCTCAGCTGTTCCTTTGTCCTGGCTTCTACAGTGGCAACTAACTGATCAGCGGAATCATACGGCAGCTCATTGAGCTTTCCTTCATAGCCTGGAAAGAATTCTGCGAAGGAACCAGAATCCTGGTTTTCTGTTTGCAGCGATAAAGAAAATAACGTTTTGGTTTCTCCGTTTTTGCAGGATGAATGATTTTTGCCTGCGAAAAGCGTGGCATCTGAAAGCCCGCTGAAATTCCGGGTTTCAACTATACATGGAAACCTGGCAAGTATCATATCCCTGATTTCAGGCGGCACGGGCTTGGTCCAGGCATAAGCAAACAGGGGGGTGTCAGCATTGTCAAGTATCTTTTTAAGCGCTTCCAGGTCAGAACCTCCACGGTTGTCATATTGGCTGAAGGTTGTCTCACATGCGTTCTCCTGTTTCATGTAAAACTCAATATACCATGGGTTATTTACACTGATAGCCCTGGTGATGTTATCCGGGCCGTAAGTCTGGTTCCAGGAGCAGATCGCACGGGCTACCCCCCGGAATTCGCCGAAATGTTGCCTGCTGTAATAATTGTTAATAAATACAGTTTGAGAGATGCCCGCAATAAGTAACAGGCTTGTCATAACAAAAACCAGGCGTTTTGGTATGCCGGCGGAAAAAGAAAAGAGAAATCCAAGGAAAAACGGAAAAGAAAAAATTAAAACACTGTCCTGAAGAACCGGATTTATCCACCGGGAATAAATAAATCCGGTAATCATGGGCAGTATAAAGTACAGAAGTGACAATGCCCTGAAAATTCTGATTTCTGGTTGTGACTTATAATAACGAGCCTGAATAATTATTATCAGAACAACCAGCCCGGCAATCAGCAGGGAGTTGTTGAAAACCGAGGCGATGTGCAGCAAAGGCCAGTTCCAGGCCGGCTTTGCCAGCCATAGACCCACGCCGCCTATACTCAGGTGGTTGAGGGTTATAGCAATATGTGGGCTGAACAACAGGGCCGCAAGTGCACCAGCGCCTGTATAATGGTACACCCTGTCCTTTTTCATCAGGAAAAGACCGGATAGACCTGTGATCAGCGCGAGCAGGAAACTGAAGTAATGGGTGTACATGCATGCAGCGGCGCTCAGGGCGTATGCGAATGCAATGATAATCCCTGGTTTTTTATCAAAAAGCAATTTGGTCCAATACCAGACCATGATCATGCAAAAAGTCATTCCGATTCCGTAAGGCCGCGCAATCTGGCTGTATAAAAGCGGAAAAGCGAGAAAAGCGATAAAAGCTCCGGAAAATAATCCTGCAGCCTGCCCGAACCAGCGGGTGAATAATTTTATTGTGATCCAGATTCCAAAAGCACTGGCCAGGGCAAACGGAAGACGTACAACCCATTCGTTCATTCCGGCCAGTTTAACCCAGTAATAAAGGAACACCTGAATGCCTCCGGGATGTCCGTCCACGTAAAAGCCTTTATTTACCAGATCGCTGAACGAGGTGAACCTTACCCTGTTCAACGCGCTCAACTCGTCATTGGAATAGGAGAAATCGAGATGGAGCAGGCGCAATACCAGACCCGATAAAACGATAAGCATTGCCAGCAGCAGAAATTGCCGGTCCGGGAGGTTATTTGCTGTTGTCTGGCTTAATTTCCTCATAGAAATATTCCAACCGGGTAATTAAATCAACCTGCAGTGGTTTGCTGGCGCAATGCTTCAAAAAGCAGGATACCGGCTGCAACAGAAACATTGAGTGAACCGGTGCTGCCTTTCATCGGTATGTTAACGATCTGATCACACTTTTTCAGGTATTCAGGAGAAACGCCATCCTCTTCCGATCCCATTATCAGGGCCAGAGGGCCGTTAAGAGAGGCGCTGTAATAAGGCGTTTTCCCCTTTTCGGAAGCAGCTACAATACTCAATCCGCTGGATTTGAGATAATCTATGGTGTTTTTAAGGTTGGGACTGCGGTGGACAGGGATATTTGCCAGGGCGCCGGCTGAGGTTTTAACAGCATCGGCGTTCACAGGTGCGCTCCCTTTTTCTGGGATAACAAGGCCATGAGCGCCGGCACATTCTGCCGACCGCGCTATCGCACCAAGATTTCTTACATCTGTAATCCGGTCAAGGATAATGAAAAACGGAGTTTCCCCGCTTTCATAAACTGAAAGCAACAGATTTTCCAGTGGCTGAAAAATGATCGGGGAGACAAAACAAACCACCCCCTGATGATTCCCTTTAACCAGCCGGTTGAGTTTTTCAACAGGGACATATTGAAAAGGGATGTTGAACTCGTTGATCAGTTTTCTTAATTCAGGCAACAATTCACCTTTCAACCCTTGCTGGAGCATCAGCCTGTCGATTTCCTTGCCGGCACTGATCGCCTCGATTACCGGACGCATGCCGTAAATAAGGGTGTTGTCTTTTATCATTATAAGGATAATTTGCCTGCAAAGATAAGTTTTTGACCGGTGCATGCAAGCAGGTTACAACCGCTCCGGAACAGTGTAGAACTTGCGGAACCCGTTTCTAAGCCACTGACGGGAACATTGCTAAATATTTTGATACGTAAAGGCATGTAACATCTGCAAGAACTTGCTAATTTTGGCTTTTAACCTGAACTATGAACAATTTCCTGGTTTACAGATCTTCGGCCGGATCGGGTAAGACATATACGCTGATGCGCGTCTATCTCTCTATTGTGCTGAAAGATCCTCACCGTTACCGGAACATCCTCGCGATCACATTCACCAATAAGGCTGCCAATGAGATAAAGCAAAGAATATTGTCAAACCTTAAAGTGGTTTCCGGGCTTGAAGCGGGCGGTATTCCTCCAAGGTATGAGCATCTGGTCAGATCTCTGATGGAGGATACCGGACTTCATCTGGATGAACTCAGAAACCGGGCAGGAAAGGTTCTCTCCCTGATACTGCACAATTACAGCGATTTTTCAGTCTCCACCATAGATAGTTTTGTACACAGGATTATCAGGGCATTTTCATTTGACCTGAAGCTTTCCATGAATTTTGAAGTGGAAATGGATACCGGGATGTTGCTTGAACTTGCCATTGAAGATATGCTGGCAGCGACGGGTACAGAGAGCAACCTGACGGAAATTCTGGTGAATTTCATCAGGGAAAGAGCTGAAGAGGATGAAAGCTGGCAGATTGACAGGACACTGCTTGACTTTTCGAAAAATCTGTTTCGCGAAGATGCAGTGAGGCTACTGCCTGATTCCGGAAGCATTGATGCCAATCAGATTAAGCATTTTGCCGGGGCAATCCGCAGGGTAATCAATGAATATCAGGAGACGTTGACCGCCTTTGGGAAACAAGCCATGTCGCTGATGGCCGGGCACGGCCTTGGTGCAGATTTCTTTTACCAGAAGCGTAAAGGGATTTACGGATTTTTCGAAAAACTGGCTAACGGGAATGTTGATGCGGAAATCAACAGTTTCGTAAGAAAGACAATTGAAAATAATGAATGGCTCAGCAGTGACGGTAAAAAAGCACCCGAAGGGGCTACTGTGATGGCTGTTTCAGAAAAACTGGCATCGATTTTTTATCAGGCAGAGGGTAAAATCAGCCAGGAGGAAGGCCGGATTATTCTGTTGAAAATGGTGCTGCGGCAGCTTTATCCCATGTCTGTGCTCAGTGAGATGAGGAGCAGGCTTGATAAAGTCAAAAATGAGCGGAATGTGGTTCCGATTTCTGAATTTAACAGGATTGTTGCCGATATTGTGATGGAAGAGCCGGTTCCTTTCATTTATGAAAGGATTGGTGAGCGGTACCGTTATTTCATGATTGATGAATTTCAGGATACCTCAGTTTTGCAGTGGATGAATCTGATGCCATTGCTTGAAAATTCACTTTCGCAGGATGGGTTGAATATGATTGTCGGCGATGGCAAGCAGGCGATTTACCGTTTCCGCAACGGAGACGTAAACCAGTTTGTGCGTTTACCCGAAGTAGAAAATCCTGAAGACAACCCGGTTATTGCTCAGCGCACTGCTGTGCTCAAACGCGAATACAAACATGCCATACTCGCGGATAATTTCAGGTCACGCCGTGAAATCGTTGAATTTAACAATCGCTTTTTCAGTCATATATCCCCGCTTTATCTTGACGACAGTAAAACGGTTTATCATGAAGGCGAACAGGGATATGACCCGGATAACCATGGCGGAAAGGTTCAGATAGAGTTTTACGACGGCGATGATCAGATGTACGATGACCATACAATCAACCGGGTATTTGAACTGATTCAGTCGTTGTGCAAAGAAGGTTACAAACCCGGCGATATTGCAGTGCTTTGCAGGTCAAACAAAGAATCCTCCGGAATCGCTGTTTTTCTCAACAGCCAGGGCGTTAAGGTTGTTTCTGCTGACTCTCTTTTATTGAAAAATTCTGCTGAAGTAAATTTCCTGGTCAATTGTCTGGAGTTACTCAATGACCCGGGACGGGAGATTAACCGGATTGCCATCACAGAATACCTTTGGGATAATCATCTGCTCGGGAAGGTAACCAGGACTGAGGTTTACCGTCAGGCACGCAGTCATCAATCCTTTCTGAACCTGCTTGAGTGCTCGGGAAGGCGTTTTGATGTTGCAAATCTCAGGGATATGTCCCTTTTCGATAAGGTTGAAGAGATTATCCGGATTTTCGGCCTGCATGAACGTTCTCCGCTTTATCTGCAGTTCTTTCTGGATGAGGTGCTTGGTTTTACTTCGACCCGGCCGGGCAGTATTCCCGGGTTTCTTGAATACTGGTATGCGCAGCGTGATAAATTGTCGGTTATATTACCCGCAGGCGATGATGCAGTTCAGGTGATGACCATTCATAAGTCAAAAGGACTGGAGTTTCCCGTAGTGATTTTTCCTTTTGCCAGTAAGAGTGCCGGAGGGAGGAATAAGTCAACGGTCTGGGTGCCTTTCAGTGATGAGGCCATCCCCGAGCTGACAAGTGCCTGTCTGAAGCTGGAAAGCCGGCTTGAAAAGACACAGTATTCCGGCCTTTATACTACAGAAGAAGATAAAAAGAGACTGGACCTGCTTAATCTGGTGTATGTAGCATTTACCCGGCCTTCGGAAAGGTTGTATGTATTATCGGGTAAGCTGTCTGACAAGCCTGAAAAAATCGGAACGATAACAGATATGCTGACCAGTTTTCTTGATTTTTCGGGTGAGCTGAGAGCAGGTCAGCTGATCTATTGTTTTGGGGATGGCACACAGGTTGCTGGCCGCAAATCTGATGACAACAATCCGGGCCTGACAGCTGAGTTTTATTCTCAACCCTGGGCTGAGCGGCTCGTTTTTGCTGCAAGAGCTCCTTTTTTCTGGAATGCGGATGAGCCTTCCTCGGCAATGATGGCCGGTAATCTGCTTCATTATACCTTGTCGTTGGTTCATGATTACAGGGATAAAGACGGAGTAATCGGTTTGCTGGTAAATACCGGAATGATTGATGCTGTTTCGGCTGAAAAGATTGGAGCTTTAATGGATAGGGTTTTGGGGCATCCGCAGGCCCGGCAGTTTTTTGATGGAGACGGAGATGTTTATGCAGAAGCTGAAATCCTCACCCCGGAAGGGAAATCATACCGCCCAGATCGGGTTATATTACACAGGGATCACACGGATGTGGTTGATTTTAAAAGTGGCAGGAGGGAGCAATTTCACGATTCTCAGGTCAGAAACTACGCCTCCCTGCTTGGTGATATGGGGTATCCCGAACCTGTGGCATGGCTGCTATACCTTAATGAAGAGGTTGATGTTGTCCGGGTTAATTGTTAAATCGTGAAAATTCATATTTCGGATACTGAGGTTCTTTTTAAGGTATTTTTGCATCATGGTTAGCATTGTCGGGCCTGAATGGTTGTTTTGCGAGCGGAAGAATTTGCCGCTTATCGATGTCAGATCTCCGTCTGAATTCATGCAGGGGCATCTTCCACGTGCTGTCAATATTCCCTTGTTTACTGACGAAGAGCGGGCAGTTGTGGGAACAAGATACCACGATGCCGGTAAGGATGCAGCCTTACTGGTAGGACTTGAATTTGCAGGCGCAAAATTGCCGGATTATGTCAAAAAACTGAATAAATTCACCAATGGTAAAACCAGGGAAATCATTCTTTATTGCTGGAGAGGGGGAATGCGCAGTGCCTCACTGGCATGGTTGTTCAGCACTGCGGGTTATCATGCACGGGTAATTGAAGGTGGATACAAGGCCTGCCGGTCTCATTTCAGGAACCATTCCGGCAAAGGATCTCCCATGCTTGTGCTTGGCGGTATGACCGGATCCGGGAAAACGGAAATACTCCATGAACTTGGCAGGTTGGGTGAACAGATAATTGATCTTGAAGAAATTGCGCATAACAGGGGTTCCGTTTTTGGTCATCTGGGGCAATTGCCGCAGCCAACCAACGAGCAGTTTGAGAATAATCTCTTTGATGCCTGGATTAAACTCGATCCGTCAAAACCCGTCTGGATTGAAGATGAAAGCCGTTCAATCGGGACTGTAAGCCTGCCGGGACCGTTTTTTGAACGAATGAAAAGAAGTCAGCTTATCCTGCTCCGGGTTCCTTTTAATGTCCGTGTTGCACGATTATGTAAAGATTATGCAGGATTTGAAAAGAACTCCCTGCTTGATGCTCTTGGAAAAATTGCACAGGCAATAGGCGGCCAGGGGATTGCCGACGCACAAAGACATATTCTGGCAGGGAACTTTGCTCCGGCTATCATGCTTGTGCTTGCATACTATGATAAAACTTATCAGAAAGCAATGTTAAAATATAACGAAAGGCATGTGAAGGAGCTGAACACTGATACCGGAGACCCTGTATACAATGCTTCACTGCTGAAGCAGATTTTGCCTGATATAATTGTAAATGCTGAGCTCCGGGTAATCTGAAACAGTGCCGGCTTACTTTGTCAGCAGCATCAGAAGATTACAGACATTCATTCTCAAATTTTTTTTATGGATCAGATTTATCTCGATTATAATGCCACAACACCTGTCGACCCTGAGGTGGCAGCAGAGATGCGTCCCTATCTTGAAGAGTATTTCGGCAATCCTTCGAGCATGCATTCATTTGGCGTTAAGTCGCGTGAGGCTGTCGAAAAAGCCAGGGCCAGGGTAGCACTGCTGCTGAATTGTCTTCCGGAGGAGATTATATTTACCAGCGGCGGGACGGAATCCAATAATATGGCGCTGAAAGGTGCCGCCTATGCCCTGCGGTCAAAGGGGAATCACATCATAATTTCTGCTGTGGAGCATCCGGCAGTAACGAAAGTGGCTAATTATCTGGCAACACAGGGTTTCGAAATTTCTGTGGCGCCTGTGGATGAATCCGGGATGGTTGCTCCGGAAGATATCAGAAAACTGCTAAGGCCGGGCACGGTGCTGGTATCGGTGATGCATGCCAACAACGAAGTGGGTACCATTCAGCCGGTAAAAGCAATCGCAGCCATTGTGCATCAGCATGGCGCTTTAATGCATACTGATGCAGCGCAATCAGCCGGTAAAATTCCGGTTGATGTGCAGGATCTTGGAGTTGACCTGCTTTCGCTGGCCGGTCATAAACTCTATGCCCCAAAAGGCGTCGGGGCGCTCTTTATCCGCAAGGGCGTGAAGATTGAGAAGTTGATTCATGGTGCCGACCATGAACAGAATCTCAGGGCGGGAACTGAAAATGTTCTTGAGATTACCGGGCTGGGCAAAGCGTGCGAGTTGGCATTTAACAGGCTGGAGTCTTACCGGGCGCACACTTCCGCTTTGAAAAAGAAGTTCATTGAGGGGCTTTCTGACGGGTTAAGTAATTTTTGTCTGAACGGCCATCCGGAGCTCGCTTTGCCAAATACAGTGAGTGTTGGTTTCAGTGATTTGAATGCACAAACCATACTTTCAGCCATGCCTCAGTTGGCTGCATCGGCGGGGGCAGCATGTCACACGGGTGATACCGGAGATTCGTCAGTGCTCGGAGCTATGAAGGTCAGCCCTGAATTCTCTAGGGGAACCATCCGCTTTTCAATGGGTTATACAACCACTCACGAACAAGTGGATGAAGCTTTGAGAATCATAATTCAAACCGTCCGGTCCTTGTCACCGGATGTGTCGTCGTCTTCATCGGAACCGGCAAATGAAGAAGTGGTCAAATTAACCCGTTTTACGCATGGTTTGGGTTGCGCATGTAAGATCAGGCCGGCCGACCTCGAAAAAGTGCTGGCCGGATTGCCTCCCGTGACAGATCCTAATGTGCTGGTGGGCGCAGATAATAGGGATGATGCGGCTGTTTACAGAATTAATGATGAACTGGCTGTAGTGCAAACCGTTGATTTTTTTACCCCTGTGGTTGACGACCCTTATACTTTTGGTGCAATTGCCGCTGCAAATGCCCTCAGTGATATATATGCCATGGGCGGACAGGCCTCTTTTGCCTTGAATATTGCGGCATTTCCCGTTAACCGCCTACCGTTGGGCGTATTGAATGATATTGTCAGGGGAGCCTCTGACAAAGCCGCTGAAGCAGGGATTTCGATTCTGGGCGGTCATTCCATTGAAGACAATGAACCAAAATTCGGGATGGTTGTCACAGGTTTTGTAAACCCCCGAAAAATAATAACCAATGCAGGGGCCAAGCCCGGAGATGCTCTGGTGCTCACGAAACCGATCGGGACAGGGATTATTTCAACTGCTGCCAAAATGGGACTCGCAAAGGAAGAAACAATGCGGGAAGCAGAGGAAGTAATGATGAAGTTGAACAAAATTTCCTCTGAACTTATGCTCAGGAGGAAGGTGAATGCCTGTACCGATATTACAGGTTTCGGACTCGTCGGGCATCTGCATGAAATGGCTGTTGCTTCCGGCGTAGATGCCGGGATAGATTTTAACAGCATCCCGTTTATAAGTGAAGTTCCGGCACTTGCACTGGCAGGGGCAATTCCCGGAGGAACGAAAGCAAACTACAATTTTGCTGTGGGGTGGGCTGATTTTGGCCAGTTAACCATGATTGAGAGATACCTTGTATGTGATGCGCAGTCTTCGGGCGGATTGCTGGTTAGTTTACCCGGAGAAGCAGCTGAGACCTACATCAAATCACTTATGGATCACGGAATTAGGGGAGCATTCATCGGCACTATCACCGGAAAAGGTAAAGGCAATATTAAAATATCCTGAAGTGCAGAGTATCTGGCAGACAACATTGAAATGGTCAGAAATTCTATGAAGACTTATCATAATAGGTTACTTAGGCATATAGCAGTGCTATCTGAGGATTATCAGACATCATGAAAGCAAAGCTATTTTGTAATGAGGATACCGGTTTTCCTTCCGGGATTAGTTATAATTTACCTGATCATTAATGGTCTTTTGGCCGGATCCCGGGGCGTATTCATGCCGATCCCGTTAACGTTATTGTTATAATCCATGATCAGGTCCACAAAATCTACAAAGCCATCCCCGGTAAGATCGGCAGGCTGATATCCGTAAGCGCTGTTTACGTTCAGATTATAGATGTTCACCAGGTCGAAAAAGTCGACATAGCCGTCCTGAGTACCGACTGATGATGTAATGTCGCCCGAATAGATGCCCCAGACTGAACCGTTGCCCAGCAGGTTTTTCTGATTGGAGCCGAATGCCTGCCCTGCAGAGGTTGTGAAGTTATAGTTGATAGTAGAGCCTGCAAATGAAACGGGAGAACTGCTCCAGGTCTGGACACTTGAGCGATGAAAAACTGCAATGTAATAATTGCCTGAAAGTGCGCCCGGAATGTTAGTGCTGACATTTCCACTGGTACTGAGATTCAGGGCATGAGCCCAGAAGAGGTAATTGTAAGGGGCCGAGGCCTCAGCCAGAAAAATACTGAGTGTGTCTACCGTAATCCCCGGAAATTTATTGAATTGGTTCAGGTCATCGTCTACATCCTGCGCCTGATTCATAGTTGTGCCGTTAAAGAAACCTTCAATAAAAAGGGTTAGGTTAAGGATTTTGTCAGTTATTGGCAGTTTTCCTGTAAAGGTTCCAAAAGCGTCCAGTCCATTGGCTGTCAACTGATGTAAAGTAGTATTGGCAGCCTGGTAATTGGTTTGAGGTTCCGGAAGTACCCTCACGCACCAGATGCTGGTTTCAGTTCCGTTTACATCAGCAACAACATATTGGAATGTTGCGTTGCATGTATAAGAACTGATACCGCTCTGGGAGATATTCCAGTACCTGTTCAGGTAGCTGCCTGAAGATCCGGGATAAGCAGCATTAACCAGATTGACCCCGGCGTAGTTTCCACCGGCAAATGATCCTGCACTGAAGTTGAGGGTGACCGGCGAGTACTCAGCTGTGCCGGTATTGTCGCCCACAGGAAAGACAAATGAGCCTGCAGCAGCAAACGACTTTCTCATTTGTCCCGATCCGGTGGCAACGATCATTGCCGAAGATGAAGGAGCGCCACCAATCGTTGCTGAAGTTCCCAGGGTAAGATTATAAGCCCCGAGATTTACTCTCCCGCTGGTAAGCGTCAGCAAACCATTGACCTGGGTTTGTCCGTTGTTGGTCACTCCGCTGGCATTGTTGATGGTCAGGTTCTGGATGGTGTTGTTACCGCTGATTGCCTGAGCTGCTGTTCCGGAAAATATAACGGTGCCTGATCCAAGTGAATTCTGACTTGCATTCAGGTTGTTCAGGCTACTTTTCAGGTTAACAGTGCCCGAATTATTAAGGGTAGCCCCACTGTTGATAACCAGATTGCCTGTGGAAACCAGGGTTGTACCGGCAGAAACCCTTAACGTGGTACCGTTGGTGATGATGTTATCCGCATTTGCCTGATCGGGAAGAAATGTTATCGTTGCTGATAACAGGCAAACTGTTAAAAAACGTGAAACGGATAATTGACTTTTTAACCTGAACAAAGTTTTCATGGGTTGATTTTTTGAATGAATGCTTAGCCTTGTCTCTGTTTTGCATTTACCGGATCTTTTTTGAGATCAGGTTAGAGAAAAAACAAATGGCCGGGATTAAATAAGATAGCAGGTCAGAAAGGGAAGTTCCGGTCCTCTGTTTGAGTTGTGTCTGCATCAACGGTAACATAACATTACGTAAATGTATATGTTCATTCTGTTTAGGTAAGTAACAGGCTTAAAACGTGTTAAAAAGTTGTTAATGTCAGCCTGTCAGCAAATCTGAATCAATTATCAGAGGATTGTTCCGGTGCTTACCAATGAAAAAAAGGCTCCGGGATGATTTCCGGATTATAAATGCTATAAGACCAGAATTGGAAGAACAGGAGAATCCCCATTCAACATTGGAAACGGCAGCCAAAGTACCAGGAAGGAACAAGCTTGAAACAGGATGTTAAGATATGACTTTTTTTGGAAAAATGCAAATAAAATATTGGATCAAAAGGTAGGAAGTAAAATTACCGGTAACATCAAATCTTTACCCCGGGTGATTATCCGTCAGTGCCATATTTTTAAACATAGTGTATCGCTAACAATCCTGATCAATACCGGAATTGTAAGCCCTGTTTTGCAATACATTTCCGGAGTAACAGAAATCAACCTGCCAGACTTATTCTCACAGCATCAGGGTGCATCCGTTAAAGTGACCGGATTGTAAGCCGCAGGAGGCGAAATGTCAAATGGCTCGGACGAAGAGGAAGGTACAGGGGCATTCATGAACAGTTTGATAGGTAGGTTTTTAATTTCGTCTACGTTCAGAATCTTAACTGTAACTTTAGGAAGAGATGATGAGCCATCTGTCCGTTTTTCAACATCAAGTACCTGAAAAGAAACCATACCAAGGTTTTCTCCCATCAGATTACCTTCCAGAGGACTGTAGTTTATGCTGATGTCACCGTCATATACAACAGCAATGATTGTCTGTCCTTTCAACATCGCCAGGCCGGTTGCACGTAAGGGGGTAACTTCTGGTATTTTGTCAAGTAAAACTTCCCTGTCGTCATCCGGATTGCCGGCTCCAAGACCAGGCCCGGGATGAATGAAGTTTTTTAGTCCGTTATTGGTCGGACCTGTACTCTTCCAGGAGGAGGGGATTGACTTAATGGCAAACCAGCCTTCATCGCCCACTTCGCCTGTAAATAATTCAATGGTATTTCCGGTGTTATTGGAGAAATATTGAAGTTGCCTGCGCTGTCCGATGTCTGATATGTGATCATTTACATCAGTTTCTGAAAAATTATTCGGGGGATTTCCATTGTCGATGCTTTCTTCATCAATGACAAGAAATACAGTATAATCAGGATTCACAGGTTTGTCGTTCTTATCTTCACCATCTTTTATGCTTTCTTTACTGCATGCTGCAAGTATTAAAGAAAACACAAAAATTATTGTAAAAGATGACCATTTTTTTAGTTTGAATAGATGCATATTTTAAAGTATTTGATTTATAAAATAACATGCTGTTTGATGAAATTGTTTAAGCAATGATAATTTTGTCAACGGTAATAATCTGACGGATCAATGATAAAATTACCCGCGTTGAGGCTCAGGCATTTTTGTTTCATTATTTTTACGTTGAAATGTACTGGTTACAACCTTTTTCTGAAAGGAGATGAAAAACAGGATTTTAAGCTTAATAAGTCATAAACGGGCACGGTTGATTTTACTGTGGCCGGCTCTTGTATTCCTTTTGTCTTTTTTTGTTTTTCTTTTAATTGATCGTATTTTTCCTTTTCGTGTACCTGAAGCATCATGGTCAAAAGTGGTCTATGCTTCCGACAGTACCCTGCTGCATGCTTTCTTATCCAAGGATGACAAATGGCGGATTCCCGTTCGTTTGGATGAGATCACCCCCGGGCTGGAAAAGGCCTTTATTTTTAAGGAAGATCGCTGGTTTTATTACCATCCGGGGGTGAATCCCCTCTCGGTGTGCAGGGCAGTATTCAACAACATCGCGAAGGGCAGGAGAACTTCCGGCGCATCAACCATAACCATGCAGGTGGTCCGTTTGCTCGATCCCGCTCCCCGGACTTACAAGTCAAAAATCAGGGAGATGTTCAGGTCGCTCCAACTTGAGTGGCAACTTGATAAAAAGGAGATTCTTCAATTGTATATTAATCTTCTTCCCTATGGAGGAAATATTGAAGGAGTTAAGGCGGCGTCGCTACATTATTTTGCCGAAGAGCCAAAGGAGCTCAGTCTGGCACAGATTGCCATGCTTACAGTAATCCCCAATAACCCGAACGTATTGAGACCCGATGAAAATGCTGATTTGCTGAGGCTGAAGCGTGATTTCTGGCTGAATAAAATGGGAAGGAAAGCGCTTTTTTCTCCTGCTGTTATCGCAGATGCACTCAACGAGCCCTTCAGCTTTCAGCGGTATCCGATCGTGCGTAAGGCCCCGCATCTTTCTTACAGAATGAAAAATATCAATGCTGAACCTGAAATTTTTACAACTATAAACCCATCCGTTCAACATCGCGTTGAGACACTTTCAACTGCCTACGTAAGAAGGTTGCGTTCATTTCAGATTGGTAATCTTGCAGTTCTTGTGGTAAACAACCGTACGATGGAGGTAGAAGCATATCTCGGATCAGCCGGCTTTGATGAGGATGCATGGCAAGGGCAGGTGGATGGCGTTCAGGCGCTTCGCTCTCCCGGGTCGGCACTAAAACCGGCGCTCTATGCAATGGCTTTTGACCAGGGACTGATCACACCCAAAATGGTTGTAACCGATGTGCCTCAGAATTTCGCGGGCTACCGGCCTGAAAATTACGATGAAACCTGGCGGGGAAAAATTACTGTGGAGCAAGCCCTGGCCCAATCGCTGAACCTGCCCGCTGTGGATCTTCTGGAGAAAGTCGGTAAGGATCATTTTGCATCCGGACTTGCAAACGCTGGTTTCAGATGGATTGGTTCAAACAGAAGTAAACTCGGACTTTCGATGGTACTTGGCGGATGCGGGACTACCCTGGAAGAACTTACCGCCCTTTATGCGGCATTTGCAAACAAGGGTGTCTGGAATTCCCTGAAGTTTGTAAAGTCTTCTCCTGAAGCTCGTAATGATACCATCTGTTCTCCGGGAGCCGCCTATATGATTACAGAAATCCTGACCCGGCTGCGTCGCCCTGATCTGCCAAATCAATATAAAGATGCGGCTAATCTGCCGGAAATCGCCTGGAAGACGGGAACTTCCTATGGACGAAGGGATGGCTGGGCTATCGGCTACAATCAAAATTACACCATCGGTGTATGGACAGGAAATTTCCCGGGGAACGGCGTTCCTGAACTCAACGGGGCTGATTTTGCCGTTCCGCTGCTGTTTAGTATATTTAATGCAATCCAGCCTGCTCAAAGGCCCGGTTGGTTTGTTCCTCCGCCGGACCTCGATTACCGGCTGGTATGTTCCGAAAGCGGATTGCCCCCTGACACCTTCTGTCATCATCAGGTGATGGACTATTTTATACCGGGGGTTTCTCCTGCGATGCGCTGCAATCACCTTCAGAAACATTATGTAAATGAATCGAAAACAATCAGTTATTGCAGGTCATGCCTTCCTGAGAAAGGATACAGGGAAGCAATGTATCCATACTATCCTCCGGGTTTGACGGCATGGTACAATGAGATGCAGATTCCCTATCAGACCCTGCCACCTCACAATCCTCATTGTCCGTCTGTTAAATTTTCAGGCGCCCCTCTCATTACCTCTCTTACCGACGGGGCGGAATACCTGATCATCAAAGGGCGCAAACAGCAGTTGCAACTTGCCTGCAATGCCGAAAACGGGGTAGACAGGATATTCTGGTACCTGAATGACAAAATCCTCAGGGCGGCATTGCCCGGAGAGAAAGTCTTTTTTACGCCTGAAGAGGGACATTATAAAATCAGTTGTTCAGATAATCTGGGCCGCAACAGTGACATTTGGATAAAAGTGACATATATATAAGATACGAATGGATTGGACGTAATAACTGGGGCTGGCTTCTGAGATCGTTACCGGATATATTTTTGAATTGAAGATTGAAACGTTCAATCTTAATTTTCCTTAAACTATTTAAAATCAATAGTCTGTAAATCTTGTCCCATGAAAGCAACAGTTAATCTGAGTCAGGGAATTTTAATGCTGCTGTCGTCACTTTTATTTATGAGCTCTTCATGTACTAAAGACGCTGATGATGACACTGATGAGAATCAGATTAATCAAAGACAACCGCGGATTTGCAGGTTGAAGTCATTGGAAACAGAGAATGGACTTGTTCAGGATTCTTCAACTGCTGTGTTTATTTACAATAAAAGCAATTTGCTGGTCTCCATTGGCGGGTCAGCGGAGGGGGACTCCATTACTATAAAATACGATGCAGATGGCAGGGTGAATAAAACAACTTACTATGATACCCAGGGAATTACTTATGAGTTGAATTATAATCGGATCGCTGACAGAGTAATCGTTACGTCAACAAATGTGACAGACAGGCAACTGGTCTATACACTTGATGTTGATGGCAATGTTTCCCGTTTGGAAGTCAAACAGCTGATCAATCAACAGTGGATTGTGCTTACTTATGTCGATTTTGTCTGGCAGCAGGGGAATCTTTCTGCTTTAACTTATTATAATAAAGTTTCCGGTAAGTATGGCTGCCCCGAAAAGAGTTCAGGTATATGGTCTGTTTTTGCAAACTCCATTTTTTATTGCTTCGGAGAAAATGAAACTGACGATTTTAACCGGGAAGGTTTTTATAAAAGTATGGAAAGGAGTTTTACTTATGATAACATGAAGAATCCTTTCAAAGATTTTCAGATTTTCCGCTATTCCGAAGCAGGATTTTATGCCGGTGAAAATAACGTGGTGACTATAAATGAACGTTATTTTGATCCTTCAGGAGAACTGATTGAATCATATGGTGATGAAAGTTCCTTTACTTATAATGCGGATGATTTTCCGGTTGAAATGAATCGGGTGGATACCGGCTGGTCATATAGGGAGTCGTATTTTTACGAATGAACTCCGGGCGTGAAAGTCTTATCTTATTCAAACTAAAGGCCTGAGCGAAAAAACCTGAACTCAGTATTCCGCTCCGAAGTGCGCTTACATTTGCCTATCTTTGCACCCCAAATCAAACAGATTTCAGGCTTATGGCATTAAAATGCGGCATTGTCGGATTGACCAACATCGGAAAAACCACGTTGTTTAACTGTATCTCCAATACCAAAGGGCAGACTTCAAATTTTGCTTACAGTACCAATAAATCAAATCTGGGGCAGATTATTGTTCCGGATGACCGGTTGTATGAAATTGATAAACTGATCAAATCGGCAAGGGTGGTGCCTGTAACTGTTGAAATTGTTGATATTCCGGGTTTGGCCAAAGGAGCCAGCCAGGGTGAAGGGGTCGGGAATAAATTTCTGGCAGATATCCAGCAGACAGATGCGATTATTCACGTGCTCCGCTGCTTCGATGATGAGAACCTGCCTCATGTTGAAGGTTCGGTAAATCCGGTCCGCGACCGGGAGATTGTTGACCTTGAACTGCAAATCAGGGACCTTGACCTGGTTGAACGGAAAATACAGCGCCTTGAAAAAATTGCGAAATCGGGGGATAAAGATGCAAAGCATGGTATAGATGTGCTCACCATGGTAAAAGAACATCTTGAAGGCTTTCAGTCAGTGCGGTCTCTTGAAATAGATGAAAACGACCGTCGTTTTATTGATGATATGTACCTGCTGACGGATAAGCCGGTTATCTATGTTTGTAATGTGGATGATGCATCGGCTGTGAATGGAAACAAATATGTGGATCAGGTAAAGGAAGCGGTAAAAAATGAGGATACCCAGGTGCTGGTGATTGCCGGTGCGCTGGAAGCTGAGATCGCCGAGCTGGAAAGTGTTGAAGACCGCAGCATTTTCCTTGAGGATGCCGGTCTGTCGGAGCCCGGGGTAAATAAGTTGGTCCGTTCTGCCTATGATATATTAACCCTGATGTCATTTTTCACTGCCGGACCCAAAGAGGTTCGAGCGTGGACCATTAAAAAAGGAATGACCGCCCCCCAGGCTGCCGGGGTAATCCACAGCGACCTGGAACGGGGTTTTATCCGCGCCGAAGTAATGAAATACAAGGATTTTATCGAACTGAAATCGGAACATGCCTGCCGCGAAGCCGGTAAACTTTTTGTTGAAGGGAAAAACTACATTGTTGAAGACGGAGATATTATGCACATCCGCTTCAATGTGTAATCCCGCTCAGAAACAGAAGGGATGAAATTTCGTTCCCTTGCTGCTGAATTCAATTGCCGGCAGGGGAAATTTCAGAAATCCGAAGGCTTTAAGGGTTTTATTCAGCAATGGTGATTTCGTCCTTATCCTCGTGAGATCGATATCCGGTGAGATGTAGAATTGTCTGTATCTGTCAAATTCAGGAACCGGTACTTCGTTGTGAAATGCAGGATTAGAGCCCGCTCCTGTCATCCCTTCAGCACCATAGCCAAACGCGATATTCAGCCATCCGGGGAAACGGCTTTCTTTCTTCAGAAAAGAACTGATGTTGGCTGACAGCCAGATGGTCTGCCCGTTGTAGTCTTTAATTGCCCTTTCGGCAAAGGACCTGCCGAGCAGGTCGGGCCTGTATTTCGCATATCCGGTCATGTGGAAGGACCATTTCAACAGCATACGCTGTTCCTTCCAGATTAATTGCTGACTGATAAATGCTGCCGATCCCAGGCTGTTTGCGATCAGATCTCCGGAAGAAGCCCCCCAACCGGCAGAAAAGCCATCCAGGATTTCGATGACAGTCAGGTAAGCAAATCCAAGGCTGCCGCCGTACCATGCGGCTTTCTTATTGTTGGCTCCCGCCCAGCGGAGCGCTTCATATCCGAGTAGCCCTATGTAATACGACGAGGTGGCATGGCCGGCTTTATCCATCTGGAGCCATTCATGGTTATCGTTGATGAAATGAAAGGAGGACTGCGGATGATTTTTATACCACAAATGGTAAAGCCCGGTCATGCTGCCCGCATATGCCAGACCGCCGCCGATCAGCAGTCCGTTTCTGCGGGCCTTGTAAATACTAATGCTATCTGTAGTATCCTGATTGCTATGCTGATGAGCCGGAATCTGTGCAGCGATCATGGCAGGAGCCAGCATGAACAGAAGCAGAAGGGCGTATGTTTCCCGGAGATTAATGTGCATGGAAGTCTTCTGAAATAAAGGGTTGAAGGATTTGCAGCGCTTTGGCCTTTTTAATTTCCAGAAGCTCCTGCGATCTGGCTTCAGCCAGGAAACGCAGGTATGGTTCCGTATTGGAGGGCCTGACATTAAACCACCACTCCCTGAACTCAATCCTGTATCCGTCAAAGTTATAAAAGGCCTGAGGTTCCTCTTCTGAGCAGAAACCTTCACGCAAGGCTTCCATGGCTTCTTCCTTTTTGTCAATATGCAAGTTGATTTCACCGGTACCATAGTACCTTTTGATATTGTGAATCATTTCGGAAAGGGTGATTCCGCGCGCTTTGTACTTTTTAAGTTCACCGAGGATAATCAGGGCCGCAAGGTATGCAGAGTCGGAATAGTAAAAATCCCTGAAGTAATAGTGCCCGGCAAGCTCAC
>JABNAD010000355.1_pt2 | contig 21143 bp, 23 predicted proteins | sample 7240381 | NCBI WGS metagenome assembly JABNAD01 (sample SAMN11332834, study PRJNA596920) | anaerobic digester metagenome | biome: digested sludge; isolation source: digested sewage sludge-derived enrichment culture grown on H2/CO2 | place: Germany: Goettingen
TTCTTTGCTCCGACTGTACCGTGACCCATTGTTCTTTGCTCCAGCTGTTCCGTAAATCGACTGTTCCGCAAACCGGGACTTCTGGGATTCCAGCGGACAGTGGGCCGTTTTCAATGAAATGCTTCGATGCAAAAAACCAGGCGAGGCCTGGTTTTTTGAGTTTATTGAAGTTTGGCTTTGCTTACTGGAATACCGGATTAACGGTTTCTTTCAACAAATTTCTTGATTTCAGCCTTCGGTTTGAAACCGACCATGGTATCCACGACCCGGCCGTTCTTAATGGCGAGTACGGTTGGGATGGATCCAACGCGATAACGGGCAGCGGTGGAGGGGTTTTCATCTACATTCAGCTTGGCAAAAGTCACGCCGGCAACTTCACCGGACACTTCTTCAAAGATGGGACCCAGCATTTTGCAGGGACCGCACCAGCTGGCCCAAAAATCAACTAATACCAATTCGCTGCTTTTTTCCACTACGTCAGCGAAATTGGAGTCTGTAACATGTTCGATCATTCTACTTGTCCTCCTCGACTTCAATGTAAATTGATTATATCAGACAAACCCGTCAAATATTTTAATTAATGGGCGGGAAGTATGAAGAGTTTTTTAATATTTATCGACCGGATCCCCTGCTTCGCTCTGCAGAATGATCTCCCGGGCTGACAGAATTCCGCCGGGGGCCATGCTGAACTGATCCAGTCCGAGCCGGACCAGGAACGCGATGGCTTCCGGATCTCCTGCCATTTCGCCGCACATTCCGACGCTTTTTCCCCAGGCATGGCCGCCTTCGATGGTCATCTGTATCAGGCGCAGGACGGCAGGATGCATGGGGTCGTACAGTCCTGAAACTTTTTCGGACATACGGTCGCAGGCCAGGGTGTACTGGGTCAGGTCATTGGTTCCAATGGAGAGAAAGTCAACTTCAGAGGCAATCTCTTTTGCCATAATGGCGGTGGAGGGAATCTCCACCGTAATGCCCCAGGCTATGGTTTTGCTCCAGGGAATATTCTCTCGATCCAGTTCGGCCTGGCAGTCTTCTACCAGGGCCATGGCTGCCCGGTACTCCTCGATGCCGGAAATCATGGGAAACATCACCTTCAGATTGCCATACACCGAGGCCCGCAGCAGAGCCCGCAGCTGAACCTTGAACAGGTCGGGGCGATCCAGGCAAAGCCGGATGGCCCGATACCCGAGGAAGGGGTTCTCCTCCCGGGGCAGATCCAGGGAGTGGGCCGCCTTGTCGCCGCCGATGTCCAGGGTTCGGATGATGACCGGCTTGCCCTCCATCCGTTCCAGAACATAGCGGAAGGCTTCCACCTGTTCCTCTTCGCTGGGCAGGTCCAGGCGGTTCATGTACAGGAATTCCGTCCGGTAGAGTCCGATTCCGTCGGCCCCGTTGGCAATGGCCTGGTCGACATCCTGAGGCCGGCTGATATTGGCGGCTACTTCAATGTCCTTGCCGTCCAGCGTCCGGGTCCGGACATGAATCAGGCGGCGCAGCGCTTCCTGCACTTCCCGGTATTCCTGTTCCCGTTCGTGAAACCTCTGGATCTGGTCCGGGGTCGGATTAACCAGGACTTCTCCCCGGTTTCCGTCCACCAGCATATGGTCTCCGCTCTTCACCCGGGCGGTGATGTTCTTCAGACCGACCACTGCCGGAATTTGCATGGAACGGGCCATGATGGCCGTGTGTGAGGTCCGCCCGCCGGCATCGGTGACAAAGGCGATGACTTTGGAACGATCCAGCGCTGCCGTATCCGAAGGCGTCAGATCCCTGGCCACCAGCACGGTCTGTTCGGCATGAGACTCTTCCTCGGGCTGTTCGCCGGACAAGATGCGCAGCAGACGCCGGCTGACGTCTTCCAGATCGGCTGCCCGTTCCCTCATGTATTCATCCTCCAGCGAGGCAAACATCTGACCGAACTGATCGGACACCTCGGCCAGGGCTGCCATGGAAGACAGGCGCTCCTGCCGGATTTTTGACTCCACCGCTCCCATGTACTCCGGATCCTCCAGAAACATCAGATGCGCATCAAAGACTGCCGCGTGATCTTCGCCCAGATCAATGGCTGCCTGACGGCGAATTTCCTCCAGCTGAAGCCTGGCTTCCTGACGGGCCTGCTCCAGGCGAGCCAGTTCCTGACGTGGATCATAATGGTTTCCGGTCTCAATCAGCAGTTCCCAGTCCCGCTTCAGATGCACTATGCCGCTGGCGTACCCCTCGGCCGCCGCAATTCCCTGGTATATCACTTTTTGTTCGCCTCCTCTGCCTTGATTTTCGTGATGAGGTCAGCTCCCGCGGTCGATTCCAGATAGCGCCGGGTGGCCGGCGGAACCAGGCGGAAAGCCTGCTCATATTCATCCCGGGCCAGATGTCGCCGCACTCTGGAGGCGCTGATTACGCCGCCTTCGGCTTCCACCCGCGGAATGATGCTGAACGCAATGCCGGTTTTCCCCAGTTCCCTGGCCAGAGCCTCATTGTAGGCTCCGGTCACTGGATCAAGGGGTTCCTCTCCCACAAACCGGTGGGTGATCCCCAGCTGCCGGGCATAGTAATTCGCAAAAATTCCTGCGTCGGTGGTTGTGTAGGCTGCCAGTTCGTCATCCATCCGCTTCAGAAAATAGGTGGGAAAAGTCGCCTGAGAAATGATGTAGGGTCCCCCGGGAAGAACTTTGACGCCAGGCAAGTCCCTGACGGCTTCCCGGGCGATGGCCAGACGGTCACGGAACGGCACCAGCGACAGATCCTCCTCCACCAGGAAGATGATCAGCTCATCCACCTGACGGCGGGCTGTTTCAATCAGATAGAGGTGTCCCAGCGTCATGGGGTTCAGATTCATCACAATCGCCCCGCGGGTGCCGGCGGGCTCCCCCAGCTCCTGCCGGAGCTCACCCAGGCAGGAGTTGATATCGCGATTGCCGGACTCCAGCAGCGCGGCATACTCATTTTCCATGACGAGCTGAAAGCCGGCTGCCTGAAAAAGCGGCCGGCTGGCCGGCGACGTAAAAATAAAGTAATGATAGATGCCCTGGGCGAAGGCATCATCCAGGAGGGCGCCCAAAAGGATCGAGGTCAGATTCTCCCCCTGGTGATCGGGGTGAATGCCGAAATACTTAAAGACATTGCCGCTGCGCGAAGCCGTGGCAATCAGCTCCTCCTCCCCGCGCACCACATAGGTCGCCTGGGCGTCTGGGCCATAGTTCAAATGAAAGTGCCGGGCCAGCCAGTCGCGCACTTCACGGACGGCCCGCGGATTGTTCAGATTGATTTTTTCCGGATAATACATAAAATCCCTCGCTTTGTTTCTGATTCCATTATATCACCAACCGATGCTAACCCCGGTTGGTGAAAACCACCTGCCCCTGACCGGGCGTTACCGATCCCCGGAGAAGGCCCCCCAGGAAAGTGCGGTCCCGGAGAAAGCGGGAGAACATGAATCGTCCCTTTACGGAATGGCTTTCCACTCCGTATAATGGAATCATGTGTTAAAATCTCAGAGCAAAATCGACCATAAAAGGAGGATTTGTCATGTTTCAGGAAACCACAGCCTGTCATCTCACCGTGATGGTGATGGTGACCAACGACCAGGATGAAGTACTGACCCTGGAGCGGATCAAATCCTGGCCCGGCATCACCTTTCCCGGAGGTCATCTGGAAGCGGATGAATCCGTGCTGGACTGCGCCCGCCGGGAAGTGCTGGAGGAAACCGGCATCCGGATTCATCAGCTGCGCCTGACCGGACTCATTCACTGGCTGAACCGGGAGAACGGCGAACGGTATCTGGTTCATTGCGTGCGGTCCAAAGCCCTGGGCGGCTCGCTGCACGACTCAGCCGAAGGCCCTGTGGCCTGGCTGCCCCTGGCCGAGCTTCCGACGGTCCGGCTGTGCCCCGGCTTTCTCCAGCAGCTCCCCTTGTTTTTCGAGGGCGGCGTGCAGGAAGCGTTCGGAACCTACGGTTCAACCGGCGATTCGCCTCTGACATTTGACGAAGGAGCTTAATCCATGAAACAACGCACCAATCGAATCATCAGCGGCCTCTGTCTGGCGGCGCTCCTGATCCTCTCCTACTCCCTGATTCTGGGGCGAGGCCGGGCTATTCCCGAAGCCATCGACTACCGCGATGTCCGCCATATCATCCTGACTTACGGTGACCAGACCCGGGTTCTGCGAACGGTCCACGTCAACGAAATCGAAGCCCTGACCGAAACCCTGGCTGCCATGGAACTCAAGCCGGGACTGGCGCCCATCGTACCGGGACAGGAAGTGGCCACCATGGCCATCTGGTATTCCCGCGGCAAGTATGAAAACAAGTATATTTTTATGAAGAACTCTGTCATGAAAACCGAAGGACTGGCCCTGCCCTACCATTATGTTCTGATTGACGACCACGGCATGGTGAATCTGATCCGTCAGATCGTATCAGAGCCTGATCCCCTGTCCAATCAGACGGATTCGGAAAGTGGAGAGGAACAGACCAGGCCTTAATCCGGACTCCGGGTTTCATCCGCCCGAGCCGTCGGCAGCGAGGTTCAAAAAAAGACTGCATCGAAGGGTATGTCCTTTGATGCAGTCTTTTCTCTTTCAACCGCTGGCTGACCGCCGAACTTTATTTCAGATAGTGCAGGATGCCTGCCTGAGCAAACAGCGATACGAATACTACTGACGTATCGATGATTACTCCGGCGATCATCGGCTTGATGCCGACCCCCGCGACTTCCCTGAGGCTGGTTTTCAGCCCGATCGCTGCCAGTGCCATGGACAGGAAAAATTTGGAAAGAAACGCGATGCCTGGGACCAGGCTCTCCGGTACCAACCCGACGCTTCGGATGGCGACCACAGCGAGAAAGCCCAGAATGAACCAGGGAAAAATCTTTGCCAGCTCAACCTTCTCCGCTGCCTGGGAATCCGCTTCTTTTTTTGCGTAGATCCAGGAAAAGATCAGAACGACCGGAACAATGAACAGCGTTCGCGTCAGCTTCACGATGGTTGCCAGCACCCCGGCCGCATCGGAAAAGGCATATCCCGCCGCAACGACCGATGAAGTGTCATTCACCGCGGTACCGATCCACAAGCCGTATCCGGTATCGCCAAGACCGAGCAGTCGTCCGATCCAGGGAAAGGCAATCACAGTAATGATGTCAAAAATAAAGGTTGCGGATATCGCATAGGCAATATCCCGGTTCTTGGCCCGAATGGCCGGTCCCAGAGTCGCCACCGCAGTGCCTCCGCATATCGCGGTGCTGACCGACAAAAGGCTGGCCAGCTTCCAGTTGATCTTGAAGACTTTCTTGCACAGATACCCCACTCCGAAAGAGGTCGCCAGCGTAAACACCATGAGGATCAACGCATACTTTCCAGCCTGAATAACCTGAGAAAAGCTGAGCGTGATCCCCGCCAGGATGATCCCCGTCCGGAGAATTCTCTTTGAGGACCAGTTGATCCCCGCTTCAACCGCCTCATTGGATCCGATCAGCGGATTCAGCAGCATGCCTATCATCAGGGCCAGGAGTGTTCCTCCCAGGATACCGGCCGGGAGAAGATCGCTGATCAGAAATGCCGCCGCGGCAATTGCGCCGGAGAGCGTGATCCCCGGGATGTACTTTTTCACATGACTCATACGAATAAATTTCCTTTCCTTCTCGATGATGTTGACCTGTGTTTGATTTTATCACTCCTATTTGATAAATTAAAATTATATATCCTTATTCATCTATTACTTAAAATTATGGAGTGCCAAATAATGCTTGATTTCAGACACGAAACATTTTTAACGTTATGCTCCTGCCGAAGCTATACGAAAGCAGCAGAGATTCTGCATCTGACGCAGCCTGCCGTATCACAGCACATGAAACATCTGGAAGAGCTCTACGGCTGCCGGCTGATTGATACCTCCAACCGGAAAATCCGACTGACCCAGCAAGGTGAACAGTTAAGAGAATTTGCCATGACGGTATTTTCGGATGCCAAACACTTCAAGGAGAACATTCAGTCCCCGCAGATAGCTCCGATGCAGTTTTCCTTCGGGGCCACCCTGTCGATCGGGGAGTATGTGATGCCTGGAATCCTCTCCCGCCTGCTGAACAGATACCCGGACCTGAAAATCCATATGTCCGTCGCAAATACCCAGGTTCTGCTGGAGCGACTGAACAGCGGTGAACTGGATTTCATTGTGGTGGAAGGCCTGTTCGATCAGTCACAGTACGACTCCACCCTGTTCAGTCTCGAACGGTTTGTTCCCGTCTGTTCCCCGAAATCGGAACTGGCGCAAGGAGCGGCAAGTTTCAAGAAGCTGACCGAAAGCCGCCTCATACTGCGGGAGCAGGGTTCGGGCACACGGGAGATATTTGAAAACATCCTGCAGAAAAACAACTATTCGCTCCACGCCTTTCAGAAAGTGATCGAAATAGGCAATATGGCGGCCATCAAGAAAATGGTAGCCGATGATCTGGGCATTACGTTTCTGTTTGAGGTGGCCGGGCGAAAGGAAATTGAGGAAGGTCGTCTCGCGGTGATCCATATCCCCGGTTTTTCGGAACAGCGTGAATTTAATTTCGTCCTGCTGAAGGACAGCTACTTCCGCTCACGCTATCTGACGATCTATGAACTCCTGAAACAGACCTTCCTTGAAATCCAGGACTGAACCCTGAAAACAGGGGTTCATCCGCTGACTTCCTCAAACGAAAAAAGTCAGCGCAGTACAAAAAATCGGCATAGCCGGAACCATGATCGAGGCTATGCCGAGAATCGATCGAATGACTCTTCCTGAACGGATGATCAAAAAAACTCCAGAAGCAGTCATGCGCAAGACATGTACCTGCTTCTGGAGTTTTTTCCCGAAATGGACTGCCCACCATGATTGGGGGATCCGGATTGGGGATTGGGGATTGGGGACTGGGGACTGGGGACTGGGATCCGGATTAAGATCCTCTGATTCGTGATTGGCTGCCCTGATGGGAAAAGGGGTACCCTGATGGGAATATGAGTGCCCCGATGGGGATATGAGTGACCCGATTGGGATTGGGGTAACATGACGAGGATATCGGGGAATGATCGGGAAATGGTCATTCAAGTGGAACAGAGATTAGATTCAGCGGCAAATGAGGTACTAGTCCGGAATCTGACGGAATGCATTGAGGTCAGGGGGGTGATCCGCTCCCGGATCGCTGGAACACGGGCGGTTGTTATGGAGACAGGGGCGGCAGTGTATGCTGTCATGGTTACAAGTTGGATGAGCTGTTTTCTTGCGGGCGGTACCTGAATTTATCCAAAATGTGCACCAATGCCACCCTGGGGTGATGGACCAGTAACCTCGGGCCGGAATATTTCATGATGTGGGTGATCTTTGACTTCATGTCTTTTTTGTAGCAGCAGGTTTTGCAGTCCCCGCAGTTCGGCTTGTTCTCCCCATACCGGCAATTGCTCACGCGGGTGAGGGCATAATCCAGCACTTCCCTGCAGTCGGGACAAACTTCATTGTCACCGCTGTGGTTCTTTGCGCAATATAATTTCACCATGATTTCGATCGTGTTTTTCTGCTGTGTTATCCTGTTTGTCTGATTTGATTTCATCACATATCCTTTTCCATTTTCATATTCTTTTGACTCTGGGAACAGGCCGGTGTCGGATTGAGGCTGCCGTCTGAAGCCGGTTCTTCCAGGCCGCCCGTTCAAAGGGTGAATCATATTCGACGGATGCTTCGCGGCTACATCTTGGAGATCATTCCTGACAGGAATGGAATCAGCCAGATTACCCATACAACCAGACTGAAGCGATGAAAGGTTTTGGCCTGCCCTTCATCTTTTTTATACAGTACCCAGCTCGCCCACACCGCATGAACCAGCATCAGCAGGATCGCAGCCAGTCCGGTGAGACTGTGCAGATTGAACCCGACCGCGGTAGCAGCAATCTGGTTGCTCTTGGCGATGGATTCCATGGTCAGGGTACCCGTGGTATCGAACACCAGCCCAATGAAGAAGAGAACCGTATGCCACAGCTTGAGTTTCCCCTGCAGCTTTTCAGCCCAGACCCCGACCGTATAGAAAATGAGTGCACTTGTGATAAGAATAATTGCTAATGTTAACATAATCCTAACCTCCTGAAATATTGTGAATCTCTTTAGCCGGTTGAACCGGCCCAGCTCCGTTCGTTTTATGAAATACCCCGGACACGAAGCACTTGAATCCTAAGTGAACATCGTTCAGTTTGACCCTGAATAAAACCCACCGGACGGTGGGTAAATGATTTCTTAATAAATAATGCGCTTCACGATTTCACACAGCGTGTCACACGAACTCACGCGTTTCATGAACAATGTCATGAGATTGGTGAAAACAAATTCGATAAAATCATTTTCGGTAAACTGACTGGTAAAAACCCCCTTTTTTACCAGCGGATCCTGCTCGAGCGAATCAAACAGCCCCTTTTTCATATGGCTGAAATACCGCTGCATGACTTCCCGACCCTTCGTCTTGTCAAACTGAGCCGCGCTTAATGAATGCACACTGAAAAAGGAAGGGTACTTCAGGCAGCCTTTTTGAATGCGGTTGAATAAAGCCCGTAAATGGTCGGTAAAACTCACCCCGGCGCTGTCATCCCCTGGTTCCATGATGATCTCAATCCAGACGGATTCGATCGTAGACACCACCAGATCACTCTTGGACGGAAAATAATTGTAGACGGAACCAACTGAAATTCCGCATTTTTGCGCGACATCGCGGATGCTCAGGCGTTCCACCCCGGACTCAATCATAATTTCTTTTCCCGCCGCGAGAATTGCTTCTCTGGAAGTAACAATGGTATTCATACTCCACCCCCAAACTGAACAATGTTCATTTTAACAATCAGTCTTTGGATTGTCAATCACTTTCCACCCCGGACTGCCTTGGTCAAAATCCTGGCCACGAACACTCCAAAGCCGGTGATCCGACCAAAAAAGAAGAATCCCATCGAAAACATTCCATGAGATCCTTCTTTGATGAAGACAATCATTCTGCCTTTGATCCGGTCGGCTGGTCAGGTCGGCTGATCCAGTCGGCTGATCCGGTCCGCTGATCCAGTCCACTGATCCGAGCGGATCGACCGGTCGGAGTTATGGAAAGTCTACTCCAGCACCTGGCGCACGACGTCAAGAACCGAACCGTCCCGGTATTCCACGACGGCGACGATGCGCTCCCCGGTCTGAATCGGCTGGGGCTTGCCGGTCAGGCGTTCCGCCAGAGCCTGCAGCTCTTCAATCGAGTGGACGGCTACTCCGGCCTGGCGCAGGGCTTCTGCCAGTTCCGGGCGCTTGGGGTTGACCGCGATGCCGCGGTCGGTTACCAGTACATCCACTGTCTCACCCGGGGTGGTAATGGTGGTGACCCGTTCCTTAATCAGCGGAATCCGGGCGGATACCAGCTTGGAGACAATGACGGTCAGCTTGGAACCGGCCGCGGTGTCGGCATGGCCGCCGGAACCGCCCATGATGATTCCGGTGGAACCGGTGGTGACATTGACATTGAACTCAGCATCCATTTCAGTGGCACCCAGGATGACGAAATCCAGGTCATTGACCACGGCTCCCTTGTTGTGGGGATTGCCGTACAGATCGCCGGACATGGCCATGTGATTCGGATTTTCCCGGAAGCTGCGCACCGCGTCCAGGTCAAAGCACTGGACATCCCACAGCGCCTTGAACAGGCCGGCTTCCATCATGCGGACAATGTAGCCGGTGATGCCGCCGGAGGCAAAGCTGCCGGTGATGCCGTGCTCCTTCATGTAGATCTCGAGTTCCTTGGCGACAGCCAGGGAGATGCCGCCGGCACCGGTCTGGAAAGACAGTCCTTCTTTCAGCAGTCCGGAAGCAGCCAGTACCTTCAGGGTATCGGAGGCGATTTTCAGGCCCACCGGATCCTTGGTAATCTGCGTGGTCCCGGAAACAATGCCCTTGGGATTCCCGATGGAATCCACCACCACCACATAATCAACCAGGTTCTGGCGAATTTCGGCGGGGCACAGCGGATACGGCTCCAGGTGGTCGGTTACCGCCACCACGACATCGGCATATTCGGCATCGGCAATGGCATAGCCCAGGGTGCCGCAGGCCGAAGGTCCGGTCACGCCGTTGAGATTGCCGCTGGGATCCGCTGCCGGAGCGGCAATGAAGGCCACATCAATGTGGACATCACCCTCGGCAATGGCGCGGGGCCGGCCGCCGTGGGTCGTCATGACCGCCGGGTGCTTCAGCTGGCCGCGGGAAACAGCCTGAGCCACAGGCCCGGACATATAGTCGGTATGAATATCGGTGACGGTGCCGTCTTCCATCAGCTGAACCAGCGGTGCATGAGTGGGAAACAGCGACGAGGCTGCTACCCGGATGTTTTTGAGGCCCAGTCGGCGCACTTCTTCCATGACCAGATTGAGGACATAGTCGCCGTTGCGCAGGTGATGATGGAAGGAGAAGGTCATGCCGTCTTTCAGCTCCAGGCTTTCCATCAGGCTTCTCAGGTCTTTCTGAAGCTTCGGCTGACCCGGCCGGGACATCTTGCCGGGACGGGGAATGCAAGGCTTTACCCGCTCGGGATCAAACACCTGGCGGTATGGCGTGACTATGCCATAGCCTTCGATTTCAGCTGGCAATGTATGTTTAGTTTCCACAGTATTCTCCCTCCTTGACCAGGTTCAGTGCTTCGGCCAGCTCCAGGGTCTGACGGGCCCGGGCGATGATGGGGGCATCCACCATTTTTCCGTCCAGGGAAAAGACCCCTTTGCCTTCCTGAGCGGCCAGTTCCATCGCCTCCATTACGCGCAGCGCGTACTGAATCTCTTTTCCCTTGGGGGCAAAGACCTGATGGATCACCGGCAGGTGTCGGGGATTGATGGAGGATTTGGCATTAAAGCCGATGGAACGGGCATATTCTGTATCCCGGGCAAGCCCCTCCAGATCTTCGGCATCGGTCCAGGGGGTATCGATGCAGGTGATTTTGGCCGCCTTGCAGGCTGATACGACTCTGGTCCGGGCATAGTTGATCTCATTGCCCGCCTTGGTCCGGATCACGCCCAGGTCGCTGGTCAGGTCTTCGCCGCCCAGCAGGACGCCGTCGATTCTGGAATCGAGGCGGGTGAGCTCATAGGCCTGTTCCACACCTAGTGCCGACTCAATCAGGGCCAGGATGGATCCGGCATAGCCGATCTCGTCCAGCCAGGGCAGAACCTGTCTCATGGTCTCCACCGTCGCCTTAGGCACCAGGATGGCATCTACTTTCGTTCCGGCCAAAGCCTGGATGTCTGCCCGGCAGAAGCCCGAATCCGGCGGATTGATCCGCACCACCACTTCAATGGCTGAGTAGTCAAATACCTGAAGCGCTTCGCGCAGCAGACCTCTGGCGGCATCCTTCTCCGTCAGAGCTACCGCATCCTCGAGGTCAAAAATAATGGAATCGGCGCCCAGGATATCCGCGCTCATCAGCATTCCGGGGTTATTGGCCGGAACAAACTGGAAACTCCGTCTGAGTCCTTTCATGCCTTATGCCCCCCTTTCCAGCGCGGTGCGCACTCTGGCCCGGATGGCAAAATCCAGTGCCCCGCGATCCTTGGCGATAACCCGGACCGCTTCCACCTGCATTTCATCCAGCACTTCATTGATGACGGCCAGGATGGCGTCACCAAACTGCTGCTTGACCGGTGATTCCAGTTCAATGGTCCGATCGGCGGCCGGATAGACCTGGATCAGAATGTCATTGGATTCCAGGGATCCGGCTTTGGCCGGTTTATTCAGCGTCATGGGATTCCCTCCATTCCAGGTACTGAGCCTGTCCGATCTTATAGAGGTCATTGCCCTGGCTGTCCGTCAGAACCGTCAGGGGAAGATCTTCCACGACCAGTCGGCGGATGGCTTCCGCTCCCAGGTCTTCATACGCGATGATGACCGCTTCGCGAACGCTCTTGCCGATGATGGCCCCCAGACCACCGATGGCGCCGAAGTAGACCGCCCCATTCTTTTTAATGGATTCGGTGACTTCGTCACTGCGGTAACCCTTGCCGATCATGCCCTTCAGGCCTAAATCCAGCAGCCGCGGCGCATAGGCGTCCATGCGATAGCTGGTGGTGGGCCCGGCAGAGCCGAAGATCTGGCCCGGCTTTTCCGGGGTGGGTCCGACATAATAGATGACCTGGTCCTTCAGTTCAAAGGGCAGGGTTTCGCCCCGGTCCAGGGCTTCCACCAGCCGCTTGTGGGCGGCGTCGCGTCCGGTATAGATGACGCCGGACAAAAGCACGATGTCCCCGGCCCGCAGCGAAGCGATGGCTTCACGGGTCAGCGGGGCCAGGATGCGCTTCACTTGATCCTCTTTCTGATGTACATGTTGTTCCATGGTGCCCCTCCTATAAAATGATTTCCTTGTGCCGCGTCGCATGACAGTTGATGTTCACAGCAACCGGCAGGCCGGCGATATGGGTCGGGTAGTATTCGATGGCTACGGCAATGGCTGTCGTCTGTCCGCCATAGCCCTGAGGGCCGATGCCCAGGCGGTTGATCTCATCCAGCAGCTCCGCTTCAAGGTCCTGGTAGAAGGGTTTGGCATTGGGCTGATCCAGCGGGCGCATCAGCGCCTTCTTGGCCAGGGCAGCCGCCTTGTCAAAGGTTCCGCCCAGGCCGACACCGACCACAATGGGCGGGCAGGCATTGGGTCCGGCTTCCCGGCAGACTTTCAGGATGAATTCCTTGACGCCGGCCAGACCGTCCGAGGGTTTGAGCATCTTCATCTGGCTCATGTTTTCTGAACCGAAACCCTTGGGCGCGACCTGGATTTTCAGGCGGTCGCCCGGAACCAGGGACAGATTGATGACGGCCGGGGTATTGTCTTTGGTATTGATCCGGTTGAGGGGATCCTCAACCACGGACTTGCGCAGGAAACCGTCGGCATAGCCCTGGCGAACGCCTTCATTGATGGCGTCTTCCAGCGTGCCGCCCACCAGATGGACATCCTGACCCAGTTCAACAAATACTACAGCCATGCCGGTATCCTGGCACATCGGCAGCTGTTCCTGAGCGGCCAGGTCCGCATTGTTGATGATCCGGCCCAGGGTATCCGAGGCCAGGATCCATTTTTCCTTCTTCTGGGACTCTACCAGACGGCCCTTGACGTCCTCCGGTAGATAATAATTGGCGTCCATGGCCAGCTGACGGACAGCTTTGGTCACTTCGCCCACATTGATTTCTCTGATTGTACTCATGTCGTTCTCCTCTCCGGGATCTTCTCGTTCTTGCGCCTCGCGGCACGATATCGGTTCTCAGTTTGGCGCCTTCGGCCGGACAGTCAGCCCGGCAGCCGGTAATCGGGATGAATCGCAGCCGGCCTTCGGATCACCCGGCTTTTCTCCTGATTCGGTCTTGCCAAAATCAAGCTTACGCCATATGTCTGGTTTCGTCAAAGGCCTGCCATTGCTGGCAGGCCTTTGCTGGTTCCGGTCCAGCCGGGGATCGCCTGTGCTTAGCTGTTCTTTCTGCGACGGCTCAGGGCCAGGACCCGATTCATTTCATTGTTGACGATCATGTAGCCTTCATCGACGCCCATGCCTGGTTTGGCCAGACACTGAGTGGCTCCGCAGGCCATGGCGATGTTGGTCAGGATTTCAGCGGAACGGTTGGTTTCGTTGCAGGTTCCGCCGCTGTATGCTCCCTTGCCGGTCTTGCGGCAGTAGAGCAGGGCTTCGATGGTGTTGTTGACGCCGCCCAGGTCAGGTGTCTTGACCTGGAGCATGTGGCCGGCGTTGGCATCGGCAAAATCCACGACGTCCTCGTAGGTGTTGCACCACTCGTCCGCTACGATTTCCACGTCCGATCCGGCTTCGGCCAGGTAACGGGTGATTTCAGCCAGGGCCTTGATCTGAGCTTCGCGCTCATCCACATCGACCGGTCCTTCGATCCGGAGGTGGTAGGGCTTGGCGATTTCGCCGAGCTCGGCAACATATTCAGCCACGCGCTTGAAGTCGTTGGCAAAGGCCAGTCCGATGGTGCCGTATACGTCGATGTGCAGGATCGGCTCATAGCCTTCGCTCTGCTTTTGCTCGGAAATGCGCTGTCTGAGCCAGAGCACATAGTCCTTCAGGATCTCGCCGTTGCGGCCGAGTTTTTCTTCCACGTTGTTGATCAGGGCGTGGGGGAGGACATCGGCTCCCTTGATGATCATTTTGTCTACGTTGTTGTAGCGGTCATCGCCGGACTGAGTAAAGATCGGAATCCGTTTCAGCTCGACACCGGTCTGATATTCATCCACCACCACTTCGGCCATGGTGCGGTGCTGGCTCTTGGCCACGGCATCCAGAATCGCCTGGGTGACGCCGTAACGGATGGCGGTATGGAACTTCTTGCCGTTATGTTCCATGGCATCAACTTCTTCAGCCAGTTCCCGGAAGGAAGTCAGTTCCCGTCCGATCAGCTTGGGCGCGATCTCAGATTCGATGACCGGAATGAAATCCTGTGCCAGGAACAGCGGATCCCGGCCGCCGGCTCCGGAGTACTGCACGGCAGCACATTCGCCCAGGGCTACCTGTCCGTCTTCGAGTACGAGCATCACGGAGATGGCTTCGCCCTTCTGGCGGATCTTGGAGAAGCCGGGGGTAACGGCTTCGCCGGTGTAAAAGAATCCGTCGTGGCCTGCGCCCTTCTTAATGGCTTTCTGATCGTCAAAGTAAAAGCCTGTAGTCCCTTCTGATAAAACAACGTCGATGATCTTCATTTGAAACTCCTTCTTTCCTCAAGTGGTTGGGTTGTTTTTTATTTGAATCGAATCACGGGATCAGGCGATCCCGTGATCCGGGTATCAGTAAATAATCCTGGAGGTTATTCCGGCTTGTAGATATTATCCTTCTTGGTTTCCGGGCGTCCGATCAGGCGGCCGCGGCCGACGGCATAGATGTCGTCAACGGTCATCTGGAAGCCGATGTTGCGCTTTTCAAAGGCAGCGCGCTCGTTCAGCTTGGTCCGGTTGATGTCCTTAACTTCATCGCTGAAGGGGATGTTGCCGAACATCAGGTAGCGGATGGCGCCGGAATTGTCGCGGGCCGGCATCATCTTGCCCTGGTTGTATTTGCTGGGAGCGAACGGGATATCCATGATGCCCATTTCAAAGGCCTTGACCGTTCCGATGGCCAGATCGCCGTGACCGACCTTGTAGACGGCGTCAACGATGCACTGAACTTCGGCTTTGATCAGTTCGATTTCGTTCTTCAGTTCCAGGGAGGACGGCAGGCGCTGTCCCTGAAGCAGTGACAGAACCATTTTGGTGTCCTTGATGCCCTGCGCGTTGGCTTCCTTGGTAGGAATACCGACCGCTTCATGCGGGGTCTTGACGATAACCTTGGTGGCTCCGGACAATGCCGCTGTCATAGCTCCGAGGGAAATCAGGCCGAACGCCCGGGATTCATCCTCGGGGAAACCGCCCATCCACTGATGGAACACGGTGGTGACAAACACGTCCTTGTGTCCTGCCATTTCAAGGTATTCCTTGGTCTGCTCTTCCAGGGCACGAATGGCTGCCACGTCCTGAATGACGTTGCCGCACTGGCCGTAACCGACGGTGATGTTCTTGACTCCCTGCTCCGCTGCGAGGAGAGCTTCCACAATGGCAACCGCGTTGCTGGTAGAAGGCGGAACCAGGGTTCCGGTCAGGGGACCGAAGGGTTCGCGGTTGATCTGAATGCCCTGCTCCTCGTAGAAGCCGACCAGACGGTCGCAGTACTGCCAGTCGAGGACAGTCTTTTCCATGGGCACGGATTTGGCGTAGGGAATATTGTAGGAAATTCCGCCGCCTTCATTGGAGGTCCAGCCGCCGGCATGAATGATTTCGGCCAGCAGACGTCCGTCCGGTGTGCCGTGACGGGCCTGCAGCGGCAGGTTGACGGATTCCAGCACCTTGCGGCAGGCATGAACGCCGTGGTTGACGACCGGGAATCCGTTGAGCAGGCTTCGACCGGCTTTGATGGATTCGTCGATGCCGATCTGGCATTCGTGATACCGGTTCTGGCGGGTGTAGGAGTCAATGGTGGAGGGCAGCAGGTCCGCTCCGCCTTCATCCTGCAGGTAGCGCAGCAGCTCGATGTGCTCATCGATCAGGGCGACACCCGCTCTGGGCTGAGCCAGCGTCAGCCGGTTCTCCTTGGCCCAGCGCAGCTTCTTGGCAAAGTTCTTGTGATCCGGCAGAGCTTTCAGAAAGTCCACCGCTTCCTGCAGGTTGACATCCTTGCCCGTCGGCCACTGAGCGAGGACTTCCTGGCGTTCCTCGAAAAATTCGGCTTCGGTCAGCTTTTTATTTTCCAGTTTTCTCATGAATTGTTCACTCCCGTTGTTTCTCTATTTTTCTATTTCCTGCGGCATCTGGAATGGACTTCATTCCAAAGCCTGTTACACGTTGACGATATATTTCTTCATGATGCGCACGGCCAGATCCTTATCCTCTTCGGCCAGAAGTCCCATGGCAGACAGAATATACTCTTTGTCCACCAGAAAGTTCGGCTTCACCGGCTTTAGGGCGTTGATCTCATCCTGGCGATAGGTGCCGGCTTCGAGTATCTCATGCGGATGTTCCGAATGGATCAGGACTCCGCCGGTTCCGATCATATAGCGCACTTCCAAGAGATCCTTGCCCTCCTGGGAGTACATGATACCCATGGGCGAGTAGACGGCTTCCACCGTGCCGGCATGACGGGACATGGAGTGATCGGTGGCAATCTTGGCCATGGCCTGATCAAAGTCCTTTTCATCCTCCGTCGTCGGGACGAGCCGGATGTTCTGGGACCGGCGCCGGCATTCGGCTTCCACATCCTGGTCCTTGTTGCTGAGGTATTTCTTCATTTTCCTGGTGGATGACGCTTCAAACAGGGACAGAGCGGAATACCTCATGCCCAGGTCCCCTTCCACCGTTCGCTTGGCGAAGGGCTCTTCCAACCCCCGGAAGGTGACGCCCGGTTTGGTCGGCATGCCGGTGCAGATGGAATGAATGTCGGTGGTCGCGCCGCCGATGTCGACAACGATCAGATCCCCGATGCCTTCTTCCTCGTCGGACCCCTGGGACAGGGCTTCCGCTGCCTTGAGCACCGCCTGCGGTGTGGGCATCAGGATGCCCGAGATGAAGTTCTGCGCTTCGCCCATGCCCTTGGCCTGGATGATCCGGGACATGAAGACCTTGCGGATCGCTTCCCGGGCCGGATCCACATCCAGCACATTGAGGCGGGGCATGACATTGTCGGTGATGTAGTATTCCATATTGGACTGGTCAAAGATTTTCCGGATTTCGTCCCGGGCACTTTTGTTGCCGGCCACGATGATGGGTTTTCGGATGTAGGAACCGGCCAGCATTCCCGCGTTGAAAATGATGGTTTCCTTGTTCCCCCCGTCGGTTCCGCCGGCCAGCAGGATAATATCCGGCTTGAGCTGGCTGATTTCACTGATTTCGTCCGATGAAAGATTGAAACTGTAGGTTTTGATGACCCGCGCGCCGGCACCCAGGGCAGCGCGCTTGGCTGCTTCCGCGGTGAGATCCGGCACCAGACCGATGGCCACCATTTTCAAGCCTCCGGCTGCAGAAGAACAGGCAAGCTTCTTAATATAGTGAGCCTGCCTGCCTAACTTTGCATGGATCTCCTCCATGGCGGTATTGAACCCATCCATGATGTTGGTCTCTACCGTGGTGATGGCTTTGGCGGTGGCGGCAATTTCTTCTTTCTCGGTATCTACGGCTGTCAGCTTGGTGTAAGTTGACCCGAAGTCGATGAGAAGATAATATTCCATTCGCCTATGCACCTGCTCCTTCCCGAGCCGGCACATCCATTTTAAGATCCACCCTCAGATCCGCGATATCCTGTTCCACCGGTGTTCCGGGCTTGTAAACCCGGTCAAATCCCATATCCTTGAACCGGGCATGCACTTCATCCCAGTTCTGCTTGCCGACTACGATGTTGCCCCCGACATAAAGGAGTATGTCCTTGAGTCCGGCTTCATTGCACTTGTCGCGCATGCCGCGGCAGTCGATTTCCCCATGACCGTACAAAGAGGAGACAATGATGGCATCCGCATCGGTTTCGATGGCGGCATTAATGAAATCTTCCTGGGAGGACAAAACGCCCACGTTGACGACTTCAAAGCCTGCTTCTGAGAACGTGTAATCCAGAATCTTATTTCCGACTGCATGGCAGTCTGCACCAATGACACCTATGACCAGTTTCTTCTTTTCCATGTTGATCCTTCCTGATTTCCCTTTTTTATCTTTTTTTACTGCTTCGTCTATTTCTTCTTCTGTGGATTGTTCGGTCTGTTTCTTCTTTTATTCAGTTTCTTTTGCCTGACCTCTCGGTCTGGTTCTTTCGGCTGTGTTAATGTCTCTTATTTTCTTCTGTTATTTCGTTCGTTATTTTCGTTCGTTATTTTCGTTTGTTATTTTCTTCTGTTTCTTCTTCTGTCTTCATGGTCTTGTGATTTCAATGAATGAGAACGGTGACTGTGTACCCTTTCCCTCGTCTGGGCCGGATCGCATCAGACGATGTTCAGCTCCAGGAGATTCTGCTTGAGGGTCTTGAGTGTGCCTTCATCCAGGTTGTACAGGAAGGGAATGATCCGCTCCTGTTCGACATAGGTCCTGACGTCCCGGAAACGACCGGGTGATACGATGATCTGATCCCTGTCTGCCAGAATCCGTTCCAGCTGGTCTGGGTCCTGGGTATTGGTATACACCAGATCCAGATCGGTCAGACCGGCATTGTCGAATGCCTGCTGCACCTTGCTTTTGAATTCATCGGAGATGCAGACAAAAGCCAGCCTGGTCTCCCGCGGCAGGCGGGCGATCCGAACGATGGTCTTCAGGTCGGGATTGATCGCGACCCCAAGGACGGTTTTGCCGAAGCTCTCAACATACTCGAGCACTTCGGGGACATGGTTGAAGGTTGAAACAATAACTTTGGCCTTATACAGCAGCAGTCTGGTCTCATCCGTCATCTCAATGAGGTCGGCGATGGTCAGAGGATCGCATTTCATGTTCGTCCCTGCTTCGATCTGCTGGGCAAAGTACCTGGCCTGTTCGGTATTGCACTCAATGTACACCGCGCTGGCTGTCCGGATCAGATCCAGTTTCTCTTCGACGCGCTGTTCCACCAGATGCAGGAAATCCTTCGCTTCCATGCCGTAGTCCAAAGCTTCCTTCATTCCGGCATCCACCAGATGCAGAATCCGCTCATGAACTTCGCCATGGATGATCCGGTCCGATTCTTCGGCGACAAACGTTCCCTTTCCCTGCCTTGAAATCAGAAGCCCTTCTTTTTCCAGGTCCTTATAGGCAGCGGATACGGTATTGCGGCTGATTTTCAGATGTTCGGACAATTCTCGTTCCGTCGGCATCTTGAAGCCGGCAGAAAGTTCTTTTGATCTGATTTTATCGGTTATGGCATGCTTGACCTGCTTATACAGGGGTATGCCTGAACCTTTATTAAGAACAAGTTCCATAATCCCACTCCATTCAAATCCATTATAGTATGAACCCTGATTATTTCAATCAAAATTTCAGTACCATTACAGGCCATTGGAGCCTGAAAACCTTTACTTTTTTCAGTTATATCAATCCATTAAGTGCCATTGCATAAGTTTGTGCATAAGTTGTCACTCATTTTTTCAAAATGAAGGCATTTATGACTTCATGTAATGGATATCAGGCCATTTCTGCAAGATCTGACTGTCCACCATTCAAAAAACCCGTCATTTTTTCGGGCCCAAATTCCCCCTGGTTTCGCTCCGTTTACAAATTGTTAACAATTACCCAGGGATTCTTCCCTGCCTCATCCCCTCTGACTTAACAAATGATAGGAATGACAGCAAAAATTAGGAAGAAAGGCAGTTGTTAACAAAACCCTCCCGCTCCGTCAATCATTGTTAAACGTCAGTTCACTCCCCATTGAAAAACTGATGGGATAATAGCAGAACAGGCAGGAACAAATCCTGGTCTGTCATCCGATCAACGGATGCTCCCGCATGCCCCGATATTGCTGGCGCAGCCGATACTCAGCGGATGCAGCCAAAGAGCTGTCAAATGCCTGTCAGGTACCTGTCAAAAACCTGTCAAGCCCCATTCAACCAGCGATCACCCACTCTGCCAGCGGCGGATCTACGACATATTCAGCACATATTCAACACATCAACCAAGGAGGAAACAATGGAAGGAAAAACCGGACGTGGGATGCATCCCGCAGACAATAAGACAGAACTGTTCCCGAAAGGCGAAGAAATTATTAAGGAAGAACTGGCAGAGCAGCCTGGAAAAGAGAACCGGATGGCGACGGAACCGATCTATGAAGATGTCAGCGTGAAGGGTTATGGCCGGCTGAAAGATAAAGTGGCCATTATTACGGGCGGTGATTCAGGCATCGGCCGGGCGGTTGCCATCGCCTACGCCAAGGAAGGCGCTCACCTGCTGTTAGCCTATAAGGACGAGCATGCCGACGCAGACCTGACGAAAGCGGAATGCGAGAAGCATGGCGTCCGGGTGGTGACACTGGCCGGAGACATCGGCACTCCGGAGTTTTCCAGGCAGATCATCGCCCGAACCATGGAGGAATTCGGTCAACTGGATATCCTGGTCAACAACGCTGCGGAACAGCACCCTCAGCCCAGCCTGCTGGACATCACCGATGAACAGCTGGAAAATACGTTCCGCACCAATATATTCGGCATGTTCTACCTGACCCGGGAGGCCCTGCCCCATCTGAAGGAAGGTGCCAGCATCATCAATACCACATCCATCACTGCCTTCCGCGGCAATGATCAGCTCATCGACTACTCTTCCACCAAGGGAGCCATCGCCGGTTTTACCCGAGCTCTGGCCGCAAACCTTGGCGCCCAGAAGATTCGGGTGAATCAGGTAGCGCCGGGACCCATCTGGACGCCACTGATTCCCTCGACCTTCTCCGGGGAAGGCCTGGATAACTTCGGCCGCGGCGGCCCGCTGGATCGTCCCGGACAGCCGGTGGAACTGGCAGAGGCTTATGTCTTCCTGGCCTGGGACTATGCCTCAAGCTTTATCACAGGTCAGACCATCCACATCAACGGCGGTGAGATCATCAACGGTTAGCATTCCGTTTCATGGCCTCTGAATCAGCCCGATCTTTCGATATCAACTCAATCA
>JABNAD010000534.1_pt1 | contig 21125 bp, 15 predicted proteins | sample 7240381 | NCBI WGS metagenome assembly JABNAD01 (sample SAMN11332834, study PRJNA596920) | anaerobic digester metagenome | biome: digested sludge; isolation source: digested sewage sludge-derived enrichment culture grown on H2/CO2 | place: Germany: Goettingen
AGGCCAATAAAATCAAGCATTTCAGAGGATTTCCTTAACTAAACGACATTGATATAGCAGCCCAGTAAAAACCCATAGCCTAATTTTTTGTTATACAAAAAAGTGCCATGAGAACAAACGAGCTAAACCGTGCAACCATGCAATTTAAAGCTAGCCCTTTAATGCCAATCCTGTTCATTGGGCATGGAAATCCGCTAAACGCCATTACCGATAATACCTATAGGAAAGCGTGGCGAGAGGTAGGAGAGAATCTACCAAAACCCAATGCCATACTGTGCATATCGGCGCACTGGCTAACCAAGGGAACCTATGTTGCAACAACCGATAAACCCGAAACAATTCACGACTTTTATGGCTTTCCCAAAGAGCTATTTGAGCAGCAATACCCCTCGCCAGGAGCACCAGATTACGCCCGGCTTACGCAGCAAGAGGTAAATGAAACCCAGATTCTTTCCGATCCCAACTGGGGCTTAGACCATGGCGCTTGGAGCGTGCTTATGAATATGTTCCCAAAAGCTAACATTCCCACATACCAGCTTAGCATTGATTATAGCAAGCCACCAGCTTATCATTACAACCTTGCCAAAGAGCTATTTAGCCTACGTAAAAAAGGCGTGCTTATTATTGCCAGTGGAAACATTGTGCACAATTTACAGCAAGCCAACTGGGCTCCCAATGCAAAGCCCTACGTCTGGGCCATTGAGTTTGACCTTGCCGTTGAAAACCATATAAACAACCATAACCACGAAGCGCTTATAAACTATACAAGCTGGGGCTCGGTTGCAAAATTTGCGCATCCAACAAACGACCACTACTTACCACTACTGTACACGTTAGGTTTAAGGGAAAATGATGAAAACCCTATATACTTTAACCACTCGTTTGATATGGGCTCAATGAGCATGCGTAGCATAATTTTTGGAAATGAGCGTTAATTGCTAGCTCCTCTCAAAATTTTAGCCCGCTTACAAAACATTTGCTATTTTAGTGTTCTATTAGGAGCATGTAATCTTTTTTGAACCAAATGAACACTCAAGCAAAACTATTTTCGCAGAAAGCCATATCGGTAGCAACAGTTTTAGGAGGTCCACTAGCTGCAAGCGTATTAATATACCACAACTTTAGGGTATTTGAGAAACGGAAACAAGCCATAAACTCCATTTTTATTGGCATTTTAACCACCATTCTTATTTTGGTAACGGTAGTAACTATACCAGAGGAGATTATGGATAAAATTCCCAATATTATATTCCCTTTTATATACTCTTTGATTGTTTACTTTATTGTGGAAAAGCTACAAGGGGAACAGCTTGTGCTCCACAAGCAAAATGGCGGACAGTTCTACTCTGCATGGAGGGGCGCCGGAATTGGCGTGCTTTCTATTGTGGTATTGCTTGCTGGCGTGTATGGCATTCTTTCGCTAAAAATGCCTAGCTACGATTTCGACACGCAAACCTACGATAAGGAGATTGCCATTTTTACCCGCAACGAGCAAAAAGCGTTACAAGTTTTTTCTCTTGCAGAGGGAACCAGCAACCAACGACTGCTTAGAGAGCTGAATATTGGCCTTGAACTATGGAAAAAGAATAGGAACATTATTGAAAACCTAAGCGCTACAGAAAACCTCCCAGCAGAACTAGTTAGGCAAAACCAGCTTTTACAGGAATATACTCTACTTAGAATTATACACTACGAATATATTATAAGAGCAATAGAAGAGGATAGCAATGCCTACGAATCGCAAATAAGTGATATTGGGGTAAAAATTGAGAGGATACTTTTTTCACTCCAAAATATCCATTAAAGGAACTAAAATGCACGTTAACGAATAATATGTCAAGCCCATGACAGGTCTTTACAAACAACCAATTACCACACGTTACACCTCTAGTAATCAAGCATATAAAACAAGGCCACCCCTCTAAAACCCAGCAATATACACTTATTCCAAGGAAAACCTCCGCCAATACCCTACCACGCTGATTGATTAACACTTGTGTTAAATCGCATGGTAAAAATCCGTATCTACAAGCCCAGAACACAATCCCTACATTGACACTTCCGTTTTAGAATTCGCACACCCCTTGATTTTAAAGAAAAACAACAACCTAATTCCTGACACATTGTTAAGCAGCGGGGTAGCTTCTGCATATAACTAGATCCCATTAACTAATTTCGATTTGTTTTTGAGTATCCTATCATTTTAATCCAAGTTATTACGCTGAGAAAGATATTCGCTAACACAAACCCTTACAATGGGGAAGGGCATAAAACCCCATTATTAATTAACCAAAAGCAACGGAAACAAAATGAAAAACTACCTTAAATTAATGGTAATTGGACTGTTTCTTCTAGGAGCAGCATCTTCGTGCGAAGATAAGTTTACCGAAGAAGATTCCCTTAATGCTCAAACCGAGATAGAACGCCTTCGCGACTCTCTAAAAAAAGCAGGAGGAATTGTTAACTACACCATTCACATTATTAATGGAACCGACGCCTCTGTTGGAAGCAAGGCTGGAAACGGTTTAGCTGGAGCAAGCGTTACCATTAGCCAGTGGGGCATTGTGAAAACCGAAACAACTAATGAGCAAGGTATGGTAGTATTCCCAGACCTACGCATTGGCAAAGTTGCGGTTGACGTAAACCTTGACGGATACACTCCTATGAGCTTTATTGCCAGCCTAAGCCCCGAAGGTGAGGATAGATATAACTTTGGCGAAGAAGGAATGCGCAACGCAGCAACTCAAGTTCCTCTTTTTGCTCTAACTGGTTCAAGCACCTCTACCATTAAAGGAAAGATCACTATAGATTCAGACCTTACCAACAATGCTCCAGAGGCTGCAGTAGGCGTTAATGTAGCAATGGTTCTTGACACCGATAGCCCATCGTTCACCAGCATGTTCATCAACCAAACAGGTAATAATGGTATGGGTCAAATTATTTCAATGACCTATGGTTCTGCAGTAATGCGCGCCACAACCGATGCCAATGGAGAGTACACCATTACTGTGCCTACCACAGCAAAAGGGCTTCCTTTTAGACCAGAGATTGACGATATCGCGCTAGAACAAAGCCTTCTTGCGAATAAGGTTAATGACAAAGAGGTTACTGGGGTTCAAAAGGTACGTACCATTTTCTCATCTATTGGAGGAACTTCTGTATCTACTATTCCAACCGTACTCCCTGCATACGTATTGTTTGGTGAGCCTGATGGTATTGCCGCTGCTGCACCTACTTCAGTTGCTTCTGCAACTGCAGTTCTTTCGCAGGGCGAGATTGAAAACATCGTTATTAGCAACGCTGGCGCTGGTTATACCCAAGCTCCTAAAGTAAATATAACCGATGTTACTGGAACTGGAGCAACTGCAGTTGCAACCATATCGGCCGATGGTTATGTTACCAAGGTTGAAGTTACCAATGCTGGTAAAAAGTACAGCAACCCATCTATAACCTTTGAGGACTTAGGAAAGAATGCTGATGCTGCTGCTGAAATTGCCTACGGAGTAAAAAGCATTGTAATTGGAAATACTGGCTATGGTTATACCAAAGCCCCAGCTGTTACCTTCAAAAGCGCCGACGGCTATGGTTCTGGTGCTGTTGCCAATGCCGTTATGAATGGCTCTTTAAAAAAGATTAATGTAACCGCCACTGGAACGGGCTTCTCATCGGTACCAACTGTTACCATTAGTGGTGGCAATGGTACAGGAGCAATGGCAACTGCACAACTAGGCGCAGGGCAAATTAAAACTATAGATGTGCCTAAAGACGCTGATAGGTGGTACACTGTGGCTCCAACCGTTGGACTTCCTAACGGCGCTACTGCCAATGCTAAACTTAAAACTGGCGGAAGATTAACATCTATCAACCTAAGCAACGGTGGTACTGGTTACGTATCTGCGCCAATAGTTGCTATTTCTGGTGGTGGTGGCTCTGGTGCTTCGGCATACGCCACAATTAGCGGGGGTAGCGTTACCAACATCACTATTGTACATGGCGGTAATGGCTACACAACCGCACCCACTGTTACTATTTCTGGAGGAAGCGGTTCAGGCGCATCAGCAACTGTAGATCCTGTAACTATTGAGAAACAAATTGATAAGGTAGAGGTAACTGATGGTGGTAGCGGCTTCCTATATTCTGCCAACTATGTTAATGTAATTACTTTCAATGGCACGCCTATTAGTGGTACATCATATACCCTTAGCTGCCCACTAACCGGAATTACAATTAACAACGTAGGCGCTGGCTTCACAAGCACTCCTACAATACAAATTACAGGCGGCGAAGGCTCTGGAGCAACCGCTGTTGCCGAGGTTCAGTACAGGGTTCAAGCCATAACCGTAACCAACCCTGGCAGCGGTTACCTAACAGCACCTCAAGTAATAATTACTGGTGATGGTATGGAAACCACAAAGGCTACTGCTTTTGCCAATTTAGGCAATGGAGTGCTTAACCGCATAGTGCTTACCAACCCAGGCCAAGGCTATACTGCTGCACCTAATGTAGCTTTAAGTGGTGGCGGTGCCAGCGCAAAGCAAGCCCGCGTAAAGGCTATTATAACTGACGATAAGGTAACTGGTTTCGATATTGAAGATGCGGGAATGGATTATACCTCCGCTCCCTTTATCAGTATTTCTACTAAAACTACTGGTGCTGCTGCTTGGGCCGTTGCTAAAACAGGAAGCATAGCTGCAGTTAACATCACCAACCAAGGCGCTGGCTACACTGCTGTTCCAGTTGTGGAGTTTGTTCCTGCCGATGGTTTTGGTAGCGGTGCTGCTGCTACTGCCGTTGTAGGTGAAGGTGGTAGAATTGTTCGTATCGACATTACCAATGGTGGTACTGGCTACACATCAGCACCAGCTATTAAACTAGTTATTCCACAAAGAGCACTTGTTGCTAAGGGATCTGTTAGGGTTAACGCTCAAGGCTCAATTACCAGCGTTAATATTGACGATGCTGGCGAAGGATACACATCTGTACCTGAGGTTACCATACTACCTGCAGTTGAGGGTGTTGGTAGCGGAGCTAAGGCAAAAGCTGTTATTTCTGCCGGTAAGGTTACCAGCGTAACAATTATCGATGGAGGTAAAGGTTATACTAGCAAGAACTTCCCTGCTACTACACATGCAACTGCTCCTGGTGCTGTAATTTCTGGTAAATTCCCAGAATTTAAAGGTGGCATATTCTCAGTAAAACCTGGCACTGCCACTATTGTTGATTTCTACATGGGTACAGGTTCTCGTACCCAGAAGGTTGACTAATTGCTATCCACAGTAATAAGCCTGCTGCTAGCAAGGGGCAGGCTTATTCTGATTATCTATAGAATTAGTATCAGGCGAAGGGGCAAGTACATTAACACCTTTCCTGCTTTATACAAGCACACTGTGCTGAACTAACAATACTAAACAAATAGCTACATGAGAATTACTTCACTAGCCAAGCGAATAGCCTTTGTTCTGTGTCCCCTTCTACTTATTGGAGGGCAGAGCGTTCTGGCACAGAACGAGTCGTCGCTTGTTGTTGGAGCTCGGGTGGGTTTTGCAAGCAACCATCTTGCCGTAAGCGGACAAGCCCGTACGCTTCCAACAATAAGCCCTGTTGTTGGCGGTTTTGCCCAATACCAGCTATCCCAATGGCTTTCTGTGTCAGCAGATTTACTCTACACGCAGTACGGAGGCAATAGCGTAAATCCTAGTTGGGTTTACTCTTCTAGCTCTCCGCTAATTGTATCGGGAGCGGTAAATCACCTTACAATAAAATCACACACACTAGAGGTTCCCATTGCTGCAAAGCTTGGGCTTCCTGGTATGAATGGTGCCGTTAGGCCGTTTTTAGCTGTAGGGTGCGCAATGGCATACAACATACAAACTAATGCCGTTATTGAAAGCTACAAAATTATTGGCGTTACCCCCATGCTTAATACTTACACCGATGATGTATCCAGTGCCTTTAATCAATTTACCGCAGCCTTTACCCCTGGTGCAGGTATAGATTTTAGCGCAGCTGGCTACGCCATTTCTATGGAAGTGTACTACCGTATGGGATTAATTAATGCAAATAAAAACCATCGCAGCTCAACTCCCGATTTTACAACCAATGCATTTGGCTTTAAGGTTGGGATAGGGTTAGGGTTATAACCATTACATTCTATTATTAAAGGAGTTGCCATAAAGGCAACTCCTTTTTTATGTGTAGTAACCCCTTCCCTATTCTATTCTAAAACATGTTTTTTTACAACATTTTAAGTTACTTTTGAACGGAAATAATCGAGTTTTCCATTGACACTTAAACTAATGGTTAACAGGATTATCAAACCCACACACAAGGCATGTTAAAGTGCTGTGTGGAATCTTATTACAACAGTTCAAATAGTAATATACCAAAACATTAAAGGTCATGCCACAAATTTCCCAGAAAGGTAACGCAATGCCAGCGTCCCCAATTAGAAAGTTGGTACCCTACGCTGAAACAGCAAAGCAAAAAGGAAGAAAGGTTTACCACCTAAACATTGGCCAACCCGATATTCCAACCCCACAAGTTGCTCTTGACGCAATAAAAAACAATCCACTACAAGTTGTTGAGTACAGCCACTCTGCTGGAAACGAGAGCTACCGTAAGGGGCTTGCTGCGTACTACAAAACCATAGGGATTGACATTACCCACAACGATATGCTTATTACCACTGGTGGTTCAGAGGCTATTACCATTGCCTTTATGACCTGCCTAAACCCTGGTGATGAGGTTATTATTCCTGAGCCTTTCTACGCAAACTACAACGGTTTTGCTACTCAGGCTGGTGTTGTGGTAAAGCCTATCACTTCATCAATAAAGAATGATTTTGCGCTACCTGCAATTTCTGAGTTTGAGAAGATTATCACCCCAAAAACTAAGGGTATTGTTATTTGTAACCCTAACAACCCAACTGGTTACTTATACTCTCAAGAGGAGCTAGAGCAACTTGCCTCTCTTGTTAAGAAACACGATTTATACCTTTTCTCCGATGAGGTTTACCGTGAGTTCTGCTACGATGGCAATAGCCACTTCTCTGCAATGCAACTTCCTGGCCTAGAGAATAACGTAATCCTAATGGATTCAGTATCTAAGCGTTACAGTATGTGCGGTGTTAGAATAGGTGCGCTTATCTCTAAGAATAAAGAGGTTATCAACATTGCTCTTCGTTTTGCTCAGGCAAGGCTTTGCCCACCATCGTACGGACAAATTGCTGCAGAAGCTGCTCTTAACACTCCAAAGGATTACTTTGATGGTGTTTACAATGAGTACATCGACCGTAGGAACTTTATGGTTGAGGCCCTTAACCGTATGGAAGGCGTTTACTGCCCTACCCCAAAAGGAGCATTCTACACCGTAGTTAAGCTTCCTATAGATAATTCTGATAGGTTTGCACAATGGCTTCTTGAGGATTTTGAGTACAACAACGAAACTGTAATGGTTGCTCCAGCAACAGGATTTTACGCTACTCCTGGTCTTGGTGCAAACGAGGTGAGGATTGCTTACGTTCTTAATATCGACGATTTAAGGAACGCTATGGAGTGCCTAGAGCAAGCCCTAAAGGTTTACCCTGGTCGCACACTGTAATTCCGAATTATATACCAAAAGAGCCTCCTTATACAGGGGGCTCTTTTTTCATATACCAAGCATAACTGGCACATTGGTAGAGCCAAGGCGTTTTACTTTTAACCGCAGCTTTTCACCATTTAGCTAATTATTCCTATCTTGGTGCAAATCAAAGTACGACATTGAAAGCAACACATCACATAAAATTACTTCTTGCAGTAGTACTACTTGCTCCACTTTCTGTAATCGGTCAAAACACCCATATAAGCACCGGAGCAGAGCAAACTGAAACCTACATTCCCCTTTTAAGCGGGAAACGTGTAGCCATTGTGGCCAATCACTCAACGCTGGTAAACGGTAAGCATTTAGTAGATACTCTAATTCAACGCAACGTATCCATAGCAAAAATATTTAGCCCCGAGCACGGTTTTAGGGGTCAGGAAGAGGCTGGTGCGCTTATAAATAATCACATTGATTCTATTACTGGGCTACCCGTTATATCGCTTTACGGGAGTAAGAAAAAACCTCTTGCCAAGGATTTAAAAGATATTGATATTATAGTTTTCGACCTGCAGGATGTTGGCGTTAGGTACTACACCTACATATCAACCATGCACTACGTTATGGAAGCATGCGCAGAGAATAACGTGGCTCTAGTTGTTCTGGATAGGCCAAACCCCAATGGTTTTTTTGTTGATGGCCCTATGCTAGACACCACCTATCGGTCTTTTGTGGGAATGCACCCCGTTCCTCTTGTACATGGCCTAACCATTGGTGAGTTTGCCCAAATGATTAATGGAGAAAAGTGGCTAAGCAATGGCGTTACCTGCAACTTAAGCGTTATTCCCTGTGCAGGTTATACGCATAGCGCCACATACCAATTACCAGTAAAACCATCGCCAAATTTGCCCAACCAAACTTCGGTGTACCTTTACCCCTCGCTAGGGCTATTTGAGGGCACATCGTACAGCATTGGGCGGGGCACCAGCTTCCCCTTCCAAGTGTTTGGACACCCAAAGTTTCCCGATAAAACCTTTAAGTTCACACCCAAAAGCATACCAGGCGTAAGCAAAAATCCACCGCACAAGGGGAAGGTTTGCTATGGGGTTGATTTACGGATGTACAACGAGTCCTACTTTATCAATCTAAAATCAATAAACCTTGAATGGCTTATTTTTGCCTACAACTTATCGCACGACAAGAGCACCTTTTTTAATAGCTTTTTCAATACTCTTGCAGGAACACCTGTGCTAAGGCAACAAATTGAGCAGGGAATGGATGCCGAATCCATAAGGGCTACATGGGCGGCAGATATAGCCACCTTTAAATCCACTAGAAACAAGTACTTACTCTACCCAGATTTTGAATAACCATGTCGACAAGAGAAACCTGGAACAACCGATACGCAGAGCTCGATATAGCATACGGGCAAGAACCCAATGAGTTCCTAAAACAGGAACTGGAAAAGCTAACCCCAGGTTACCTCCTTTTACCTGGCGAGGGCGAAGGGCGTAATGCCATTTGGGCGGCCAAACAGGGATGGCGCCCGTTGGCGTTCGACTACAGCGTTGAGGCGCTTAACAAAGCGCTTAAATGGAGCGCTAGGGAAAAGGTAAGGGTGATGTACAACCTCACCGATGCCGAAAGCTTTCGTCCTTACTGGAAATTTGATGCCATTGGCCTAATTTACTTCCACATGGATAGGGAGAGCCGCAAGGCGTTTCACAAGAAACTGGCTAACTGGCTAAACCCAGGCGGACATGTTATACTAGAGTGCTTCCACCCCGAGCAGCTACCCCGCACTAGTGGCGGGCCAAAAATAGCAGAGCTACTCCCCGACCCAGAAGATCTGAAACAGGATTTTGAGGAGCTTACCATTACCCATTTTGCTATAACGGAAACAGAGCTTAACGAAGGGCCACTGCATCAGGGCTTGGCAAAGGTTATAAGAATTGTTGCCCAAAAGGATTAGCTCTACTAGCCGATTGTTGCACAAACATTGGGTAAAGCCTATCTTTAGCCCAGATTTATAAGCATGGCAAAAAAGAATTTTTATACGGTTTGGGTTGGCAAAAAGCCTGGGGTTTACACCAAATGGGCCGACTGCCTAAAACAGGTTGATGGCGTTAATGGTGCCGTTTACAAAGCATTTCCCTCTTATGAAATGGCTCTTGAGGCTTTTAACAGCGATTACCATAAGTACATAGGCAAATCCACGCCCAAAAAGGAGCTGAGCAAGGAGGAGCTTTCGCTAATTGGAAAGCCCGTATTTCCTAGTATTGCTGTTGATGCAGCCTGCAACTCCCGCACTGGCCGTATGGAATATCAAGGGGTTGATGCCAAAACGGGTAAGCTCCTATTTCACCAAGGCCCCTTTGATGAGGGAACCAATAACATTGGAGAGTTCCTAGCCATTGTGCATGGGTTAGCCTTTTTACAAAAACACAATAGCTCCATTCCCCTTTACACCGATAGCGTTACCGCAATGAAATGGGTACGCATTAAGCGAGCCAACACCGAACAGGAGCGCACCGAGGCCAACAAGCAGCTATTTGAACTGGTTGATAGAGCCGAGCACTGGCTTAAAAACAACCAGTGGCCAAACCAAATTCTTAAGTGGCACACCGAGGCTTGGGGCGAAATCCCCGCCGATTTTGGTCGAAAGTAACGCAAACCCCACAATAAACAGAAAAGCAGTGAACGTTGAGCACTTTATAGCAAAGCGATTATCGGGCAAGCAGAATGGGTCTAAAAACCTATCCAAGCCCTTTGCCCTTATATCAACAGTTGCCATTGGGCTAAGTCTGGCCATTATGATAATTGGCATATCGGTGCTCACTGGGTTTAAGCGCGAGATTAGCCAGAAAACCATTGGCTTTGCCAGTCATATCCAAATTGTGAACTTTGATGGCAACACCTCCTTCGAAACCAACCCCATAAGTAACAACCAGGACTTTCTGCCCCAAATACAAGCCATTGATGGCGTTGAACACATACAACAGTTTGCCGTAAAACCGGGCATACTAAAAACGGGTACCGATATTCATGGCGTTGTTCTTAAGGGTATTGCCAGCGATTTTGACTGGAGCTTCATAAAGAAAAGCCTTGTAGAGGGTTCAATTATTGAGCTTAACGACTCCACAGCATCAAACCAAATAATTATATCACAAAACATTGCATCGCTACTTAAGCTAAAGGTTGGCGATAAGGTTGATATGTACTTTGTGCAGCAGCCCCCACGGGTTCGTAGGTTCACGGTTAATGGTATATACAACACCCAAATGGGCGAACTCGATAACCTTTTTGTTATTGGCGATTTACGGCACATCCGCAGCATTAATGGTTGGGACGACGACCAAATAACTGGTTTTGAGATTTTTATTGATGATTTTGACAACCTTGAAGATTTAACCCTTGCCGTTGATGATATTGCAGGCCTTCGCTTTTTTGAGGATGGCTCTAAGCTGCGCGTTTACAATATTATAGACAAGTACCCGCAGACCTTCGACTGGCTTGGGCTTCAAAATCTAAACCTGATAATCCTTATACTGCTAATGCTAATTGTTGCAGGCATTAACATGATATCGGCGCTACTTATTATGATTCTTGAGCGCACCAACATGATTGGCGTACTAAAAGCTCTTGGCGCTGGGAATGGAATTGTTAGGAAGATATTTATGTACCAATCGGCCTACATCATTGGCAAAGGGTTGTTTTGGGGTAATGTGGTGGGCGTAGCGCTGTGCTACATTCAGCATCGGTACGGTGTAATTGGCCTCGATCCCGAAAATTACTACCTAGACACAGTGCCCATTAACATTAACCTTTTGCACATTGCGCTGCTAAACCTTGGAACCTTTGCTGTAACCCTTGCAATGCTAGTGGTTCCTTCCATGATAATTTCCAGAATCAGCCCCGAAAAAACCATTAAGTTCGATTAGTGGGTTTGGCCCAATAGAGCCAAAATTTCCATGTTATACAAAGCTTTGTGTACCCGTCTTGCTAGAGGGGCGTTTTTGTGTACCTATCGCTTACCTCACATCGCCTCTACAAGTTAATCCTTTTGCTGTGGATATCTATCAAAATCCGCGTCATCTGTGTTCCATTGGCGTCTCTTTACCTCACCCCCCCAATCACTAATATTCAAAATATTAGCGCGCTACCTTTGTATTTCATCACAACAAAACTAATTTAGGGAAACCCAAACTTTTCTATAACTAATTTCCTCAATAGAATGAAAAAAAGCCCTTCCTCTACCAAAAGAGTGGACCCCCGAAAGAACTACGTAACCACCCGCAAAGCAATTGGCTACGTTGACCGAAAGGATGCCAAGGAGAGCGATTACCAGCGTATCGGTTTTATGTCGGGGCTGGAGGTTCACCAGCAGCTAAAAACCAAAGAGAAGCTCTTTTGCCGCTGCCCTGCAGGCGTTTTTCACAGCAACAATAACTACCACGCCGAGGTTATCCGCCACATGCGCCCTACCCTTAGCGAGCTGGGCGAGTACGATGGCACCGCCCTTATGGAGTTCAAAACCAAAAAGGAGATAACCTACCGCCTTAACAACGCCACCACCTGCACCTACGAGATTGACGATACCCCTCCGTTCCCCATCAACCGTGAGGCTCTTGAGTATGCTCTTGAAATATCGCTGCTAAGCAAGCTCAACATTGTGGGCGAGGTGCATATTACCCGTAAGCAGTACCTAGATGGTAGCATCCCAACAGGATTTCAGCGTACAGCCATTCTGGGAGTAGAGGGCGAGATACAGATTAGCAACAAGCGCATAGGCCTTATTCAGCTGAGCATTGAGGAGGATTCGTGCCGAGAGATATCGGACATTGGCCACAAGCGCATCTACAAAACCGACCGCCTAGGGATGCCCCTAATTGAAACGGTAACACACCCCGAGTGCCTTACCCCCGATGAGCTTCGCGAGGCTGCCGAATATATCCGCTTCCTTAATCGCAGCACGGGAAAGGTGCGCACCGGAATGGGTGCTGCCCGCGAGGATGTGAACGTTAGCTGCAAGGGCGGTACCCGTATCGAGATTAAGGGCGTATCGCATAACCGCTGGATTCCGGAGCTATCGCACATTGAGGCTTTCCGTCAGTGGGCATTGCTGAATATTAGGAAGGTACTGCTAAGCAGACTTCCAGACCCCAACAGCTGGAGCGCCACCTATAAGGAGATTGACCCAAAGGAGCTTGGTGTTGAGAACGAAACCCTACTTGCCATGCACGAGCAGGGTTACGTTGTGGTTGCAGCCCTTCTGCCCCACTTTGGCGGTTTGATATCGCACTTTACGCAGCCCGGTAGGTGCTTTATTAGCGAGCTAACCGATAGGCTAAAGGTTATTGCCTGTATCGAAAAACCAAACATTACCAGCCCCGAGGATATTGATGCGCCGCTATCGGGCAACGATACTGCCATACTAGAAAGCCATTTAAAGGCTGATGAGAACGATGCCATTGTGGTATTCTGGGGACCAAAGGAGGATATCCCCACCGCAAAGGATACTATAACAGAGCGCTGCCAAATGGCCTTTGAGGGCGTTCCGCGCGAAACACGCCGCCCGCTCCCCAATGGCACAACGCTATTTGAGAGGGTGCTGCCCGGTGCCGACCGCATGTATCCCGATACCGACTCGGCTCCCATCCCACTGGCCAACGACTACATACAGCGCCTTAGCAAGAATATCCCCACCGATGTTGCCGAGCGTTACAAGCAGATGAAGGAGTGGAACATCCCTGCCGATACGCACAGCTATCTACTAAAAAAGAACCTACTTCCCATTATTGAATCGCTGGTTAACCTTGGGCTTACAGGGCGATTTGCGGGAACATTCCTAGGGCATAGGCTTAAGTTTGTTGAAGGACAAGTACCCGCCCATCCCGATTTTAGCCACTCACGTATTGTTGATATGTTCAAGTTCCTTGCTGCGAATAAGCTAGATAAATCGCTGGCAAAGCTAATGCTACCTGTGGTTTACCGTCATCCAAACATGGATTTTGAATCGGTACTCACCAGCATTGGCTTCAAGCGCCGTAGCAAGGATGAGCTGCTAGCTCCCGTAAACTATCTGGTTGAGAAGTTTAAGGAGATAACCATTTGCAACAAACCCACACCTGTTACCACTCAGAACTGGGTTATGGGTCAGCTACATAAGCAGGCACTTGGTAATATCAGCCTAAGCGAGCTCCGGAATAGCATCAACAAGAACGTAGAGATTAATTAGCGCTAAAATCAACAGAAATGGAAGATATTTTTCAAGGATATAAAGGCCAAGCCTTAGAGGTTCTCAAAAAGTTTAACGTTAGGGTGTGGGGTAAAACCATTATCGACACCACGCGTGGCGAGTTTAGGGGCACCGTGCTACCCCGCGCCGAGAACGACGACGACCAGCATATTGTGATTAAGGTTGATACGGGGTACAACGTGGGTATCGATATTGTAACCATCAACAGCATGAAAGAGGTTGGCTACTCAAAAGCAACCTACAAAATACCCGAAAAGGAGTTCCCTTACAAGGAGGGGCAGCCATTTGTTAAGCTGCTGGGTACTGGGGGAACCATTGCCTCGCGCCTCGACTACAGAACAGGTGCCGTTATTCCCGCCTTCTCGCCCGGCGAGCTCTACGGAGCCGTTCCCGAACTGGCCGATATCTGCAACCTATCAACAGAAAAGCTCTTTGCCGTATTCAGTGAGAACATGGGGCCAGAGCAGTACAAGGCGCTTGCCATTGCCATTGGGAAGGAGATTGAGAACGGGATTGATGGTATTATCATTGGTCACGGCACCGATACCCTTAGCCACACCGCGGCGGCGCTAACCTTTATGGTTCAGAATCCGCCTGTACCCATTGTGCTGGTGGGCTCGCAGCGCTCATCGGACAGGCCAAGTAGCGACGCCGCCCTTAACCTAATACACGCAGCATACACAGCAGGCCACTCCGATATTGCCGAGGTTATGGTGTGCATGTTTGGCCCAACATCCGATGAGTACGGATTCCTGCACCGCGGCACAAGGGTGCGCAAAATGCACTCATCGTACCGCTCCACCTTCCGCACCATAGGCAACACGCCGCTTGCAACGGTTAGCCGCTTTAATGGCGTAAAGCCCATTATTGAGAATTACAACCACAGGCGTAAGGACCGTAAGGTGAACATACTGCCCTACTTTGAGGAGAAGGTTACCATTGTTTACTACTACCCAAACATGCAGCCCGATATTATCGATTCTTTGGTTGATAATGGCTATAAGGGTATCATCATAGCCGGAACGGGACTAGGGCACATAAACAAGCCGCTTTACCCCGCTATTAGGCGCGCAACGGAGAAGGGCGTACATATTTACATGAGCGTACAAACCCTTTGGGGATACGCCCACATGTACGTTTACGATACGGGTCGCGACCTTATGGCCGCAGGCATTATCCCTGCCGAGAACATGCTCCCCGAAACCGCCTACATTAAGCTGGGCTGGGCGCTGGGCCAAACCACCGATCGCGAAGAGGTGAAACGCCTAATGCTTACCCCAATCAACGATGAGATAACCAAAAAGGAACCTTACAACGGTTACCTCGTATATCAGGGTGGTGTTCCCGAGGTGGAAGAGTTTATTAAGAAGGTTAGGAAATAGCATTTATGGATTGTTTCAGCAAGATTGTTACGCAAATACAGCACGCACTTACGCAACCCCTACCGGGAGAATTGGCGCAAATAAAGATGGCTCCATCCAGCCGATCGGAGCTACTCTCCTTTGTTAAGCCGAACGAAATCCCTAGGCAAAGCGCTGTGCTAATAGCCGTTTACCCCAACAACAATCAGGCAGAAACAATTCTTATTAAGCGCCCAGTTTACAATGGTGCGCATAGCGGACAAGTGGCCTTCCCCGGCGGGAAAGTAGAACCTTTTGATAAGGATTTGGTTGATACGGCACTTCGCGAAGCCGAGGAGGAAGTTGGAATAAACCCAGATTTGGTGAGCGTTTTAGGGCAGCTAACTCCACTGTTTATTCCTGTTAGCAACATTTGGGTACAACCTGTTATAGGTTTGCTTAACCAAAAACCTAATCTTAGCCTAAACCTACAAGAGGTGGAATACACCATTAGTGCTAAGCTCTGCGACTTAAAGCAAACAGAAAACCGTTCTGTTAAAACTATTGCAATAAATAGCATCCCCATATCTGCTCCCTACTACAAAGTAGAAACGGAGCATATATGGGGAGCTACAGCAATGATTATATCGGAGCTACTAGAGCTCTTTAGCGGTTGTACTATGGACGAATGATATTACGGTAGTGGTCGTACCTCTCCATAACCTCTTTAACGTAGTTATAAGTCTCCTCTCCACGGCAATACCCAAATTTTACAACAGAATCCTTGTAGTACTCAGGTTTCGACTTGTTAAGAAGGAAGTAATCAACGTTACCCTCCCAAACATCAGGATTCTTTCCATACTTTCTAGCCAGATTGCGCGCATCAAGCACGTGGCCAATACCTGCATTATAGGCTGCTAGTATAAACTTAACGCGTTCGGTAGAATCTACATTATTAAGCGCAAACTTCTCATCTAGCCACTTAAGGTACTTAACCCCAGCTTTAAGCTGCGAGTGAGGGTCCGCATCGTAGTCAATCCCCCAATAGTCGGCAGTTGCAGGCATAAACTGCATAAGGCCATAGGCACCTTTATGCGATACCACATCGTGGTTGAAACGCGACTCTTGGTAAATTAAGGATGCCAGTAAACGCCAATCCCAGTCAATTTGGATACTTTGCGATTTAATATCCTCATCGTAAATGGAAATCTTTCCCTTACGAACATACAAGAAACCACTCTGAAACATGGTTGCAATACGAGGATTTTCGTAGTACCTACGGTAAATCATTTTGTACTCAGCCGTCTTTGTAAACGTGCTAAGCCAGGTGTCCAGTTCAGCCAGCAACTTTTCGGCGCCAGGCCTCACGGCCCAAGCCACATTCTGCGGAAAGCTCACTGCCGTTGAAGCATCAACATTCCCATGAATGGCTGCGTTAACAAGGGCGATATCCTCATCGCAAACGGTATAATCAATATCGCCATTTGCCACAAGTTCAATTAGCTGATCTGCCTGATAATTTGGCATTTCAACAATAACAATGGGTGTCCCGATTTCGTCGGAAAGATTACGAAGTCGTTGTGCCGAGGCAGAACCCTCCTGCACATAAACAATCTTTCCACCTAGGTCTAGCGGATTAACTATAAGCATGGTATCAGATGGCTCTGACTGCTTACGTTGCACTACAACTTGTCGGGTTTGTCCGTGAGGTACAGTAAAGCTGTACTTCTCTTTGCGTTTTGAGGTGATGGTAAGGTTATTGGCAATTAAATCTACCTCACCCTTTTCCAACATTTGAAAGGCTTTTTCCAGATTATTCTCGGCTACCAGTTCCAACTTCACGTTTAGCTGAGCTGCAAGGTACTGCAACATTTCGTACTGGTAACCCATTGGTTTTCCCTTGTAAACAAAGTAGTTTGTAGTGTTAAAGTCTGTAACAGCTACAAGTTTACCATTGGCGATAATATCCTCCAGATCCCTATTCGCATCATTCGATCTAAAAATAGGCTCCACACGGAAATCGCAGGAAAACAGCATTACAAAGCCCAAAAAAAACACCCATTTTATCCTTTGCAAGATAAAATTTCCCATTCTTTGTTCTTTTGGTTAATAATAGGGGGACAAAAGTAGATAAAAGTTGGCTAGACCAACATTAATTTTGACGTTTAGTCATAAAACATCCACGAAAGTCCAAACTTAAAGATTCTGTAGTTTGCAGGATAATGAAGTGCGGTAAAGTACTCATTGTCAAACAATCCCTGATTTACGTGCTCATACTTAAAATATAGTAGAGTACGCTTCCAGCGCAGGTTTACAAATGCATCAGCAAATGGATAGTTCCCCAGCTCTCGCTCCCGCTGCTGATAAAACTGTCCTATTGCAGGAGAGTAGGCATCGGCATAGAATTTTGTTCTATAGCTTACATTTACTCCAATTTGCCCCCTTAGCGCATTAGGAACAAGTTGATGCTCATAGAAAATTGAGCTAAAAGCAATAAACGAAGGCAAGCTAACAACATCGCTAGTTGACGACTGCCAAATTACCTTGTTGAAAAAGTGAAGTCCTCCCAACACAAAGTCCTTTTGTGCATATGCCGAGGTTACAGCAAACGACGACGATTGTTCGGGTAGAGCTGACTGGTTAAAGTATATGTAGTTATTAAGCTGCATTAGGTTGATTCCCGCCTCAAAATGCCATCTGTCGGCACCAATAGAGCCACCAAGTTGAGTAAACTGTTCCTTGCTAAAGTTGGTTTCCCACCTAGCATGATTTGAGAAGTAACTGTCAATAAATACGTTGGGCTCCTTGTGCATAAAGCGCGCTTTACCCTTTATGTAAGGCATATCGGGGCTTTTCCATGGAGAGAATCTAAGCTCACCATAGATCTCCTTGTCGCCAGAACGATACCCGCTTAGGTAGAGCCTTACAGCACCCGAATACGACAAATAATTGGAGCGGCTATAGGTACTTACACCAAAATGGGTTGTGCTAAGCGTTTCGTTCTCGTTGGTATATAAAAAGTCGTTACGGTTAAAGTTGTACATATCCCCACCCTGGTAACCAATCCAAACGCGAAGGCCAGGCACTCCTGGCTTACGCACCACCTGATTTAGCTCACCAACTAGCATGGCTTCGTATGTGAATAGTCGTACCGAGTCGTGAGTACGGCTAGTGCTAATGTAGTAGTTATCGTAGTACTGTTCAGTTAAATCTGAATTATAAGGTTTTGTATCCAAAAAAGTACGTGTGTTTCGCTCTGTATTAAATAGCGCCTTAACAGTAAGCAGAGGTTTACGTACCATTACAGTATCGCCCTTTGCTGTAATTTGCCGAGCCCAGAAATTGGCAATGTCGTAACCAACTAACCCAGAGAAAGAACGCTGCCGTAACTCAACACTTGCTGTAGATAGATGATAAGGAACTAAACGAGCCTCTATCAATTCTTCACCTGTGATTGTGCTATCTAACACCAATCCCCCATTCTCCTGATTCCTAATGCTGTTATATGAGAAGGCACCTTGAAAAGTAACCCTATTCCTAAAGTAACTAGCGAATAAAGAGAAGCTGTTATTGCGTGTTTCCTGATGCTGATAAATACCCTTAGTCCCAGCAAAATTGTACTTAAGACCAACGTTTAAAAATTTATTTACGTTCTGCGTGTGAAGCGCAGTTACAGTCTGTTCTGCACTATTACGCTTTCCTGCCATTGAATAGGCAACGTTGGTAAATGGAGTTAACAGGTGGTACTGTCGCATTTCCGAGGCATTATGCATGTACCCCTTGTAGTACCTATCAAAAAGGAAAGAGTAGTCGAAGTTTCGATTAAAAAAGTAATCAGTTTGCATGGGCGATCCCAAGTTGCCCAAAAAGGTCACCGATTCAAAGTTGCGCTGATTAGGATAAAATAAGTGGTTAAAATATAGAGCAGTATCAATACCAGAAACAGGATCAAAATCTAGTGTTGATGGATTAAACTTCCATGAAACAATTTTATCACCAATAGCTAAACCCGAAACTTTCTGCAGCACATTTCTATCGGCAGTAATCATTTTATACTTTCCATTGTAAAGCTCTCCAACATACGCTGCAGCGCTATCGGCTACAGCAGTTGAATCTTTCCCCATTTTGCCGGGAATTTTACCTGTATTTAGCCCTCCTTTAAGCGGCTTGCCTTTACCTGGTTTAGGTAGCTGAGCAAAAGCGCTCTGGCTAAGCAGCACAAGAATAAGTATGTACGATATGTTGAATATATGTCGTCTCAAATTTTTCATAGCCCACAAATGTAAGAAAAAAGGGATTATAACGTACGCCATGCTATGCTGTTAACTAAAATTTGATTTTACTACCAGTAGAATATGTGGCGCCAACAATAGCAACCCGTTAAATAAAACATAATCGCAAGCTTGCTTTATTCCTAAGTATCATAAGTTTTCCATAAAAAACTTACCAGTCGATTAATTATTACATATTGTGATAGTTTAATCACTAACAGCAAACACAAATTACGGAACTATACTACAGTAACCATTCTAAAGTTTTAGAGCAATAAATAATATACATCTGACACTAGATGATTAATTCCCCTACTTTTGCTCTCTCTTTGTAAACAAAGAGTAAGAATCAATCCTACCCGTAAAACAAAACCTAACCATCCGCCCAAAGGTATAACCCCTTAACAAGTCAAACACTACAATAAATCTTTAGCATGAACAACAAAACTCAAAAGCAAATTACCTTTCTACTAGTGTACTCAGGTATTCTAACATTAGCATTAATACTAACCATTGTATGGGTAATCGTTAAAGATCCTGATATGCAATTCCACGAAATTACTGTTGAAAGAATAAATGTGGTAGAGAGCAATGGCGACTTAAAACTTGTTATCAGCAATAGCCAGCGACAACATTCGGGAGTGATAAACGGGAAAGCATTACCCCAAAGAGATAGGCAGCCAGGGTTAATCTTCTTTAATGCAGTTGGCGATGAGTGCGGAGGACTAGTGTACGATGGTAATAGCAGCGAAGCAGGGCTAGTGCTCTCCGAAGACCAGTTTAGAGACGATCAAGTAATGCAACTTCGTTATGTTGAAGATACCGAAAGTAAAGCAAGAACATATGGATTGCAATTCTGGGAATATCCAAAAGAGAACTCCTATGACGAAAGGGAACAAGCGTTTGATGCGATTAAGGCAATAAGCAACAAGAACGAACAGCGGGAGGCCATTCTAAAAATGAAAGCCCAGGGGCTACTCCCTGAAGACAGAATGTTTATTGGTAAAAAGATGAATAGTGATGTGGGGCTTTTCATTAATGATAGCACCGGCCGCCCTAGAATAAGGATTTATGTTGATAACGAAAACAACCCCAAAATAGAAATACTAGACGAAGTAGGAAATATAATAAGCAAGAACTAGCTTAAACATCTTTTCTAATCACAAATAAAAACCGTATCTGAACATTGTTTCAATACGGTTTTTTAATTACTCTTTACAAGCCTTAATAAGCTAATAAAGAACAATTTGAATAACATAAAAGAACCACTTATGCTAAATTACTGTCCACAATAAGGACATGAAACAAACTTAGCCTATTCGATTTTTTAAAATAGCCATATCCATACAAGTAATAAAAGGAATTATTAATCTACTACATTGCAAGACCTCATGGGCAAAGCACAAGCTAACCACATGGAATATACAATCGATAATTAGAGTTATTATATAAGTACCTCTTTCTACTTTCAAACAAAGCCGTATTTGCTTCACTAACTGAAGTAGAAACGGTTATGTCAGGGCAAATTGCGCAATATCCTATTTCATTTGCGTGCTAGCAATACTTCGCTGCGAGCAAAACATTAGATCAGTGGTGAGGTATATAAAAAGAAGCGCCCCCGGACACGACGTGTCCGGGGGCGCTAAGGGTCGGCGGCGACCTACTCTCCCACCACAA
>JABNAD010000535.1_pt1 | contig 21117 bp, 17 predicted proteins | sample 7240381 | NCBI WGS metagenome assembly JABNAD01 (sample SAMN11332834, study PRJNA596920) | anaerobic digester metagenome | biome: digested sludge; isolation source: digested sewage sludge-derived enrichment culture grown on H2/CO2 | place: Germany: Goettingen
TTAAACAACGAATTAAATGAGATAATGAACAACCAGCAACGTAAAGTAGCTGTATAAACAATACAAAATGAAAGAATTTACGCTAAACACGATAGAAGAAGCTATCGAAGAAATAAAAAAAGGAAACTTCATAATCGTGGTCGACGACGAAGACCGCGAAAATGAAGGCGATCTGATCATTGCTGCCGAGTGTATCACGCCGGAAAAAGTCAACTTTATGGAGACGCACGCCCGGGGACTTATCTGTACACCCATCACCAAAGAACGTGCCGAAGAATTGGAGTTGCCCATGATGGTCACCCACAACACCTCCATCCACTCCACACCGTTTACCGTCTCTATAGATTTACTCACTCACGGCTGCACGACCGGCATCTCGGCCTACGACCGGGCACAAACCATACTGGCGCTGGCACGTGAAGAAACCAAACCCGAAGATTTTGGCCGGCCGGGACACATTTTCCCGTTACGAGCCATGAGCAAAGGCGTTATTCGCCGTGCAGGACACACGGAAGCTACTATTGACCTGGCCCGTTTGGCCGGATTGTACCCTGCCGGAGCGCTGGCAGAGATAAAAAAGGAAGACGGGGAAATGGCACGCATGCCCGAACTGATGAAAATGGCAAAGGAATTTAACCTGAAGATTATTTCGGTTGCCGATCTCATCAAGTATCGCCTGAGGACAGAGTCGCTCGTAAACCGCGGGGAAGAGGTACATTTACCCACCCAGTACGGCGATTTCCATATGGTTCCTTTTCGCCAGAAGTCCAACGGATTGGATCACGTAGCACTGATAAAAGGAGAATGGCACAAAGACGAGCCCATTTTGGTGCGCGTTCACTCGTCGTGTATAACCGGCGATATTTTCGGCTCCATGCGATGCGAATGCGGAGAACAACTGCATAAAGCCATGCAGATGATCGAAAAAGAAGGAAAAGGCGTGTTGGTTTATCTCAATCAGGAAGGACGTGGAATCGGACTTATGGCAAAGGCTTCGGCCTACAAATTACAGGAAAAGGGAATGGATACGGTTGATGCCAACCTCCATTTAGGCTATAAGGCCGACGAGCGCGATTACGGCGTGGGTGCACAAATCCTGCAAAGCCTGGGCGTCACAAAAATGCGGTTAATGACCAACAATCCCGTGAAACGTATCGGACTGGAATCTTACGGACTGGAAGTGGTGGAAAATGTGCCTATCGAAATTACGCCCAACGAGTACAACCATTTCTACATGGAAACCAAGAAGAAAAAGATGGGACATATCCTGAAAAATTCCGGATTGTAACCGTAAAAGCAAAAAAATGGAAATAACCGGTCTTCTCATAGGTTTTGTGGCCGGAGGAATTATTGCCTGGATCATGGCAACCCTCCTTGTCAGGTTGAAAACGGTATCAAAACAAGAACTTGAAGCCGTGAATGAGAAGAATGTCTCTCTACATACCGACCTCATTGTAGCGCAGGAGAAACTGAAGTCCATGCAGGAAGATGAGGCGGAATTAAGAACGGAGATTGCGGCATACCGGGAAAAAACTGACCAGTTCCGGGACGAAGTTCAGGCCCTTGAACGTAACCTCTCCGGCACTACTGCCCAGCTCAATGTAGCCCACGACACCGTACAAAAGCAGTTGGAAGAAATCGGCACTTACAAGCTGGAATTAAAATCGATGACCGATGAGTTTAACGAAACCAACAGGTTGCTTGCCGCCTCAACAGCCGACTTCAACGCCCTGAAAGAGAAGCTGGAGACGCAAAAGTCCGAAATGGAGAACCTGCGAAAACAATTCAACCTGGAGTTTGAAAATATCGCGGAAAAAATCCTGGACGAAAAAACGCACAAGTTCACCAAGATCAATCAGGAGAACTTAGACATCATCCTGAAGCCGTTAGGTGAAAATATCGACTCGTTCCGGAAAAAAGTGGAAGAGGTCTACATTACCGAAGCCAAAGAGAGGTTTTCACTGGGCGAAGAAGTAAAAAAGCTGAAGGAGCTCAATACAAAACTCAGCGAGGATGCCGTGAACCTGACCAATGCCTTGAAAGGAAGCTCCAAAACACAAGGCGATTGGGGACAAATGATCCTGGAGAACATCCTCGAGAAATCGGGATTGGTGCGCGACAGGGAATACTTTGTCCAGGAGTTCCTGAAAGACGTCGACGGTGCCTACCTCGTTAACGAGGACGGAAGCAAAATGCAACCCGATGTGATCATCTCCTACCCCGACGACCGCAAGGTAATTATCGACTCCAAGGTATCGCTGTCGGCGTATGTTCGTTACACACAAACCGACGAAGTCGACGAACAAAAAAAATGCATCGGGGAACACCTGCGTTCGGTAAGGAAGCACATTGATGAGCTGAGCCGGAAAAGCTATCAGGATTACGCCGTTACGCTCGATTTCGTGATGATGTTCGTCCCAAACGAACCGGCATACATGCTTGCCTTACAACACGACCCGGATATCTGGCAATACGCATACGACAAAAAAATCCTGCTCATCAGCCCTACAAACCTGATTGCAGCGTTGAAGCTCATCGTTGACCTCTGGAAGCGTGAATATCAGAACCGAAATGCGATAGAGATTGCCGAACGCGGAGCAAAACTCTACGATAAGTTTGTGGGGTTTATCAATAACCTCGAAAAAATCGGGAAAAACCTGGACCAGGCTCAGAACGCGTACAACGATGCCTACAAACAGCTTTCTACCGGAAACGACAATTTGGTCTTACAGACTCAGAAACTAAAAGATTTGGGAGTTAAAGCAAAGAAAAGCTTGCCGCAATCGCTGATTGAGGAGTAAAAAGCCCAGGCTCTCACAACTTATAACTTAACAACACTATGTACGAAAAAATGCAACAACACCTGCAAAGCGAATTAGCCGCTATCCAAGAAGCAGGACTTTACAAAAATGAACGGATTATCGTTACGCCTCAAAAGGCGGAGATCAAAGTAAAATCGGGACAGGAAGTATTGAACTTTTGTGCCAACAACTACCTCGGATTGTCAGACAACGCCCACCTGATCGAAGCAGCCAAAAAAGCCCTCGATGAGCGCGGGTACGGAATGTCATCCGTACGTTTCATTTGCGGGACGCAAGACCTTCACAAAGAGCTGGAAGCTACGATCAGCAAATTTTTCAAAACGGAAGATACCATTCTATACGCAGCCTGCTTCGACGCCAACGGCGGGTTGTTCGAACCCCTGTTTACCGAGGAAGATGCTATTGTTTCAGACGCACTCAACCACGCCTCCATCATCGACGGAGTGCGCCTGTGCAAAGCCAAACGTTATCGCTACGCCAACGCCGACATGGCCGATTTGGAAGCCAAACTGCAGGAAGCACAAGCGCAACGCTTTCGCATCATCGCAACGGACGGTGTGTTCTCCATGGATGGAAATGTGGCTCCCATCGATAAAATCATGGAATTGGCCGAGAAGTACGATGCCCTGGTGATGATCGATGAAAGCCATTCGGCAGGAGTCGTCGGAAAAACCGGACGCGGCGTTACTGAACAATACAACTGCCTGGGGAAGGCGGAAATCATTACCGGAACGCTCGGAAAAGCATTTGGTGGTGCCATAGGCGGTTTTACTACCGGACGCAAGGAGATCATCGACATGCTTCGTCAGCGTTCACGCCCCTACCTTTTCTCCAACTCCATTCCTCCGTTGGTGGCAGCTGCCGGAATCAAGGCGTTTGAATTGCTTCAGGAATCGAATGAGTTGCAAGACAAGCTGCACGAGAATGTCGATTATTTCGTAGCCAAAATGAAAGAAGCCAATTTCGACATCAAACCTACCCAGTCGGCTATTTGTGCCGTAATGCTCTACGACGCCAAGCTGTCACAGGAATTTGCATCAACCCTGCTCGATGAAGGCATCTACGTTACCGGATTCTATTATCCCGTCGTTCCGAAAGGGGAGGCACGTATCCGTGTTCAGCTATCCGCCGGACACAAACGTGAACACCTGGACAAAGCCATTGCTGCGTTTATTAAAGTCGGAAAAAAACTTGCCGTTATTAAATAACCCACAACTTATAACCCACACTCATTATGAAAGCCTTAGTTAAACTGCGTCCCGAAAAGGGAATATGGATGCAAGAGATACCCGTTCCCGAGATCGGAGTGAACGATGTCCTCATTAAAATCATAAAAACCTCTATCTGCGGAACCGATCTGCACATTTATAAATGGGACGATTGGGCGCAAAAGACCATCAAAACCCCCATGACCATCGGACACGAATACGTGGGCGAAATTGTGGATATGGGAAGCGGAGTAAAAAACCTGAAAACCGGCGACCGGGTTACCGGGGAAGGACATATCGCTTGCGGACACTGCCGCAACTGCCGCCGCGGGAAGCTACACGTTTGTGAAAACACCCTCGGTGTGGGTGTGAACCGCGACGGAGCCTTTGCCGAATACTTGTCGCTCCCGGCAGAGAATGTCGTTAAGCTGGATTCACGCATTCCCGATGAGATCGCGTCCATTATGGATCCCTTCGGAAATGCCACGCATACTGCCTTATCATTCCGGCTCATCGGGGAAGATGTGCTCATCACCGGTGCCGGACTTATCGGGAGTATGGCAACCGCTATATGCCGTTTTGCAGGCGCCCGGTACGTTGTGGTCAGCGACCTGAGTGATTACCGGCTAGAGATAGCCCGGAAAATGGGGGCTACGCTAACCGTTAACCCTTCGAAAGGAGAGAGCATCCGGCAAGCGGTTGAAAAACTGGGAATGCGCGGCTTTGACGTAGGGTTGGAAATGTCCGGCTCCCCCGCTGCATTCCGGGAAATGATCGACAACATGTACAACGGTTCAAAAATATCGTTACTGGGTATTTTACCCAACAACACTACGGTCGACTGGAACGAGATCATCTTTAAGGCCCTTACGCTGAAAGGGATTTACGGCCGTGAGATGTGGGAAACCTGGTACCAGATGGAGCAGATGCTTATTTCCGGAATTGACCTGACTCCCGTTATCACCCATCGTTTTTCCATCGATGAATACCAGAAAGGTTTCGAAGTGATGGAAAGCGGACAGTGTGGAAAAGTGATTCTCAGCTGGGATTAGAATTTTCAGAACGCGTCGGCAGACGGTTTGCGTTCGGTCAGGGTAAGTATCCGGAAGTTCCTGTCCAGTTCCATCTGAACGATATAGCCTGAAACGGTTTTCTGTTGTCCACCGTCAACATACGATTTCTGAACGGGGACATTCACCTTGTAATGTTCAATATCCGTTTTCTCGTATGCTACTGCGGCCGTATTCGGTAAAAACTGGACGGTTGGAGCTTGTGTTCTTGCCCCAGTGATAATCAGGTCTCCAACTATCTTTTCACGTTGACCTCCACCGGAGTTGAAAAACCGGAAAACGACCGGAGCCATATGTTTGGTTATTTCGTTGGCATTAAGAGCGGATAATGCCATAAAGAACCCGTCGACGGTAAGCCGGATACTGTCCAGATCACTTTTTGTAACCGGATACGATTGGAACAACATCTCGTATCTTTCCTGTGCATTGCCGAAATAGTCGCCCGGCAGTTCTCCGCTTTGCGACGCAACCATGTAATCGGAATAACTTTCGGCGGTATTGTCGTTCAGGGTAGCCACCCAAGTAAGCGAATCTAACCTTTTTTTCACCAACGGGGTGTACGGGCTTTCCGGGTATTGAGTCAGGAAATCCCGCAGTTCCGCCCTGTTATCCGAAGATTGCAGTGTTCTCCAGGTCTCTGCTTCATTTCCTTTGAGTTTCACCAGGTTTTCTTCAGCCAGGATGTAATATTTTCCTTTCGGAAATGCCTGCATGTAGTCCAGGTAGCCACTTACCGTGTTTTCTTTCACAGCCGCATCCCATTGCAGCCTGTCTAAATTCCCTTTTCTTACCGTCTCTCCGTAATAAAAGAAACCGGCAATCAGCAATATCCCTAACAGGAGTAAGCCCAGAAGAAGACGGCTTTTATTCTTTCGCGGCTCTGTGTCTTTTGACAGAATATCCGTCGGCAGATCCGGATTTTCTTTTTTGACCTCAACACTCTTTTCAGTCAATTCCTGCCCAACAGCATCCATTCCCCCTTCTCTTTTGGGGACATCCACTTCATATTCCTTTTCTATCTTATCTTTGCATTCGTTGCAAAACAATGCTTCTTCCGGTTTACTCTTTCCGCAAAGCGGGCAAAATTGGGCCATAGTGTTGTATTTAATTCAGGCAAAGATAAAAAATGCACGGCAATAAAGATAAAAAAACGGCCTGTTTTTGCAAAGAGCATCAAAGTTCGTATATTTGTCCCACCACCGTTACCGGCTTTGTCGCGGATGATGATGTATTTGAAAAAGGGATTGTTTATGAATGGTTCTTACAAAAAAAGAATGCTTAGTTTTAAATACGCTTTTCAAGGTGTCGCAACACTTTTCCGCGAAACGCCCAACGCGGTAATTCACCTGATACTGGCCATATCAGCCATTCTGATGGGGTTCATGTTTTCGATTTCCACTGCGGAATGGCTGGCAGTAACTGTCGTCATTGGATTGGTTTTGGCCCTGGAAGCTGTAAACACCTCCATAGAAACGCTTGCCGACCTTGTTTCAAAAGAACGCAACGCAACGATTAAAAAGGTGAAGGACCTGGCTGCTGCAGGCGTTTTGCTGGCTGCCATGGCGGCATTGGCGGTAGGGGTTTTGGTTTTTCTTCCAAAAATTATTGAGTTATTTCAACCTTGATGCCCGATTACACAACCTACCTGACGGATATACAGGAAGTTTCAATTTCGGAGTCTGCTTTAAACGACAAACTTTTCGAGCTGAAAAAGTTGTTAGAGCGCTTGTCGAGAGAATTAACGTCCGGTGAATCCGTCCAGTTTCCCAACCTGTTCTCGCGCTTGGTGTTCCTGGCTCAGCAACACCGGATTCCCAACCGGTTGGAGTGGCAACTGCAACACTTACGAGTTCGTACGAAAGAGATCCGGGAAAAGAATGAAGAACTGGTAGAGGCCGAATACCGGCAACACGAAAGGGCACTGATCAATTTCCTGGAACTCCTCTCCGGCAACAAAACAAATTCGGATGAGGGCCTCACGCTCTCGCCTCAACCCATCGGCAAAGAGCGGACGCTACGCGTTCAAGTTCAGGCGGTAGACAACGAAAAAGCCGAAATCAGGTGCCTGTCGGAAAAACATCCGGGAACGGAGGTAACTGTCAGGTGCGATGCGTTGAGCAGCCCGGTCGATCATTTTTGGGAAGGGGCGCAGCTCAACCTGATCGATTTCACGGTAGACAAAAACGGCAGTTTACTCCCCAAGCTGATTGTATTAGAACCCGATTACCTGATAGACGCCTCCGCCATCGCGGAATGCTTTCACGATTACTGCGTCACTCCGATGCACTATTTCAGAAACAAGTTCGAAACACCCGAAAACCGCTCCTATCTTCTGCTGGGTAACCTGGCAAACTTTTTCCTCGACGAGCTGATCTTTGCCCAACAACCCGATGAGGTCTCTTTTGACGAAACATTCCTGAAATCGTTCCGGCAGTCGCCTTTCGAATACACGAGCTGCCGGGATATTGCAACCGACGAAGACTTCCGTGATTTCATGCGAAAAGCGCGTACCCAGTTTGAGAACATCAAACGAGTGATCACCGAAGATTTTCCACGGAGAGGAATTAACCTGCACCAGTGTACGCTCGAACCGTCGTTCTTCAGTGAACGATACGGTTTTCAGGGGCGGTTGGACTTGTTGCACATCAATAAAAAAGCGTATGAGATTGTAGAGCTCAAATCGGGTAAACTTCCCTACCCTGCTTACGACACAGGAAAGATTGCGCTTAACCACGAAGTACAGACCGGCGTTTACCGGCTAATGACCGAAAGTGTGTTTGATGTACCGTCACGCCGGGTGGAAGCAGCCATTTTATACTCGTCCGGAAGCATTCCGGGTACAAACCTCCGTTTTGCCGCCGGATTCCAACAACTGGAGAAAGAGATCCTCAACGTCAGGAACCTCATTATTGCCAACGAACATGCCATCATAAACGGTAACAATCAAACGGTTGCGCAACTGTTTCAGGCACTTTACGACACCACCGGAACCGCTCAGAAATCCGCGACGTTTTACACGCAACGGATCGAACAATTCAAGTCGGTACTGCAACAATGCACGCCAATGGAATTGAGCTACTTTTACCGCTACATACGTTTTGTTTCACGCGAACTGTACCTGCAAAAAACAGGAGACGTAGAATACGAATCACCCACCGGTGTGGCTTCGTTATGGAACAGCGATTTTACCGAACGTGCAGAAGCACTGGATGTTTTGTATGGCTTGTCCATCGAGTCGATTGACGATTCGGGAAACGACATGAAAATCGTGTTCCGGAGAAATCATGCCGGAAACGATGTGGTAAACTTCCGTGAGGGAGAGATCTGCATTGTCTATCCCCGGCAGGATGAACAAGACACCGTCCTCAACCGCCAAATACTGAAAGGGGCCCTGGCAGCCATCTCGCGGGAATTTGTCGAGGTCCGTTTCCGGAACAAGCAACGAAACCGCACGTTTTTCAACGAGAACCCGCTTTGGGCGATCGAGCATGACGCGCTCGACACATCGTACAACAGTATGTATAAGAGCCTGTTTGATTTTCTGAATGCCGAAAAGCAGCAGCGCGATTTACTGTTGGGATTAAGAGCACCCCAAGCTCCGGCAATCCCTGAAAACAAGTTGCCTTATCCCGAAAGCATCATCCGGAAAGCGATGGCTGCCGAAGACTATTTCCTGATTATCGGCCCGCCGGGAACCGGAAAGACATCCATTTTTGCCCGTCGGCTGGTTGAAGAGTTTTACACGAAAGAAAACGGCAGCATCCTGGTATTGGCCTATACCAACCGGGCCGTAGATGAGCTTTGCGAAGCCATAAATGCCGCATTTGGCTGCAAGGATGAAAATTCATGCAACTACATCCGTGTGGGAAGCGAACTCTCGTGCGCCGAAGCATATCGGGACCGGTTGTTGCAAAACATCTCCGAAAAAGCCAGTAACCGCGAATCGCTGCGGACAACGATCCGGAAGACCCGGATTGTTGTATCCACCCTGGCATCCATAAACGGGAAACCGGAACTTTTCAGCCTCAAGAAGTTCGATGTGGGCATTATCGACGAAGCGTCGCAGATCCTGGAACCACAAATTATCGGATTGTTGACCCGTTTCGATAAGTTCATCATGATTGGCGACCATCACCAGTTGCCCGCCATTGTCTTGCAGAAAAAACAGGTTGCCGCCATTCACGAGCCGGAACTTACCGGAGCAGGGATCACCAGTTGTGCCCATTCCCTTTTCGAACGCTTGCTGCGCAACTGCGTCCGTAACAACTGGACACACGCCTACACCCAGCTCACCATCCAGGGCAGGATGCACGAGCAGATTGCCGCATTCCCCTCCACTCACTTTTACCCGCAAGCCCTCTTGTCCGCAAAGGAGTGGCAGGCTCAACCGTGGAGATCATCCTTCCCCGAAACCGGCAATGTCTTTTTACAGCATGTGTCAAAAAGCCGAATCGCATTTTTTTCGACCGAACAGTTGCCTCCGCAAAGTACCTCATCGAAAACAAACACCCCTGAGGCGGAGATCGTGGCTGAGGTCATACGTTCCGTTGCCACCGTGTATGCGCACGACCGGCGGAATTTCGACCCACGGAATATCGGAATCATTGCGCCCTACCGAAACCAGATAGCACTCATCAAGCACCAACTGGAGAAAGCAGGCATTCCGGCGTACGAGAACATCATGGTGGATACGGTGGAACGCTTCCAGGGCAGCCAGCGCGATGTGATCATCATTTCGTTTTGTGTGAATAAACCGTATCAACTGCACTTCCTTTGTAACCTGAATGATGAGGGCACCGTAGACAGAAAACTGAACGTATCTCTTACGCGCGCGCGCCAACAACTGTTTATGGTGGGAAACCGGCAAATCCTTAAAAAACATCCTGTTTACGCAACGTTGATGGAATTTCTGAAAGAGAAAACGGTGGTTCTGGAAGCTACCGGGATTAACCCGTAAAAAATGTTGTTGCTCGGTAAAAATAGCAATTTTAATTCACGAATCAAACAAAAGTTTCAGCCTAATAATTTTTTGTTACAATAAATTTTGTACTTTTGTACTCACAAATTGTCTTATGGTGTAATGGTAGCACAACAGATTCTGGTCCTGTTTGTCCAGGTTCGAGTCCTGGTAAGACAACTAATTAAAAATCAGACTGTTGGAAGAAAGCCAGCAGTCTTTTTTTATTTTATATGCAGCAGAAGCGAAAAATAATCAACGATCCCGTTTTTGGATTTGTCAATATCCCCGATGAGTTTATTTACGAACTTATCCAGCATCCCTGCCTGCAGCGGCTGAACCGGATCCGGCAACTGGGAATGGCATCCTATGTTTATCCCGGTGCACAGCATACCCGGTTTCACCATACCATTGGCGCCATGTACCTGATGGACGTGGCCTTGCTGAATTTACGCGACAAAGGCCACGAGATCACCAAAGACGAATACCGCGGAGCGCTGGCTGCCATCCTGATGCACGATATCGGGCACACTCCCTTTTCGCATGTGCTGGAGAATACGCTGGCGAACAACGTGCCTCACGAAGAGGTTTCGTTGCTGCTGATGCAGCAGATCAACGACGAGAAAAAAGGTGCACTCCAGACGGCCATCGATATTTTTCGGGACAAGTACCCCAAGCGGTTTTTACACGAGCTGGTAAGTGGGCAGCTGGATGTCGACCGACTGGACTACCTGCAGCGCGACAGTTTTTTTACGGGTGTCAGCGAAGGGGGTATCGGTGCGGCACGCATCATGAAGATGCTCGATGTTATTGACGACAAGCTGGTGGTTGAGTCGAAAGGGATTTATTCGATAGAGAACTTCCTGATGTCGCGTCGGTTTATGTATTGGCAGGTCTACCTGCACAAAACGGCGGTGGCCTCGGAGAAAATGTTGACAAACACCATCAACCGGGCCAAGTACCTGTCGCGAAACGGCGAAGACCTCTTTGCATCGCCCTCGCTGGCATTCTTCCTAAAAAACGACATCACGTTGAAAGATTTCCGGGAAAGCCCGGAAGTGCTGGAACATTTCACGAACCTGGACGACAACGATATCTGGACATCGTTAAAGGTATGGAAGTCTCATTCCGACAAGGTGTTATCATTATTAAGCCACGGAATGGTCAACCGAAAACTATTCAAGATCCAGATTACCAATGAACCTCACCCGGCAGAAAAGAAGCAAGAATATATCGAAAAATTTACCCGTAAATACGGAATCTCGGAAAGCGAGGCTGCCTATTTTGTTTCTGCCGATTCGCTGGCTACCGACATGTACAACAAGTACGACGAAAGCATCAAGATCCTCTATCGCGACGGCTCCATAAAAGACATCTCCACCGCATCCGATATGTTCAACATCGAGTTATTATCGAAAAAGGTGGAGAAGTATTACTTCGCGTACCTGAGGGACTAGCCCTCCTCTTCGGTACAGTCTCTCCCTTCTGGAACAAAGAACCACACCACAATCGCTCCGACAAGGCCCGACAAGAGAATTACGATCCTTATGGCCGGCACATTTATTATCAGGAAAGAAGAGACCAACACCATCGTCACCATCAAAATGATTACCTTAACTTTTCCGCCTTTCGAAATACCCTGCCTACGTTGGTAGTTTTTAATACGGGGCCCCAGTATCCTGTTACTCAGCAACCAGTTATACAGTTTTTCAGAACTTTTCGCAAAAAGGGCGGCAGACAATAAGGCAAAAGGGGTACAAGGTATCCCCGGAACGAAAACGCCCAATACGGCTAAAACCAGGGCAAAAGAACCTCCTGTGGCGAACAGGATTCTTTTACTCCTGTTCTTCTCCAATTCTTTTTTAGCTTCACCAACAGTAATCTCTTTGGAAATAGGCTGCGATTTTCTCTCTTCCGGCATGTTCATTCCGACACAAAAATGGTTTAAGGCTGCAAATATAAATAAAAATGTTATCTTTGCCGCATTGTTTTAGATTATAATCGATTAGCGTTATGCAAATTCCTCCTTTCAAGAATCAACAAGTCAACGTTCTCTTTGTTTGTCTCGGAAACATTTGCCGTTCTCCGGCTGCCGAAGGAATTCTAAAGAAAATGATAACCGACAACCGCCTGGAAGAGAGAATCTTTGTAGATTCCGCAGGCACATCCGGCTGGCACGAAGGCGAATTGCCCGATGACCGGATGCGTATGCACGGACAACGGCGCAACTACGATTTTTGTTCCCGGTCGCGAAAGTTCGTCAGCACTGATTTTGAGCGGTTCGATTACATCATTGTGATGGATGATGACAACTACAGAAACGTAAAAAAACTGGCAAAAACAGATGAGGATGTTGCCAAGATCCACCGGATGATTGATTTCTCCAGTAAGTTTTCCCATCACCACAAGGTTCCCGATCCCTATTACGGGGGAGCGTCCGGTTTCGAGCTGGTGATGGATTTGCTGGAAGATGCCTGCGGAAACCTGTTGGATAACATAAAAAGTAATTTTGAATAGAACCGGGATATTCTAAGCCGAAATACCCGTTTCTAATTTCAATTTTCTGCGATTATTCGTATCTTTGCACCCTTAAATAAATATTCAGAATTTTATATAAGATATGGCAAAGGAATTGAAAGAACTTACCTCCCGCAGCGAAGATTATTCGCAATGGTACCTCGACCTGGTGATTAAAGCCGAATTGGCGGAAAACTCAGCCGTACGCGGTTGTATGGTGATAAAACCGTATGGGTATGCTATCTGGGAGAAGATGCAACGCCAGCTGGACGACATGTTCAAGGAAACCGGACACGTGAATGCCTATTTTCCGTTGTTTATACCCAAATCGTTTCTCAGCCGTGAAGCCGACCACGTGGAAGGTTTTGCCAAGGAGTGTGCCGTAGTAACGCATTACCGGCTGAAGAACGCTCCCGATGGAAGCGGCGTAGTGGTAGATCCCGAGGCCAAGCTGGAGGAAGAACTGATCATCCGCCCCACCTCCGAAACCATTATCTGGAGCACCTATAAAAACTGGATTCAATCGTATCGCGACCTGCCGTTGCTCATCAACCAATGGGCAAACGTGGTTCGTTGGGAGATGCGTACCCGGCTGTTCCTCCGCACGGCCGAATTTCTCTGGCAGGAAGGGCATACGGCCCATGCCACGGAGCAAGAAGCTGTGGAGGAGACCGAGAAGATGATCAACGTTTACGCCGATTTTGCCGAAAAGTACATGGCCCTGCCGGTGATAAAAGGAAAGAAATCGGCTTCTGAACGATTTGCGGGAGCCATAGACACCTATACTATCGAAGCGTTGATGCAGGACGGAAAAGCCCTGCAATCCGGCACATCGCATTTTCTGGGACAGAACTTCGCCAAAGCGTTTGACGTAATGTTTGCCGATAAGGACGGCGGACGCGACTATGTCTGGGCTACCTCCTGGGGTGTTTCCACCCGGCTTATCGGGGCACTCATCATGGCTCACAGCGACGACAACGGGTTGGTGCTCCCCCCAAAACTGGCTCCCTATCAGGTTGTTATCGTCCCTATATACAAAAATGCCGAACAACTGGCTCAAATAGACGAAAAGGTATCGGGTATTGTCTCACGCCTGAAAGCGCTGGGAGTAAGCGTAAAGTACGATAACTCCGACAACAAGAAACCGGGGTGGAAGTTTTCCGAATACGAATTAAAAGGTGTTCCCGTTCGTCTGGCCATGGGTGGCCGGGATATGGAGAACAACACCATAGAGGTTGCCCGCCGCGATACGCTGACCAAAGAGACCGTTTCCTGCGAGAACATCGAGGAATACGTCAAGAACCTGCTCGATGAAATTCAGGAAAACATCTATAAGAAAGCGCTCGATTACCGCGCCTCCACCACCCGCGAAGTAAACTCCTACGAAGAATTTAAAGAAGAGATCGAGAAAGGCGGATTTCTACTCTGTCATTGGGACGGAACCCCCGAAACCGAAGAGCTCATCAAGAACGAAACCAAGGCTACCATCCGTTGTATCCCGTTGGAAGGCGATAAAACACCCGGGAAATGCATGGTTACCGGTAAACCGTCGGCACAACGGGTGATTTTCGCAAGGGCATATTAAAGATGGCGAAGTTAAAAAACTGGATCTCGGCTTTCAGGCTTCGCACACTCTTTCTGGCTGTCGCCGGAGTTACCCTGGGTACGGGAGTTGCCTTGCAGGAAGGAAAATTCTCTGCAATCACTTTTGTATTGGCACTGGCACTGGCTGTATCCATCCAGATCTTGTCGAACCTGGCAAACGACTTGGGCGACTACCTGAAAGGTACCGATGTTACCGGCAACCGACAGGGTCCTGCCCGTGCGGTGCAAAGCGGAAAAATTTCTCCCGGGGAGATGAAAACAGCCATCGGGATCGCTATCGTTATCGTTGCTGCAATCGGGCTTACGCTGGTTTTAGACGCTGCGGAGAGTTATACCCAACCGTCCGTTTTCGTACTGCTGGGCATCGGGTTGGTCTGTATCCTGTCGGCCCTGTTCTACACCATCGGCAAGTATGCTTACGGCTACGTGGGGTTGGGTGATTTTTTTGCTTTTTTGTTTTTTGGCCCGGTAGCGGTTGTCGGCACTTATTTCCTGCACACCCACTCCATCGGGTTTCAGCCTGTCTTGCCAGCTGTAGGCTTGGGCTTCATAAGCACGATGGTACTCAACATCAACAACATGCGCGACATGGATAACGACAAGGCATCGGGGAAAATCACCTTTGCATTGAGGTTAGGCTTAAAAAATGCCAAGATCTACCATACCCTGCTCACTTTTGGAATGTTTACCTGCTTTTTGCAGTACAGTTTTATGTTTGCAGCATTGCCCGGATACCGGTTTCTCTATGTGGCTGTTTTTCTTTACCAGTTCTACCTCTTAACGCAAGTTCACAAGAAAACAGGCCGCGAGCTGGATCCCTACCTTAAGCTTACCTCGATGTCAGGTTTTCTGTTAGCCGTTGTTTTCAGCATCTGCATCAATATTTAAACCGTCTGAAAAGGAATGAGAAGAATTTTAGTGCTTACGGGAAAACTTATCGGCGATCTCATTGACTTCTTTTATCCGCCGTTCAAGCGCTATTTCAGCCGGCAGTTTTTCCGCTATGGCGTCAGTGGTGCCGCCAATGTAGGTTTCGACTGGCTGCTCTATTTCGTTGTCTACAACTACGTCATACAAAAGCAGTTTGTTCCGCTCGGGTTTGTGACCATCAGCCCGCACATCGCGGCTCTGCTCATCACGTTTCCGGTCACCCTGTTCTCGGGATTTCTGCTTCAAAAATACGTCACATTCACCTCTTCCGATTTGCGGGGCAAGGAACAGCTCGTCCGCTATATGGCTGTTGTGGGAGTGAACCTGCTGATCAATTATTTCGGATTAAAGCTACTGGTAGAGGTGCTGCACCTCTACCCCACACCCTCGAAAATGGTGGTGACGCTGATTTGTACGATCTTCAGCTATTTCTCTCAAAAGACGTTCACGTTCAAAATAAAAAACTAAACTCTTACTTCAACTCAAGTTCTACCACGTAATCCAGTTCATCGGGAACCTTGTCGAGTTTCAACAGAACACCGTCAGCGTCCTGCGTGAATTTCACCGGTTTCTTATCAAGGAAAACGCGGGCCGACTTCACTTTTTTACCGTTCGTCGGCAAATAAAGCGATTTATCTTTGTAGTTGAGGATATGGACGTAGAGCCTGTTCTCTTTTTGCGTGGTGACACCCCAGTCGCGCGGTGTGACAAGCCCTCCCCTTGTACCGTAAATGCTTTCACCGTACACCTTCAACCAATCCCCCATGGCTTTGTAGCGCTGGACAGCTATATCGGGGAATGTACCGTCTGGACGCGGTCCAACGTTCATCAATAGATTGGCATTGTTGCCGGCCGCTTTAACCAAATAATGAATCAGTTCCTTCTCCGATTTGTATTTCAGGTCGGTAATGTTGTATCCCCACGAATTGTTCATCGTTTCGCACGTTTCGAGCGGAAGTTGTCCAATTTCCGCGTTGGCCGAGAATCCGGTTGTGTTGTGTCCCGGGAGGTCTTTTTCGAAAGTCTGTCCGTCCTCCCCTTCCTGCGGGGCAAGGTGGTGATTGCTGATGACAAGGCATCCCGGCTGTATGCTGTGGATGTGGTCGTAGATTTCACGCAGTCGCCAGTTGAAATCGGCAGGCTGGTCCCATTGCCCGTCAAACCATATTGCGCCGATCTCTCCGTAGTTGGTCAACAGTTCGGTAAGCTGATTGAGCATGAACCGGTGGTAGGAGTCCCAGTTTCCCTGTTCGGTGCGTCCTACTCCACGGCCCGTGCGTCCGATCGGAAAATAGTCGGATCGCCTCCAGTCGAGTTGGGAGTAATAGAAATGCAGTTTGACTCCCTGCTTGTGGCAAGCATCCGCGAGCTCTTTGATGATGTCGCGCTTGAACGGTGTGCCGTCCACAATGTTATAAGGCGATTGCCGGGTATGAAACATCGAAAAGCCATCGTGATGGCGTGAAGTGATGCAAATGTACTTTGCTCCGGCCGCCTTCACATCTGCCACCCATTTTTCAGCATCGTATTTAGAAGGATAGAACCCATCGGCCAGCTTGGCATACTCCTGCCAGTTGATGTTCTTGTTGTTCATGATCCACTCCCCGTCGGCCATCATGCTGTAAATACCCCAATGGATGAATACCCCGAATTTCATGTCCTGGAACTCGGCTCTGTTTTTCAGGTTCTCTGCTGCAGGCACATATTTTTGTTGTGCCTGGGAACTGCCGGCTATAGCAACTGCCAGCAACGATAAGATAATTAGTCGCTTCATTGTTAATCGTATATATTTAATTGTTTTCCAGATAGGTTATGGCCTCCTCAACACTCTTTTCATTAGCCAGCTTCACCTCGTTCTTTTTCAGGTAATCGCCAACCAGCTTCTTTTTGTCCCGATAAATTTTCTTCAACTGCCCGAGGTTCGAAAAACTTTGCAACTTCCCGTTCCGGTTCAGCCAAAACACATTGTAAGGTATAATCTTGTAGTCGTCAGGAAGTTTCAGGTCATATACCCTGCCGTCCGACAGGATGGAAGAATAAGATGTTGTGGATGATGTTTGCGACGTTCCTCCGTAAGCGGCCGGCTTCCCGGGAGGGATCAGCCTGCATTTGTGTTCCACAAACAAGTCAATTTCAGGTTTATCGATCAGGATTCTTACGAATTTATTGTTTATCCGGATAAACTTCTCATCCGCAACGAACACGGTATCTATCTGGGGAAGGACGGCATCTCCTATTGCCAGGGTTTTGCCGTTTTCATCAAAAACCATCTCTTCCGATGCTGCATTATAATTGAGCTTGGCGTTGTTCCTCACGCCGTTTTTCAGCAACACCACCCCCGGCTGGAAATCGGGGAACAGGTAATGCGACAGGGTTACCGTTTCCTGTGCTTTCAGGCAAACGGTTGTCGACAACAGGAGGAATAAAGTCAGGTATTTGATTTGCATGTTGCCTGTCCAACGATTACTTTAATTGTGCCGGTTTCATTGCACCGTACCTTTTTGATGCGATTGGACGACGTAAAGATAATGGATATTCTTTTTCCGGCAAAAAAAATTGTACAGGTTGTAACCAAACAAAGGAAACGGTTGTCCTATTATCGGATTAAAACAAAAACACAATGAATCAAAAAATTCTCTTTTCGTTATTTCTATGTGGCATACTGTTGCCCCTGCGTGCCCAGATAAAAGGAACGGTAACCGATAGCGACAGCAATCCCATTCCATTTGCCAATGTGGCCATCTACTCCCTCCCCGACTCAACACTGATCACGGGAACCACCACCGATCAACAAGGTGTCTTCTCGCTTCTTGCGGATAACAACAGCTCCAATGCCCTTCTGCGGGTATCGTTTATTGGATACGAAACACAAACGGTGCCGGCGCTCCCCGAACAAACGATCTCCCTTCAACCGGACACTACCCTGCTGGATGAAGTGGTAGTAGAAGGAGACCTGCCCCGCATCAGGCTGCGCAGTGATGCCGTGGTGGCTACCGTACAAAACACCGTATTGAGCAAGGCCGGAACAGCCAACGATGTGCTGAAACGGTTGCCCGCCATCACGGGTGACAACGGCGATTTCTCGATCTTCGGCAAAGGGAAGGCAAAGATTTACGTCAACAACCGTGAGTTGCGCGACGTGTCGGAACTCGACCTGATCTCGTCCGCCGACATCAGGGAAGTGGAGATTGTGCACAACCCCGGCGCGGGATACGATGCCTCCGTAAAGGCGGTGATCCGTATTCATACCGTCCGCAAGACCGGCGACGGATTGAGCTTCGATATACGGTCTACCTACCTGCAAACGGAAAATACCGACCTGCGGCAGCAGCTCAACCTGAACTACCGCCACAAGGGATGGGATATCTTCGGGACGGTCAAATATGAACGGTATGCCTACGTCCAGGACAGCCGGATAGCCCAGGAGGCCTTCGTAGATACCCTTTGGACACAAAAAAACGAACTCCGTGTGGACGGGCTATCCAATCCGCTGACCACCATTGCGGGGGTCAACTACGAGATTTCATCCAACCATTATGCGGGAGTAAAATACACCATGACCGCCTTTCCGGGAAAAAACGGCATGCAGTCCACCACGCTGAGCGACGTCTATGCCGACGGGGTGTTTTACGACCGGTGGAAAAGCAACGATAACCAGACACAGAACAGCAAACCCAGGCACAGGCTGAACGCCTATTACAACGGCAAGTTCGGAGAACTGAACGTGGATTTCAACAGCGATTTCTACAGGAGCAGCCAATCGACCGCCTCCTCCATTACCGAGAGCAGCCAGGAGTATGACGACCGGGTCATCACCTCCGACAATCGGATCAAGAATCGCCTGTTTGCCACCAGGCTGGTACTCTCCTACCCTGTTTGGGAAGGCCAGCTCTCGGCAGGGAATGAGTTTACCCGTACCCGCCGGGACGATGACTACACCACCGACATCCAGGGAATCCCTTCCACCAACACTTCCATCCACGACGAAAACAACGCTTTCTTCGCTGAATATTCCCGTTCCACCCCTATCGGACAGTTAACTGGCGGAGTCCGCTTTGAGAAAGTCTATTCCGACTATTTCAGCGACGGCGAAAAGATGGATGAACAAAGCCGGCATTACGCGCACTGGTTTCCCAATTTCTCCTACAGCAATACACTGGGCGGAGTACAACTGCAACTAAGCTATACTGCAAAGACCGTCCGTCCCGCATACTGGCAGCTGGGAAGCAGCATCTTCTATGCCAACCGGTTCACCATGCAGACAGGCAACCCCTTCCTCAAGCCGACCATCATCCACGATGCTTCGCTCACCGGTTCCTGGAAATACCTTCAGCTCATGGTCAGCTACAAGCAGGAAAGAGATGTGATCATGCAGTGGGCGACACAGATGGAAGAGAATCCCGCCGTAACCCTCCTTTCTACGCGCAACCTGGACAAGCTGCCCAGCCTGACCGCCTACCTCACCGCTTCTCCCAAATTCGGCATCTGGGCTCCGCAGGCCTCCATCGGGTTTATGAAACAATGGCTCACCATCACCAGCAACGATAAGCAGGTACGCCTGAACAGCCCCATACCCACCGCCTCGCTGAACAATTCCTTTTCGTTGCCGAAAGGGTTCCTCCTGACCCTCGACGCCAATTTTCAGGGCAAGGGGAACCAGCAAAACGTGGAATTGACCGATCACCAGTTCGTGGTCAACCTGGGAGTCACCAAATCGTTCTTCGACGACCGGCTGTCGGTAGTGCTGAAAGGGCACGATCTCTTCCACGGGCGTACGATGGATATCAAAGCTTATAACGACCGCCTCAACATTTACCAGTTCAGCCGCTGGGATACGCGCGAGCTGGAGCTGACGGTGCGCTACAAATTCAATACCGCCAAGAACCGGTACAAGGGAACCGGCGCCGGCCAGGGAGAGATCAACCGGATGTAAAAGTACTGTTTCACTCAAAATAAAGCCTGCCGCCTTGCATCAAAGCAGATCGAGCGGGCTTTTTATTTTGGATTTCGCGATGTCGGTAACATGGGTATAAATTTCGGTCGTATTCACCGATTTGTGTCCGAGCAATTCCTGGATATACCGGATATCCGTACCGTTTTCCAGCAGGTGGGTAGCAAAGCTGTGGCGCAAGGTATGGGGAGTCACTTTTTTGGTGATGCCCGCTTTTAAAGCTGCATTCTTGACAATGACCTGCACGCTCTTTTCGGAATAGACACCCCCTCCCTGCCCCTCTATCAGGTATTCCTCCGGTTGATATATCTTGTAGTAATGCCTTAAAGATTCCAGTAACAGAGGGGAAAGCATCACCACACGGTCTTTTCCTCCTTTGGCTTTTCTAATCAGGATAATTTTATTTTTCGAATCGACATCGGTCAGTTTCAGGTGAAGCAGTTCGTTTAACCGCAGTCCGCATCCATATAACAGCTGTACGATACATTTATGCTTCAGGTTGGTCACATTCTCCATTAACCGGCTCACCTCCCGGGCAGTCAGGTAAACCGGCAGACTTTTGTTCTTCGAGCGGGGATACAGATGGTTTAGGTTGAGTTGTCTGTTGAACATGGAAAGATAAAACTTGTCTATTGAAGCCACGATCAAACGTTGATAAGATGCTCCGATGCGATGTTTCTCAATTTTCCAGTATATATATTTCTCAATTTCCGTTTCCGTTATCTCCAGCGGATGGCTGTATTTCTTTTCAGCCAGCTGTAAAAAACTCCTCACCGCACTCTTGTAATTTTGAATGGAGTTGGAACTGTATCGTTGAACAATCATTTTTCGTTCAAACTCCTCCAATAAATCCATTGTTTTCATTGTATTCGATTTTGTGAAACATTCGTATATGCAAAAATATAAAAAAAATTAATTAAAACATAACAAACACAAATACAATATGATATAAATGCAAAATATTTTAATGTTAATATATATAAGCGAATGTTATAAATCGGGTATTTACGAAAGTTGTATATTTATTGCGTAAACAACACGTTGAACTAAACCTGTC
>JABNAD010000537.1_pt1 | contig 21044 bp, 23 predicted proteins | sample 7240381 | NCBI WGS metagenome assembly JABNAD01 (sample SAMN11332834, study PRJNA596920) | anaerobic digester metagenome | biome: digested sludge; isolation source: digested sewage sludge-derived enrichment culture grown on H2/CO2 | place: Germany: Goettingen
GAATAAAGAAAGTGAAACCGAATCCCTTTTTCGAACATGATTTGTAAAGTCAGAGATTTAATATTTTTCCCTAACTACCCTACTACAATAGTATATAATCCAATGAAAGAAAAAGGATTAGGATGTAGTAAGAGCAAAAACTGGCTTGTTACCACAATGCTACTACGTTACTACGACGTAGCTACTACAAAAATCAATCATACTACAATATTGCAACTGATTATCAATTATATATATGGAATTTTATTTGTAGTAAGTAAAATCACTTAAAAATTAGAAAAATGGAAAATTTAAATTATATAAGCATTCGGCAATACCTCGAAAGTAAAGGTATGTATCCGGCAAAAGATCGAGAGTATTACGGATTATATCGTTCTCCCTTTAGAGAAGACAACAATCCGAGTTTCAAAGTAGATTACGAAAAGGGTTTATGGTATGACTTCGGCGCTAACGAAGGAGGTTCAATAGTCGACCTTATGATGAAATTGGAAAATTGCTCTTTAGCCGAAACATTCCGGAGGTTAGATGACACTTCCTTTTCCTTTCAACGGAATACTCCTATCGTGTCGATAAATAGAGAACCAGTGATAAAAGTGCAGAATATTACTTCGCTCACTCATCCGGCTCTATTGGATTACCTAAAAGAGCGAAGCATAAATACTGACATCGCCAATCCCTATTGTTCGGAAGTTCATTATTCCATAGCAGATAAGAACTATTTTGCAATCGGCTTTCCAAACGATACCGGAGGCTGGGAACTACGGAACAGAGATTTCAAAGGAAGTATCAGCCCGAAAAATATTTCGACTATTAATAACGGCAGTAATTCAATTATGGTATTCGAGGGATTTATGGACTTTCTTTCTTATCTCTCCTTAAAAAAGAACTCATCGCCAACGATTGATACAGCCGTTCTTAATTCTACGGCTAATCTGTCCAAAGCTATTCCGTTTTTGCAGTCCCATAAAACGGTACACGCTTTCCTTGATAATGATGAAGCCGGTCGGAAATCACTGGCCGATTTACGCGAATTATTACCTTCTTCCGAAGTCATAGACCAGTCTGTTTTCTATCGGAATCATAAAGATCTGAATGAGTACTGGCAGGAGAAATTCAAGTCGAAAAATTTGACTGCGGAAACTAAATCCTCCTTTCAGGTTAAACGGCAGATGCCAATGAAGAAAAAAGGGAAAGGTATAAAATTATGAATCAGGTGCGAAGTTCATTGCAAGACGTCAGTTTGTTACCACAAACTGCGCTTGCCGCCTGAACCGCTTTCGCTGGCGGGGAAACTGCAATCGCTTCACTCTCGACAGTTTTTAAATCAAAAATCAAATGAAGAAATGAAAAATAGCTATATAAAATTCCGTTGTGCGAAATCAGAAAAAGAGAGAATCGAAGGCATGGCTGAAAGGTCGGGAGTAAGCCTTTCCGAGTATTGCCGGCAACAATGTCTGACCGGTCGGATACTTGCCAGCCCGAAGTTAAGTCCGGTAGAGATTTCATACTTCAGGGAACTGAAAGAACATAACAATGCCATTGCCCGGCTTGCCAATCTTATACGGAATAAAGACACACAATTGGTTACCGCCATTGCGGAATATCTGGAACAGTCCCGACAGTTATATAACCGATTCTTTTAGCGTATGATTGGAAAAGGAAAAGCAATAGCACACGGAGGCAATGCGATTAATTATGCCTTGCGTGCGGGTAAACTGGATAAGATAGTCGGCAGGAACATGATAGAAAGTGATTCTCCTGCCGATATTCTCCGGGAGTTCGAAATGGTCAATCAACACAACTACCGATGCAAAAACAAATATATGCGTTATGAGATAGGCATATCTCCACAGGATATTGATAAGCTAAAACCAGAAGATATGATTAAAATAGCCCGAACATTTGCCAATAAAATGGGATTAGATAACCATCAATGGATAGCCTGCTCCCATAAAGATACCGGAAAACCGCATATCCATTTGATAGCAAACCGTATTGGTGTGGATGGAAAAGTTTTCGATACTACTTTTATGAGCAACCGTTCGGCAAAGATAACCGAAGAAATAAGCAGAGAAATGGAATTGACGATTGCGAAGAATGTTCATAAACAAAAGGAGCATCAGGAAGTCTATACAGACCCGGCACGACAACAGACAAAAGAGAAACTTCAACAGATTGCCTATTATGAATTATTTAGAAATATCAGCTTAGAGGGTTTTTTACAAGGGTTAGAGAAAGAAGGTGTCGGTGTGGAGCCTGCAAAGAATAAACAGGGGAAAACCTACGGTATCCGGTTTACTTACGAGGGGCAAATATTCAAGGCTTCGGAAATTGGACGGGAATTTGGCTTTCATTCGCTTGCCAAGAACTTTTCATTTTCACCGGAAGCGAAGCATTCGCAACAAGTTCAGCAGAACTACAATCAAGATACGAACAATCTACAGCCTTATTCGAGAATTGGTTCCGGCATAGCCTCTCTATTGGCTGATCTATTTACTCCGAATATACATACTCCTCAAGAAGAGGACAATATATTGAAACATAAAAAGAAAAAAGCTAAAAAACGATATTATGGACGACAATTCTAATAAATCCAATAGGCGAAGAAACAAATTCACCGGAAAAGAAGATATTTCCCGTGAGACAGTTGATAGTATCCTATCCTCTCAAATCGACCGGCTTCGGGAAATATCCCGAACGAACGATGAGACGGCAAACCAAGTCAGGGAGAGCGTAAATATCCTATATGAGAAACGGATTCCGATTGATACGACAAAGTTCGAACAACTGAACCATAGCTTTATCAACGAGATGGAAACCAAACTCCGTAAGGTTAAGCAACCTTCAAAAGGATTGAAGTGGTATCTTGTCATGTGGGTAATAACGCTGGCATCTGCATTTCTTGCCGGGTATTTCATTCACAAACAAAGAGAATGGAAAGACAAGGCGACGTATTGGCATCAACAATATGAGAAAGAGAGAGAAACCTGAAAAGTAGGTTAAAATGAAAGGTGCGGGTTATAATTATGGTTGATTGGTAGAGAATTAGTACTTTTGTAAGAAACAATGCTAATTCAAGTCAAAATTATGATTTTAAAAAAGTTATATCTTAAAAATTTTAGAGGTTACGAGGAAATAAGTATACCACTATCTGATAACCTAAATGTTATTGTTGGAAAAAATGATGTAGGAAAATCAACAATATTGGAAGCTTTAGAAATATTTTTCAATAATGAAACGGTCAAAATAGAATTAGAAGATTTAAAAGTGGGATCAGGCTCTAAAGAAATTACTATTGGAGTTGCTTTTGAAATAGATCCAAGCAGGGAGTATTTGATTGATACAGATAGAAAAACTTCATTAAATGATGAGTATTTATTGAATTCCGATGGATTGCTTGAGATAAGGAAAGTTTGGGATTGTTCAAAATCACTAACTGCAAAGAGTTTAACTACATATGTTGTTGCGGAATATTTGAAAGAGTTTTCAAATATGCCTTTAATAACTCTGAAAATAGCAGAATTAAAAAAGGTGGCAACGGAAAGAGGGCTTGATGGAGTTGTAAAAGACAAAAGGGTTGTTTCTGATTTCCGAAAAACAATATATTCAAACATTGTCAATCGAGAAACTGAAACAATACTAATTCCCATTGATAAAGAAGATATAAAGGCTGTATATAATAGCATTTGTTTAGAATTTCCTTACTTCGCATTATTTCAATCGGATAGACAAAATAGAGATTCTGATAAAGAAGTTCAAGATCCGTTGAAAGTTATAACAAAGCAAGCTATCGCAGAAGTCGAAGATCAATTGAAAAGTGTTGTTGAAGAAATAGAACGAAGAGCAATACAAAAGGGGATAAAAACAGTGGAAAAACTAGCTGAAATGAACCCTGAGATAGCAAAGACATTAAATCCTAACGTGAAAAATAAAAATTGGGATTCATTATTTAGTTTTTCTTTTACCGGGGATGAGGGTATTTCAATCAATAAAAGAGGTAGTGGTGTTAGAAGATTAATCTTACTAAACTTTTTTAGAGCAGAAGCTGAAGAAAGAGCAACTTCATCCAGAGGTATTATTTATGCATTAGAAGAGCCTGAAACTTCTCAACATCCAGAATATCAGCAAATGTTACTTAATGCTTTGATGGAACTTGCCAATAGTGATAATAAACAAGTTATCATTACGACTCATAGTCCTGAAATTGCAAAAATGGCACAAAGTGAAAATCTAATTCTAATTAAAAGAAATTCGGTAGGAACTCCCGAGATTGTTTTAGAAAAAGAGAATAAACTATCTTTAATTCGACAAACATTAGGGATAATGCCATATTTAAGTAAGTTGGTAATTTGTGTCGAAGGAGAGTATGATATTGATTTCCTTTTGAATATAAATCAGAATATTCCAGAAATTAAATCAATATTTGATTTAAAAGATAAATCTATCAGCATAATTCCAATGATAGGTGGAAATTTAAAGAACTGGGTTGAACGCAACTATTTAAAGGATACAAATGTCGTTGAATTTCATTTGTATGACAAAGATTCAAATTCAGGAAGAAATACAGAACAATATAAAAAGCAGTGTGACGAAATCAATAATCGCCCAGATGGCTCGTGCGCATTTATGACCGAAAAGCGGGAGCTTGAAAATTACATATCTCTTGATATTTACGGTACTTTTTTCGGCGTTGACTGTAACGATATTGCAGACTGGGACAATACTGATTTGCCAGCCTTTTTTGCATCAAAAACATCATATTCTGAGAAGAGTATAAAAGCTATTGCAAATGGGAAACTATCTAAGAATCTGAGAAAAGAGCATCTGGAATCATTGAATGCATTTAAAGAGGTTTGTAATTGGTTTGAAAAAATGAAAGAAATGTACGAGTAAACTTTTTTAACTATAGGCTGAAGAAAAGCGGGATGTTACTTATAGTCTTTGATTTATAGTCGACAATTTCCGATCTTTGTACGATGGAAATAAAATCTAAGATAGGTCAACGCATCAGATTTCTCAGAGAGCAGTCATCTATATCTCAAAAAGATTTGGCATATACCGCAGATCTAGACAGGAGTTATATTGCAAGTGTTGAGAGCGGATGTCGAAATATTTCCATTGTGAACATTGAGCGAATAGCTAACGCTTTAAATGTTTCCCTCAAAGATTTCTTCGCAGCGACGGAGTTTGAATCCTCGGAACAAAACAGTAAACAGAATCAATAAAAGCAAAAATATGATCTCTTTAGATAAGGATTTACAGAAGAATAAGAGTTGTATTGAAGACTTTTTCGACATTGCAAAACGAGTAAGAGCTTACCTGCCCAACGTACTCAGTGGATCAGTCAAGAAAAACGGTTATATAATTTACGTTTCCGATGTTGCTGGATCAAAGAGATATCTTAGACCGATAAATGAATCACTTTACATAGAAGATGATAGACTATTTGAACAGGCTTATGATATGTTTTTGAACACCGTTTCTAAAATTAGAACTGAAATTGCTGATTTTGATACAGATGAAAAGAACAATATCAATTCGTTTTTATACACAGTTCAACAGTCTATTGGTGCCGGACTGGATTTGATGGTTGATCCTAATAGCGCACGAAAGCATGTTGGTAATCGCTTTGAAGAACTGATCCGTGTTGTTTTTAGCTTGATTGGAATCTCTAATAAGAGAATCGTTTTGCGAATTCCTTATGAAACAGATGAGGGAGAGAAGATTTATAAATGTGAAAACGATTTGGTATTATCTCCGTACAAGAATGTTGCATCCACTCCTGAGCATTTAGATGAAAAAGAAGTGGTCGTTTCCGTGAAAACGACATCCAAGGATCGAATGGGTAAGATGTTTATAGACAAGATATTGTTGGAAAAATTCGTGAAGCATCCGCAAAAAGTCATTGGGATTTTCAATAACGATGTACAAAGGAAAAAGAATAACGATATAAGTTTTACCTTGGTTTCTGGGCTTTTTATGGTCTATACCAAGTTTTTGACAAAAATAGAAGGAGTCTATTATCTTGATCCGCCACCAACAGCTTTAAAAGAGCCTTATAATAGACATATGAAGCCTTTCTCAGAACTCATAACAAATGATATCTCCATTTTACTTACTCCTTAGGTTTTGTCTTCTTATTTGAGAATCAACCTCATCTTTGGCAGAGAAAATGCGAGCAATATGAGATTTATCTGAAAGTCGTTCTTTGATAATGTTGCAATAATTTGGATCTCTTTCGATGCCAATCCATCTTCTCTGATAAGCCTCTGCTACGGCATAAGTAGTCCCAGAGCCGCCAAAAGGATCTAGAACATAACTCCCCGGCAGCGAAGAAGAAAGAATGATTTTTCTTAAAAGTTCAATAGGTTTTTGCGTTTCGTGAGCATATTTTTCCCAAGCTCCGTTCGAGATCGTTGGGATCTCCAATACATCTTTAGGTTTTGCTCCTAATGGGTTGGGTTCCCATTCGTAAATTTTCCCATTTGAATATTGAGAAGTCTCTGCCTGTTTTCGTTTGGGATATTTAGTGGTATGCTCATTGTATGGGATGCGAACCTCGTCAATATTAAATATAAATTCATTACTTTTTCTAAAATGAATAATACTTTCGTGAGAACGTCCCCAATCATTTCCTAAGTTAGCCTTGTTCCGGTAATACCATACCAGCCATCTACAACCTTTAAAAAAAGGGGAAGCCACATATTTAATATCAGCTAAGATCTCTGAAAATCCACAGATATACAAAGAGCCTGTTTTCTTCAAAACTCTTTGTGCTTCTCGAACCCATTCTAATGTCCAATCAAGGTACTCTCGTTGTGAATTAAAATGATCCCATTCTGCTTTTTTAATGTTATATGGAGGGTCCGCGAATATCAAATCAACGGAATTTGATTCTAAGTTCTTTAAGAAAACGATAGCGTCACAATTATATAATTCTCCGAATTGGGTTTGAAAAAATGGAGTGGTTTCTTGACGAATAATGCTAAGAGGTTTATAAAAGCACTCTAACTGCGTCTCTTGGAGAAGATTTTTTATTTGCTTATCAGAATAAACTCTGTAATTATTGATAGGATGTCTATGGCTCTTAAATTTCCCATTGTTGTCCCACCTTCTTAGTGTATCTTGGCTAACACCTAATATTTCAGCCGCTTCTCCGATGTTAAAATAATTCTCCATATCCTTATGTAACCCTATGCATCATTATGCACAAAAGTAAAACTAATTATTGAAAATTGCAAGAGGTATAATATTATTTTTGAGCAATTTTTTGCCTTAATGCTCTTAATCTGTTAGCAGCCTGTATATTATCAACTTTGATATATCGCATAAATGCAGCAGGGCTTTTATGCCCGGAGATACGCATGAGTTCCTCTGCCGGAAATCCCGATAGATACATGTTTGTACAGAACGATCGGCGACATGTGTGCGAGGATATCATTTCCCATTTCTCATGAACTTCTTTTACCCTAAGATTTCCTTTCTTGCGGACAACCTCTGTTTTCTGTTTCAACTTAGCTTTCTTACCGAGTTCTTTCAGGCGTTCGTTGAATTTATAGCTTGGTATTTTCGGCAAATCGTAGTCGTATTTTTTCAAAATCTCCGGTACATAATCAATCATCGGAATAACGACAGCCTTATGGACTTTCCTTTGTTTTAGATTAATATAGCCATTTGTGGCATCAATATGTTCGGGACTTAGAGTCGATAAATCACTATATCGTAATCCAGTGAAGCAACCTACGATAAATACATCCCGGATTTCTTCCAATTCTTTATCGTCAGAAAGATTTAAGTTGTAAATCGCTCCCAGTTCCTTTTCGTTCAAATATATAGCATCGGTTTCTTCTTCAACGACTTTGAAATTTTTTAAGTCAACAGCAGGAATGGTTCCTTTGGCAACTTGGTAATTTACGAACCCTTTCAACAGTCGAACAACTTTTCCGGCAGAATTGGTTACTAATCCGATTGTTCCATCCGGTTTCACAGCCTTATAAAAGAGATAGTCCATAAACTCATTGTAGAATTTAAGGTTCAGGTTGCGAAAAGTAACGGGTTGGGAGGAGTATTCTTTGAATGCTGTCAGATGCTTTTTTAGGGATCTATAATCTTTTATTTGGTCGGCAGACACCTTGCTCTTCTTTTCTTCAATATATAAATCCAATGTGTCGAACATATTTACACGGTTGGAGCACTGTTCATATCCCCGATTCTTTTCTAATTCCAGCAATACAAAATCTACAGTCGGATCAATTCCATTATCTTTGGCGTATGTCAATATTTCACCCAACTTCGAAGTTATCTTTGTCAAAGCGGAATCAATATCATCAAATTGCGAACATGCACGTTTTATCCATCGCTTTTTTTCATCCCAATGGTCAGGCTTGATGTTATAACCAGTAGAAATAAGCGTTCGCTTTGTCCGGTTGTAGTTATATCGCACATACAACGGAGTTTTTCCATCGCTGGAAACGTAATTCGGTTTGATGTAGGGATAATACTGATTTGCCATACCGCTAAATTAATTGTATTGCATTTGTGTTGCAAATCTACAAAAAATATTCGAAATCACAAATAATTCAAGAAAATAAAATTTCATATATTATTGATATACAGTAATTATTAGAAAATATTGAAAAATAAGAGAAAATAAATAGAGTCCCGTCCATACCGCTTGAAACCTAAGACTTTAGGAGCCAAGATTAAGACAAGTCCTTCATATTCAGCGAATATGAGGGACTTTTTTCTTTTATACCTGTCTGGCATAAAAGCCAAAAAAGTGCCACAAAAAGACTTTTAGTGTGTCCTAATTCATACCCCTTTTAAAAAAAGGACACAGGGGGTACGAAAAAATTTCTTCATGGGGTACGATTTGACCAATATTGGCAGTTTTCTGTCTTGAATTGGCACCACGCATAAAACTCATTTACAGATAGTTTAATCTAATTTTGTAACAAAAAAATGAGTTTATGAAAAGTACATTTAAAATTCTTTTCTTCCTGAAAAGAGACAAACAAAAGTCAGACGGCAGCGTTCCAATCATGTGCCGTATTACAATCGACGGACAAATAAGCCGGTTTAATACTAAATTAAGTATCCATCCTACTATTTGGGATGTAAAATCCTCTATTGCTTTAGGTAGATCGAAAGAAGCCGTAGAAATCAATTCATTTTTGGAAACCATAAAAACTTCCATCTACAATGTCTATCATGATTTACTAACGAAAGAGAACAATGTAAATCCTGATCGTGTGAAAAATATATTTCTTGGACTGGAAGTGAAAAATCTAACAGTCCTCGAATTATTTAAGCAGCACATTGATGATATTGAAAGATTGGTCGGAATCAGCAGAACTAAAAGTACCCTGCAAAAATACAGGGTTGCTGAAAAGCACATGGCTAATTTTATCAAGGAGTATTATCATGCCCCTGATACTTCTCTTAAAGAAGTCAATCATTCATTCCTGCGGAATTTTGAAGTTTACTTAATGACAACCTGTAAATGCCAGGAGAATACAACCGCTAAATTCCTGCAAAGATTCCGCACGATAATTCTGTTCGCTAAAAATAACGGTTGGATAACAATTGATCCATTTGCCAATTACAAAATCCGTTTCAAGAAAGTAGATAGAGGATATCTTACGCAGGAGCAAATTGATATTATTATGAATAAGCAGTTTTCCTCTGAACGATTAGAAAAAATAAGGGATATTTTCATTTTTAGTTGTTATACCGGTCTTTCTTACGTGGATGTGAAAAACCTCACTCATGCCAACATCCGTAAATCATTTGATGAAAAACTTTGGATTATGGGTAAAAGGGAGAAAACAAGTACCAGCTTTAATATCCCATTGTTGGAAATCCCCATGAAAATAATTAATAAATATAAAGGAGCCATGCCTGATGATAAGGTCTTACCTGTTCCAAGTAATCAGAAGTTAAATGAATATTTGAAAGAAATTGGCTCAATCTGCGGTATTGAAAAAGATTTAACATTCCACCTTGCGAGGCATACTTTCGCAACCCTTACCCTGACAAAAGGAGTTTCCATTGAAAGTGTATCCAAAATGTTAGGTCACACTAATATAAAAACCACCCAGATATACGCACGCATTACAGACGTTAAAATCAGTAATGATATGACTTCTTTTGCCGAAAAACTGGAAGAAAAAAGAATCAAATCACATAATAATTTAGATAAACTATTTGAGTGTCTTTCCTTACGGGAAAAGATGGCCTTATTTAATCTACCTTCTACTCTGTCCGATGACCCCGAAAGAGTTAAACGTATTTCTGTAATGTGGCATAGCCTGTCTGATGAAGAAAAATCTTCTTTGTGGTCAGCAACTTTCGGAAGTGACGAAAACTTCACACTAAGACCAATACAGATACAAAAGTTAGCCGCTAATCAATAAAACATATAACCATGGAACTACAAATCATTCAAAGTAAGATTTATGAAATCAGGGGTATGCGGGTTATGCTTGATAACGATTTAGCAGAACTGTATCAGGTCGAAACAAAGAATCTGAAACGTTCCGTTAGGCGTAACATAGACCGCTTCCCATCAGATTTTATGTTTGAACTCACGAAAGACGAATATGATTTTCTAAGGTGCAATTTTGGCACCTTAGAAAATGGCGGAAGAGGACAATATGCAAAATACCTCCCGTTTGCATTCACCGAACAAGGAGTAGCACAGCTCTCGAGTGTACTGAACAGCCCATTAGCTATTCAGGTGAATATATCCATCATACGTGCATTTGTAACATTACGCCAGTATGCTTTAGGTTATGCGGAACTCAATAGAAAGCTGGAAGAATTTATGATAGAAACCAATATGCAGTTCAGTGATATTTACCAGGCACTCACTGAACTTGCTTCCCAAAAAGAACAGGAGGATATACCCCGTAAACGCATCGGTTTTAACGTACAAAATGAAGAATGAATATTATGAAACGAGGACATATAAATATTACAGAAAATAATAAACAGGAGTTTATCGTAGAGGCAAAATTGATAAACGGTACACTCTGGCTCTCCAAGTGGCAAATGGCTACTCTGTTTAACGTTTACACCAAGACGATAGAAAGCAACCTGAAGGCTATTTTTAAAGCCGGATTGTTGCGTGAAAATGAAGTATCACACACTGTCAGGCATATAAATAACGGGCATGAAAGTGAAGAGATTATTTATAATTTAGAAACGATTATTTTCGTAGGATTCCGAATTGCTTCCTTTGAAGCGAAAGCCTTTCGGGAGTGGGTAATAAAAGCATTTTCCGAATATGTGAAAAACGAAAATATAAAGAAATACGATGTAATAGTTGTTTTTGACAGTAAATTAAAAACACCAATCATTACATCCTTAAATTAATAATATTCTTATATTTACAAACTTATTAATGACTTTCAAAATCAATGAATATGAAAAACTTAGTCTTAGTTTTTATCGCAATTTTGATGGTTTCCTGCGGCTCAAACAGCACAACAGGAAAAATTTGAAAAAACCATTACTAACTATCTGTTGAAAGGTAGCGACACGAAAGAAAATCTTAATTTCAAGATTTTAGAATTAAATGAACAGGGTACCGTGACAGTTGCTGACAGTATCTCATACCTTACAGATGAATTTAGGAAAGATAAACAGCTTATCATTAGCCGTATCGAACTTGCTCTAAAAATGACTAAAGATTTGCAGGCTAAAGAAACGACAAAGCATAATCATGAAATATATATTTCTGATATTGCTGGTATGAATAAAAATATTGATTCTCTTAAAAATCTTACACCTGATAATCTGCGGGGTTACGAAAACATGAATAAAGACGATGTTCTTGCAGTTATCGTAAGATGTCATTACTCACTTCAACTTCCCGGAACAACTTCTCCAGTTGAAGAAACATTTGATTTCTATATCTCGCCTGATGGAACAAAATGCTACGGTAAAACCAGAGCAAAATAATATATAAAATGATCTTAATAGATTAAGCCTGTAACTTATTGTTGCAGGCTTTTTTTATATCAATCGAGTATATCGAAGCTGACAAACATTATTATAGTAAGATTCTACACTTTCTAATTTCCATTTATATTCTGTCTTTGTGTCCTGGAATAACCGGATACCGTTTCCAAGTGTAACGGGTACATACGTTATAATCATTTCATCAATTAAGCCCTGTTCCGAAAGCGTTGCAATCAGCTCTCCCCCTCCGACAAGCCAGATATCTTTTCCCTTTTCCTCCCGGAGCCTTGATACTTCCTGAATGATATTCCCGGAAATAAATTCCACATTATCCCTTTTCATCAAGTCTGTTCGGGAAACGACAAAAACCGTTTTGTCTTTGTAAGGCCAGACAAAATCCATCAGAAGAATATCCCTGTAAGTCCGTCCGCCCATGATTACCGTATCGACAGACTGATAAAATTCTTTATAACCATAGTTATCCGCATCAGTAATAGGAAATTCCGAAAGCCAATCCATTTCCCCGTCGGTTCGGGCGATATATCCGTCAATGGAGGCAGCGATGTACAATTTAATCTTTTTCATTTCTTCCTGTTTTAAAATATTAGCTTGCCGCATCGCCAAACCCTAAAAAAGCGTGGAACTCACACTGCTCCGATGTAGAGGTACTGGTATACCCTTTGAAAGAAACAGGCAAGCCCACGCCATACTTTTGTATAGCATGAACACTGCGCTATAAGTCTCTTTCAAATGAAAATTACCAGTTTTCTACACCGAGACGTTCAGCGAACGTTATGTTATATATATAAAATGCAGACCTATCATCTGCAAATCATTGTCTTATTTTCAACTACAAAAGTAAGAAAACGGGCTGACATACGCTAATGGTTAATAAAACATTTATCCCGTTGTAAAGTTTCAATTTCAAATTTCGTTCCTAATGTAGTTATGGTATTATACCATTAAAAAATATGTAAATCAATTCCTTTTTACTGCACTTCTCTGGATATAATTTCTTCCTCATTTCCGGTATGGCCGTACCGGAAAGCGGTGAGTTGAGAACGAGTATCAGGCGCTAAATTATTCAACTTTGTTGGCTGCCCAAGATCAAGCACGTTTTCTGAAAAAAATCTTCCTCGGTTCAAAATCTTCATTCTGATAGATTTTAAAGAATTATACTCCCCACAATTTTAATCTTAATTTTCAAATAAAGATGCCCTGTACCTTAATCCAGTACAGGAAAGCGAGCGTATTTTTTTCTGAAAAATCTTGTTCTGCCAAAAAGCACTTCCTGAAAAGGCCCCTGAAACTCGATCTCACCTCACCGGCTCCGATACGGCATAAAAAAAAAGTCAGAAATTATGAGAAGTACAGCAAAAAATAGGAAACAACGATCTACCTACCTTCCAATTAGCATAAAATTTTTGGTAAAGGCGGTTTTGGTGGGTTTGGGTTTGTGCGTGTGGGGAACTGGGTTTGTGTGGGCACTGGTGGCTCTGTATCTCTTTCTCCCTATCCTTCGGGCGCTTCTCTCCCTTATCGTAGGTGTGGCTGCTATTATCGCTTTCCTTTTCATTCTCCTGACCTTTTTATAAACCTCTAAAAATTACAATCATGGGAAAAGTATTTCTATTAGGTGCAAATAAAGAGATTGACACGGATGTACAGGTAGTCCAAGTAAATCAGGTTATTAAGATGGAGGGTTACAGCTACGACAGATATGTAGTATATGACATCGTGCGAAATAGTTGGGGCGTACATTACATGGTCATCAATCTGCGGACAAAAGAATTTACAACTGCCGATATGGTCAGACCGCTTCGGGAAAAATTCGGGATAGGCTATTACTATGACGATGAAAACCCCACCTACATGGACAGTTTTGAAGTTGCCCTGCTCCGTCAGGAAGCAGATGCCAAGAAGAAAGCCGAAAACGAGGAAGCCGAGAAAGAACGCATCCGTGTAGAGGGAGTAAAGGAAATCGGGCGTAAACGTTTCGCTGAGATATTCCCCGAAGATGCAAAAGCGGTAATCGTGGCAAGATTACAACAGGACGATAGCGACCTGATGACCGATTATCACGCACACAGCACACAGCGTACCGTCATTTTAGGCTTTTCAAAGCATAAAAGGGACTTATTCTCTGAAATGCGAAAACACGCTTCCAACTTTGAGGAAACCAACTACTTAGCCGAGTTCAACGAAAATTACGAACATCGGGAAAAGTACAGTATGGGTGACGGCTACTATTTAGGAGAAAGCAAATATCACGGGTGGATAATTGAAAAAGTACCCGTATATGACCGTAACCGCACCATTGAAGCATTTTCCTACATCGCAGGGAAAGAAGATAACATACACCTAAGCAAGTCGGATAATAAGCCGACACCACCCCCAACAGAAAACACCGAAGTAGGGAAAAACGGCTGTACTATGGTGGAATATTCTGCAAAAGCGGTTGCCGTATTCGGGGAAACCAAAGCTATAAAAGATGAACTCAAAGCGATGGGTGGACGATTCAACAGCCGGTTAAATATCAACGGGAAGAAAATCGCAGGGTGGATATTTCCCAAGTCCAAAGAACAGCGGTTAGCCTATTATTTCGGCTTAAACTAAGTATTAACACGGGGCAGTAACCCTGCCCCACAATAACAACCACAATGACAGTAGCTATAAATATGAAGTTTATACACAGGTATAGTAAGAACCTGTCCTGCATCATCCTCGCAGAAACTGCAAGAGGGTGGAAAGTGAGCCAAACGGAAACCTTTGGCAATTCCCGAAAGAAACCAAAGGTTACCATTCAATATTACGACAAAATTTGGTTTGATGACCAAAAAGGGCAATGGATAGCAGCAAATATTAACAATCAAATCACAGCATTATGAAAGGTTCAAATCATTTCAAAAATACGATAAAGGCATATTTAGACCAACGGGCAGAAAGCGATGTATTATTCTCCTTTCAGTACAGCAAACCCGAAAAGAATATAGACGATTGTATAACCTACATTCTCAATACCGTACAGAAAAGCGGTTGCAACGGCTTTGCTGACCAAGAAGTATATTCTATGGCGGTACACTATTACGATGAAGACAACATCGAGGTAGGCAAGGCAATCAATTCTCATGTAGTAGTCAATCATGTGGTGCAACTTACCGAAGAAGAAAAAGCAGAAGCACGTCAGGAAGCTATCAGGAAGTTGCAGAACGAAGCATACAACAAGATGAAACAGCCTGTAAAAAAGGCGAAGAAAGTACAACTGAATCCACAACCAAGTCTTTTCGACTTCTAAAAATCAAGACCAATGAAACCGCAGAATAAATTCCAAAAAGCAGTAGTTGAAGCAAGAAAATCCCTGCCACCCGTAACTAAAACGAAGATTGAATGGGGATATAAAAATGCAATGGAGATAATCGGACACCGCACCGAAAAAGGCATAATCACTTGCACGGATTGCGGTCACTCATGGCAGGGAGCAGGGTATTTAGTTTCCATTCTGACGGATTGCAACTGCCCGAACTGCAACACCAAATTAAAGGTAGAGACCACCAAAAAGCGGAAGTTTAGCAACCGTTATTATATGACCATCATCACCGCACACAAAGGTTATCAGGTTCTACGGTCGGTTATGCTATTGTATTCGGCAAAGGTCGGGGAAGTGGCAAAATATGACTATTCAGAGGTCATGCAACGGTGGATTGCTCCCGATGGCAATCACTGCACCTTTGCCCGTCTTCGGCAGACAATGGGCAACTGTTACGTTGATTCATGGATATTCCATACTCCGTTGGAACTGCATAGCGAAAACAGTAATAACAAATTTTGTATCAATGTATATGACCAGATATACACGGGAGAGGTTTACCCCCGACAAAAACTCATACCCGAACTCAAAAGAACAGGCATTAAAAATAATCTTTTCACTCACAAACCTATTAATGTGTATAAAGCACTATTGAAGGATAACAGAATGGAAACCCTTTTAAAAGCAGGGCAAACAAACCTTTTCCAATCGCTACTAACTGATACGAGCAGGAAATTAGATGATTACTGGGCATCTATCCGCATCTGTATCCGCAACGGTTATCAGATAAAAGATGTAAGTCTGTGGTTTGATTACATCGACTACCTGCGGATGTTCGGAAAAGACCTCCATAATGCTAAATACGTTTGTCCGTATAACCTCAAAAAAGAGCATGACAGCTATATGACTAAGAAAGCGAAAGCCGATGCTGAGAAGGAAATGCAAAAATTACGGGAGAAGGAAGAAGGCTTCCGTCAGGCAAAAGCCAAGTTTTTCGGACTTATGTTTACCGATGGACTTATCCATGTACGGGTACTTGAAAGCATCGAGGAAATTTTATTGGAGGGTAAACTGATGCACCATTGTGTAGGCGGTTACCACTCAAAAACCGATTCCCTTATCCTGTCCGCTTACATTGACGATAAGAAGATTGAAACCATTGAAATCTCCCTATCAAAATTAAAGGTCATACAAAGCCGAGGAGTGTGTAACAGTAACACCGAGTATCACGACCAAATCTTGCAACTCGTAGAGAATAATATACCGCTAATTCAAAAAAGATTAGCAGCATAATTAATAATAGTCGGGCGGTTTTCCGCCCATTACTTTTTCCATGAGCTTATAAAACTTAGCGGGAGAAAAAGTAACAAAAAGCCTTTATATAGTTTATGATTTATTGTTTTTATATCTCAATTCTTCAATACTATTTATAGAAAGAAATTCGGAATCGACTCCTCTTTTGTTCGCCCCAGTGTTATTTGTTCGTTGTGTACTTGATACAAGAATACAAGCTTTTCTTGCCCTTGTTATTCCGACATAGTGCAAATTTATATCTTGTACCCAATCAGAATAAACAGGATTATCCCAATCATTATTTTCACCCGGACTCTTTAATGGTAATATCCACTCATACAAATCTAAGTGGAATACTACATCAAACTCCAATCCTTTAGATTTATGTAATGTCATTATACACACTTCATCTTCATTTGCCGGATAATAAGAGTTTAAAAGTAATTCGTTATTCAATATATCTGTAAGCAGTTTGACAGAATCTCCTTTAGGAGAATTTGGTGCTATTATTTTTGCAACTTTAACAAAAGCATTAATAATAAGCTTTATATCCAAAGAGGATTGAGCAAATAAGATTTTTATTTCATTTTTTAAAGCGATTAATGTTTTTACCTCTTGTTTTGTGAAATTTTCGAAAGATGAAAAAATTTCTATTACCTCTATGAATTTAAAATTCTTGTCGAATGCAAAATGTAATAAATTCGTAAAAATCCCAGACCAAATATTCAAGCTATTATCTAATTCTGTGGTTATTGACAGTCTATGTGGAATTGTAATATTTTCATTTAAAACATTCGCGGTTCTCTGTGTTCGAGTTAATATTGCTATTTTTGAGTTATTATCTACTTTAAATAGTGACTTTGCTTTTGGAACACAACCGTTTATCCAATTAGAAATAGCGGTTTCATTCCCTTCAATTCGCGAAAAAAATACTCTGGAATCAGAGGTTTTAATCAATTCCGATTTAGGATTTAATAGATAATTTGAATAGTTTATTATTGAATCATGGCATCTGTGATTTTTGTTTAAGGGAAAAACCTTGAAATCTTTATTTTCAGACAATTCAGAGAGAAACCGAGAATCCTTCCCCGAAAATTTATAAATAGATTGATTTAAGTCTCCCACCGCAACACTAATAACTCCTAATTTTACAATTCGCAGGAATAGAGTATGCTGATTTATTCCGGAATCTTGATATTCATCAATGATAATATTCTTATATCTCGATTTAATATAGTTTTGACAAGCTTTAGAATTAGAGAAAATATAGTTGCCTAACACTCCTAATGTTTCCATCAAAAGAATACCATTTAAAAAATATCTTTTTAATAAAGATATGTACTCCGCAGAGAGTTCTTCCTCCTGTAATTCTCTTGATGCCCACTCAAATAATTCAGCTTCTTCGTTTGATAATCCATCAATTTTTAGTACTTCTATTTGTTGTTTGGGGATACCGAAAATTTGCTTTCCAAATGGAATTATAATTTCGGAAATAAAGAAACTATCAATTGTCCCAAAAAAAGAATTTTTAGGATTTATCCCATTTTTCAGACTTCTCCCTTTTAGTTCATTAGATGCTTTATTGGTATATGAAATTGCAACTACCCCTTCAAATTCATTTAGATTAGAAAGAATATTTCTTATTTTTTCTGAAACAACAAAAGTCTTACCACTTCCCGGAGCGGCAATGATAACAGCATTTCCCTCATGCTCTAAAATTAGTTCTTGTTGTTTTGTTGGTATCATTTGAGCCTTTTTTCGACTATATTTTTACAATAAAACAAAGGCTTAGCTATATCATCTTTTTCCAAATCTTTCAGGTGATCTTTGTTAGATCTTAAATAATTATACATATTTGACGCCTTACGCTCTTGCATCTCATCAACTATTTCATCCGCGCTTACATTTATTGTCGCAAAATATTTAATCAACTTATCTTGTATAGTGCTATTATATAAATCATTCTCTAAATCCTCATCAGCAAGGAACAAGCCATAACTTTCCAGTTCATTCGCAATATTTTGTGCAGCTGTCTTATTTTGACTTGGAGGATTATATGAATTAAATCCCTTTAAAAGAGGTTCGTTGGTCGTTAATATCGTTTGTGTTGTTTTATCGACCTTAAAAGATTGCCTTAAGAAACCAACAATGCGCTGTACTCCCGCAAATCGATATTCGCCTTTTTTAGGTATTTTCATAATATCATTGTCTGTTCGCAGTACCCACTCCATCCCTAACGCATCTAAAATTTTTATAAAGGGAGAAAAACCTATTCCTTCAGAGCTAAGAATGCTTATATTCAACCGATCTAAATCTATATTTAGTTGCTTAGCAAGAGTTTTGTAAAACAAAGCTTCGGATTGTCCCTCGACTAATAAAACGCAATCTGCAAAAAAGGCTTCTGCGGGAATAATACTCATTCTATATCCAAAATCATTAAAGGCATCGTCGATAATATCAGAACATCCGTCAGACGCAGCAGTTGTTCCATCTCCTTTATTATCTGATAGTCGCACAATTGAATTTGGAGAAAACTCACTTGCAATCTGTGGCGAATGACTTGTAAGTATGACTTGACCGTTAATAGTCGAGTTTAAATATTCTGCCAATTTTCGTTGTTGGTGAGGATGTAGATGAGCCTCTGGTTCTTCAATACAGATTAAAGAGACTTCTTGGATATTTTCTTCTGATATCTCGTTTCTTGCCGCCCACAAAGACAAATAGATTTGATTTAAACGTCCATCTCCTCCAATAAGTAGGCTTTTATCATTGTGTTTTGAAGCGATAGAAACATTATTTATGAAATTCTCAATATTTGAAGAACTAGCATCAAAAACAACATTTTGGCTTTTATGATGTATAGAAAGCTTTTCTAACTCTTCATTGATGCTTTTTGTTGCATCGGCAATATAGGATAGTTGAGGAATTTTTCCATCTATGTTTTGTAGACTCTGTGTTATTTCGCCATAAAGCGTATCATCTTGCGCTTTTAGTTCATCTGTTCTATTCTTCTTAGCAATCTGTAATAGATTGTTTTTTTCTTTATGAATGTATCCCCAAAAATCCCTCCGACTACTTATATACTTAACATTTAGCACCTTTCTGTAATAGCGTTCTTCTACCTCTTCCATTTTGTCAAGAGCGCATCCAGTATATATTTTATATGACTTTGCGTTTGTATCTTTATCCCTATATCCCTCATACAAAATAAAAAGTTCATCATCATCGCTAATCTTTCCTTTCATTTTGGCAACAACACAATCTTCTGTTACTTCTTCGAATTTTAGAAGAATTGTAAATTCATTGACATCGTCATAAGCATAGAAATCACAATCCTTGGGCTCAACATCGTATTCTGATAAACTTTTATCGAGAAGTAAACGAATAGCATATATAAGGTTGGTCTTCCCTACATCATTTGCTCCAATAATTAAAGTTTTTTCATCTAAGTTTATTGTTGCTTTTTTAAAATTTCTAAAGCCTTCGATTTGTATTTGAGATAATTTCATAATTTTTATCTTAAATTTTGATAGAACAAATATATAAATAAATTCCGTTTGATGTTTTAATATATTGATTATTAAAAGAGAAAGCTCTTAACAATTATCAAGAGCTTTCTGAAAGTATTAAAAAACTATTCTTGTTCTGTACTTTCACTCTGAAATGAAAAAGACTTTTGAACCACCTGGCCGAAATTATCTTCAATATAAATGTCGATAACTTGCTGGTCATCACAATAGGAAGTATAATAGAGCCTGAATGTTGTTCTATCCAATGGGTACAAGTCATTCGACTTAAAGACCGTTCCGTCATCCATCCGCAGCTCACCAACCCCGTCAGGTTGAAAATATCTGATGAAGAAACGGGCATTTTCATATTCACCCTCTTTTACCAGATTGCAGCGGATTTCCGCCGTTTCTCCCTGAATGATTTTTTTCTGTACTGGCATAGTAACCAAATCAAATGAGTAAACCTGACGAATATCCAAATCGTTACTACAGGCACAGACTATTGCACAGAGCAATAGCGTGTATAAAAAGTATGCTAAGAATTTTTTCATTATAATTTTATTTTTTATTAGTTGTTAGAGAAAAAAATATCCCTTTCAAACTATTGTTACTAAGTATTTTTGCATCCTCTTTTCCGTATGCTACAAGTACAGAGCCATTTCGAGGTTGTTTCCCCGGACTTCCGTCTGGTCTTAAAAACTGTATTCGTTCATACAGTAACTTGATTGCAGAAGCGTGTGATAATACAATATCATGGAACCATTTTGTTCCAACTTTGGAAAAGAGCAATGCAATACCTTTGTTATGTTCAGCCATTCTCAGAAGAAATTGTTGAACCAGTGGATTTGAATATGGAGGGTTCAACCAAACTCTACCATTCCATGACTGTACCACTCCATTATCTTTTTCAGTAACTCTTTTCTTTGCTGATTGATTTAACTGAAAAGCTTTTTCTGAAGATGACGGGTCTA